>Ga0206691_1243922_pt1 | contig 15400 bp, 26 predicted proteins | sample M150012015metaT_FD_159697 | JGI IMG/M metagenome (GOLD analysis project Ga0206691, IMG submission 159697) | Metatranscriptome of ammonia-oxidizing marine archaeal communities from Monterey Bay, California, United States - M1 500m 12015... | ecosystem: Environmental > Aquatic > Marine >...
AACCCCAATACTCAGAAAGAAGAAACCCGCAAGCTGGGTTCCAAGGAGCCTCTTTCCGCGCTGACTTTTAAAATCATGACCGATCCTTTTGTTGGCCAGTTGGCGTTTGTGCGTGTTTATTCGGGTCAATTGAGTAGCGGTTCCTATGTATACAATTCGACGAAAAATGAAAGGGAGCGCGTAGGTCGGATCTTAAGGATGCACGCGAACAAGAGGGAGGAGGTCGAGTCGGTGCGGGCCGGTGATATTGCCGCAGTAATCGGGTTGAAGAAATCTTATACCGGAGATACACTTTGCGGTCAGGATAAGCCGATTATTCTTGAAGCGATACAGTTTCCTGAGCCGGTTATCTCTGTTGCTATTGAGCCCAAGACCAAGGCTGAGCAGGACAAGCTCTCCGACTGCCTCGTCAAGCTTCTTCAGGAGGACCCCACGTTTAAGGTCCGCGTTGATCCGGACACCAACCAGACCATTATTTCAGGGATGGGAGAGTTGCATCTGGAGATCCTAGTAGACAGGATGTGCCGTGAGTTTTCTCTGGATGTGGATGTGTCCAAGCCTCAGGTGGCTTATAAGGAAACCATCACTAAGGCGGTGAAGCACGAAACCAAATATGTCAAGCAGACCGGTGGGCGCGGCCAGTATGGTCATGTCGTCATCCGGGTGGAGCCGCAAGAGGCGGGATCGGGTTTTGAGTTTGTTAATAAAATTGTTGGGGGCGCGATTCCCCGGGAATTTATTCCCGCTGTTCAAAAGGGCATCGTAGAGGCGATGAGCCGAGGCATCATGTGCGGGTATCCTACGGTGGATGTTTCGGTGACGTTATTGGATGGGTCGTTTCATGATGTCGATTCTTCGGAAATGGCGTTCAAGATTTGCGCTTCTATGGCTTTTCAGGATGCTTGCAAGAAGGCGGCTCCTCAATTGCTGGAGCCGGTAATGGAGGTGGAGGTTGTTACCCCCGAGGAGTTTATGGGCGATGTGATCGGTAGGCTGAATTCCAAGCGCGGTAAGATCAAAGATCTTGCGGACTGTGCCGGTGCCAAGGTGATCCGGGCGCAAGTTCCTCTTTCCGGGATGTTTGGATATTCCACGGATCTTCGGTCGGCCACTCAGGGGCGCGCAAACTATTCGATGGAATTTGCCAAGTATGATGGTGTTCCCGCCGCGATTGCCGAGGAGCTGATTGCCAAGGCAACCGGTGCTAAAGAGAAATTAGCAGTTTAAACAAATATAATTTGAAAATACTATCGGAGTGAACGATCATGGCTAAAGAAAAATTTATTCGCGATAAACCGCACATAAACGTAGGAACTATTGGTCATGTTGACCATGGCAAGACAACTCTTACCGCGTCGATTTCTGAGGTTCTATCAAAGAAGGGGTTGGCTGAGACAATTGCGTTTGATCAGATCGATAAGGCTCCGGAAGAAAAAGAGCGGGGGATCACTATTGCGATTGCCCACATTGAATACAATACTGAGGCTCGGCATTATGCGCATGTTGACTGCCCTGGTCATGCCGATTATGTAAAAAACATGATTACTGGTGCGGCCCAGATGGATGGGGGAATTCTGGTAATTTCAGCTAATGATGGTCCCATGCCGCAGACTCGTGAGCATATTCTTTTGGCTCGTCAAGTTGGGGTGCCGAAACTCTGTGTGTTTATGAATAAATGTGACATGGTTGATGACCCTGAGTTGCTAGACTTGGTTGAAATGGAGGTTAGGGAGTTGTTGACCAAATACGATTTCCCTGGAGATGATGTTCCTGTTATTCGTGGAAGCGCTCTCCAGGCCCTGGAAAATCCGGAAGATGAAGAAAAAACCAAGTGCATCTGGGATTTGATGGAGGCTCTGGATACTTATTTCCCGGTTCCAGATCGTCCAGTTGATAAGCCTTTCTTGATGCCGATTGAGGACATCTTCAGTATTTCTGGGCGTGGAACTGTTGCGACCGGGCGTATTGAGACGGGGATTCTCAAGGTTGGTGAAGAAATTGAGATCGTAGGGTTTAAGGACACGGTGAAGACCACGGCGACTGGTGTTGAAATGTTCCGAAAGCTTCTTGATGAGGGGCGTGCTGGGGAAAACGTGGGAATTCTGCTTCGCGGAACCAAGCGTGAAGAGATCGAGCGCGGTCAGGTATTGGCTAAGCCTGGATCCATAACGCCGCATACGAAATTCAAGGCGGAAGTTTACATTTTGACTAAGGAGGAGGGTGGAAGGCATACCCCGTTCTTTAATGGTTACCGTCCTCAGTTTTATTTTCGGACGACTGATGTGACAGGTGTTGCGACTTTGCCGGCCGGTGTTGAAATGGTAATGCCTGGCGACAATGTTGCTATGGAGATAACGCTTATTACGCCTGTGGCGATGGATCAAGGGCTTAAATTCGCTATTCGTGAAGGCGGTCGTACGGTTGGAGCCGGAGTTGTTGGCGAGATTGTTGAATAATGAGCGACCAAAAAATCAAGATTAAGCTTAAAGCTTACGATCATAAGGTGTTGGATCGGTCGGTGGGGGAAATAGTTGAAACTACTCGGCGCACAGGCGCTAAATTGATTGGACCTATCCCCTTGCCTACTGTAAAAAATAAGTGGACCGTGTTGCGTTCTCCTCATGTGGATAAGAAATCGCGTGAGCAGTTTGAGATTAGAACGCATAAACGAATCCTGGAAATCCTTGACCCTACTCCGCAAACCGTTGATGCGCTGATGAAGCTGGACCTTTCGGGTGGTGTTGATATTGAAATAAAGCTTTAACGTGAAGAAATTATGAGTGTGATAATTGGAAAAAAAGTAGGAATGACCCAGGTTTATACGGAAAAAGGAGATTGTGTTCCAGTAACCGTAATCCAGGTTGAGCGTTGTGTTCCGGTGCTGAAGCGAACCGAGGGCGAAGATGGATATCAGGCTCTCATGCTTGGTTACGGTACCCGTAAGCCTAAGCATACTAATAAGCCTTTGAAGGGATTCTATGATAAGCATAATGTGGAGCCGGCAAGGTTGCTTAGGGAGTTCAGGGGGCAAGATGTGGATGGCGAGGCTATAGGCAAACCCTTGAAGGTTGATATATTCAGTGAGGGGGACCAAGTAGAAGTGGTTGGTGTTAGTAAGGGGCGAGGGTTCGCCGGAGTATTCAAACGGTTTAATTACGGTGGTGCGCCGGCATCGCATGGTCACCATGAGAGTTATCGGGGAACTGGTTCGATAGGAATGCATACTTGGCCCGGTCGGGTATTGAAGGGCACAGGGATGCCAGGCAGGATGGGTGGTAATCAAGTCCATGTGAAAAATTTGCGGGTGGTCCGGGTGGACGCAGAGAACAATGTTTTATTGATAAAAGGTGCGGTTCCTGGTGCCAACGGTGGACTCGTCAGTATTTTAAAATCTTAAAGGAAATGAGCTTTCGGTTATGCCGGAATTAGATATTTTAGATAGTAATAATAAAAAAGTAGGAACGGTAGAGGCCTCTCAGGGTGTCTTTGATGTTCAGTGTCGCGCCGAGTTGGTGCAGCGTTATGTAACTATGCAAATGGCTGCGCGCCGAGGTGGAAATGCGGCGACCAAGCAGAATAAGGGTGAGTTGCATGGTAGTAATGCTAAGCCTTGGAGGCAAAAGGGCACAGGTCGAGCTCGCGCAGGAAATACTCGCTCGCCGATATGGCGGGGTGGTATGACGGTATTTGGGCCTAGCCCGAGAAGCTACGCGTTTGGGCTGTCTAAGAAGTCTAAAAAGATTGCACTCAAAGCGGTTCTTACTGAAAGGCTTAAGGAGCGTAAATTTATAGTGGTGGACTCGCTAAGCTTAGAGGGCCCAAAAACCAAGGAGGCCGTTGCCTTGCTAGCTGGCTTAGGTCTTCCGGAGAAAACACTATTTATAGTTGCGGAAAAGAACACCAATTTGCAGTTGGCGATGCGAAACCTTCAAAAAACCGATGTGTTGTTGGTTGAAGGTTTGAATGTTTTTGACCTTCTGGCTCATGAGCGAATTGTCTGTACCCCTGCAGCCCTTAAAAAAATTGAGGAGCGGTTGAGTTGATGGATATCTATAAGGTAATTGTAAAACCGCTTGTTACTGAAAAGGGCACAGAAATGCTTGCTAGTGGAAACTGGGTTATGTTTAAAGTGAGCACGGAGGCTAATAAAATTCAGATTCGGGAAGCAGTGCAAAAAATATTTAGTGTGAAAGTCCTTCATGTCAATACTCAGGTTATGCGGGGTAAGAGCAAGCGGTTTGGTAAGACCGTGGGCCAATTGAAATCATGGAAAAAGGCAATGGTTCAGTTGAAAGAAGGCGATAAAATTGAAATTTTTGATGGAGTTTAAGCTGTAATGCCCATTAGGAAAATGAAACCCCGATCACCAGGTGTCCGGCACCAGACTATTTCTGGTTTTGATGAAATTACTAAATCGACCCCTGAAAAAAACCTTCTTGTTTCAATAGCAAGAAAAGGCGGGCGGAACAGTAATGGTCGTATTACCGCTAAAAGGCGTGGTGGCGGGCATAGAAAGCAGTACCGGATCATTGACTTTAAGCGTAGAAAAGATGGTGTTCCTGCTAAGGTTGTGGGTATTGAGTACGACCCTAATCGCAGTGCGAGAATTGCTCTTCTATCTTATTCTGATGGAGAAAAGCGTTATATTATTGCCCCCAGCAAGATAAATGTTGGAGATGTGCTGATGTCGGGGGATACGGCGGAAGTTAAGGTTGGCAACTGTCTTGTCCTTAAAGACATTCCGGAGGGCACCCTGATTCATAATGTGGAGATGCGTCCCGGTAAGGGTGCGCAGATTGCCCGCAGTGCAGGAAGCGGGGTTCAGTTAATGGCTAAAGAGGGCGAGTATGTAACACTCAAGCTCAAGTCGGGGGAAGTGCGATTGATTCATAAGACCTGTCGGGCAACAATTGGGACTGTGGGTAATGCTGACCATGAAAATGTTTCCATTGGTAAAGCTGGACGTGTGAGATGGATGGGCCGTCGTCCTCGTGTTCGTGCGGTAGCGATGAACCCTGTGGATCACCCTATGGGTGGTGGAGAGGGTCGTTCTTCGGGTGGACGCCACCCATGTAGTCCTTGGGGTCAGAGCGCAAAGGGGCTGAAGACGCGTAAGGTTAAAAAATCGTCGAACAAATTCATTCTTAGTCGTAAGAAGAAGAATAAATAAAATTTTTGCAAACTGAGGTTTTGGAATGGCGCGATCACTAAAAAAAGGTCCGTTCATCGATGTGCATTTGATGAAAAAAATCGATGAGATGAACCAGAAAAATGAAAAAAAGATATGTAAAACCTGGTCGCGACGATCGACTATCAGTCCGGATTTTGTTGGACATACCTTATCGGTGCATAATGGAAAAAAATTTCTACCTGTATTTGTGACAGAGAATATGGTGGGTCATAAGTTGGGCGAGTTTTCTCCTACGCGCACGTTCAGGTCGCACGGCGGGAAAACCAAAAAAGCGGTTACAAAGTAAAACTAGGATAGGAATACCATGGAAGTTAGGGCTTTACTAAAGCATACGAGGACTGCGCCGCGAAAGGCGAGGTTGATTGCCGGATTGATACGCGGAAAAAATGTAAATGATGCGATCAGTATTCTTGCGTTTACCCGAAAGCGGGCAGCAGGGACGTTTCAGAAGCTACTGAAATCTGCGATTGCAAATGCAGAAGAAAATCATAAGGTGGTTGATGTAGATGATTTGTACGTGAAAAATGTTTGTGTGGACGAAGGGGTGACCTGGAAGCGGCAAATGTCTAGGGCGAGAGGAACATCAACCATGATTCAAAAGAAGACCAGTCACATCACTTTGATACTAGAAGAAAAAGAATCTTAAGGAGATAAAGCGTGGGTCAAAAAGTACACCCATACGGGTTCAGATTGGGATACAACAAGACTTGGATATCAAACTGGTATGCTAAGAAGGGGTATTCAGAGAAGTTGATTGAGGATATGGCTCTGAGGAAGCATATCTTTAAGACGCTTGCTCACGCTGGGATCTCTCGGGTAGAGATTGAGCGTTCGGCGAACCGAATTAGAGTCAACATACATACTGCGCGTCCGGGAATCATTATTGGTAAAAAAGGTCTTGAGGTGGACAGGCTTAAAGAAGAGTTGCAGAAAGTCCTAACTGGAAAGCAGGTTGCCCTCAACATTAAAGAGGTTCGGCGGGCCGAATTGGAAGGGAATTTGATTGCGCAGAATATTGCCTTGCAGTTGGAGAAAAGAGTTTCGTTTCGCCGGGCAATGAAGAAGAGCGTGGTTTCGGCTCTGCGATTTGGGGCTAAGGGAATTAAGATCCGGGTATCGGGTCGACTGGGTGGTGCGGAAATAGCCCGCAGCGAATGGTACCGGGAAGGTAGGGTTCCCTTGCATACTTTAAGAGCGGATATCGATTATGGGACTGCAGTTTCTAATACCACTTTTGGAATTATTGGGGTGAAGGTTTGGGTTTATAAGGGGGATATTACTTCTACTAGGAGCGATGTTCAGCCAAAAGAAACCACGCCGAGGGGAAAAGCTAAGCCTAATAGAGTTGGAGCTAGGGCTTAATTTTTTGTCCGGTCATAAATGTTTATTGGAGATAATGCATCATGTTGATGCCTAAGAGAGTTAAGTATAGAAAGCGGCAAAAAGGGCGAATGCGTGGTGTGGCCTATCGCGGAGGCACAATATCCTTTGGGAGTTATGGTCTGCAGGCTTTGGAGTGTGGTCGTATCACAAACCGGCAGATTGAGGCGGCCCGTATTGCTATGACCAGGTATGTCAAACGTGGGGGAAAAATTTGGCTGAGAATCTTTCCTGATAAGCCGGTTTCCAAAAAGCCATTGGAAACGAGAATGGGTAAGGGTAAGGGAAACCCAGAGTTCTGGGTGGCGGTCATAAGGCCGGGTCGAATGCTTTATGAGATGGAGGGGGTCCCCGAAGAAGTTGCCAAGGAGGCGTTTCGTCTGGCGGCTCACAAGTTATCGGTTGCAACCCGGTTTGTTGTCAAACAACCTATTTGAAGAAGTGAATACGCATTATGAAAGTAGATGAGATTAGAGGTCTTTCCGAAAAAGAGCGGGAAGAGAAGGTGGTTGATATTAATCAGGAAATTTTTAACCTGAAGTTCCAATTGGCAACAGGGAAAATAGAAAACCCCAGTCGCCTTCGAGGCCTTAGAAGGGATGTTGCGCGATTAAAAACGGTTCAGCGTGAAATTCAATCTTCGGGTGAAAGCTCTTTAGGGCAAGACGAAGATAATAAGGCAAGTTCTGCTAAATAAAAACAGGGTCGGGGATAGGCTCGAAAATTAAACGGGAGTGGGAAGGTTTTGCAAAAAACGACTAAAAGAAAAACCCTCATGGGTCTTGTGGTGAGTAGCAAAATGGATAAAACCGTGGTCGTGAGGGTGGAGCGGAAATTCGTTCATTCCAAGTTTAAAAAGGTGGTTAAAAGTACAGCTAAGTACAGTGCTCATGATGAGAAGAATGAATGCTGTCCCGGTGATTTCATTATGATCAGCGAAACCAGGCCTTTAAGTAAAACTAAGCGCTGGCGTCTGTCGGAAATCATCAAGAAAGCTGAGAACTCAGGTGAAGCGTTATGATTCAATTGCGAACGGTTTTAGAAGTGGCGGATAACTCGGGGGCCAAAGTGGTTCAGTGTATTAAAGTGCTTGGGGGGTCTCGCCGCCGATATGCCCGCATTGGAGATATTATTGTAGTGGCGGTGAAAGAGGTTGACCCGCTAAGCAGTATAAAAAAAGGTGAGGTTAAAAAGGCTGTCGTGGTGAGAACAAGAAAGGAAATCCGTCGTTCCAATGGAACTTATATTAAGTTTGATAGTAACGCTGCGGTTCTAATTAGCGATACAAAGGAACCGGTGGGAACTCGTATTTTTGGGCCTGTGGGTCGTGAGTTACGGGCAAAGAAGTATATGAAAATTCTTTCGCTTGCTCCGGAGGTGCTGTAGTGAAAGAGGCTCCTTACAAGCTCCGCTTAAAAAAAGACGACATCGTCCAGGTGATTGCTGGAAAAGAAAAGGGGAAGAAGGGAAAGATTCTCGCTATATTCCCTGTCGAGCAAAGGGTGACTATCGAAAAGCTAAATATGGTTAAACGTCATACGAAGGGCGATGGTAAGACCCGTCAATCTGGAATATTTGAGAAAGAAGGCAAGGTTCATATTTCCAATGTTCTGTTGGTGAGTGATAAGGTGGGTAAAGGTGTGCGAACCAAGATGAAGAAATTAGAAGATGGTAAGCGAGTCCGGGTTTGTGTTAAAACCGGCGATGTGTTGGATAAGGTATAATATGGCAAATTTTAAAAAAGCTTATTTCGAAAAACATCAGGCGTCTATTCAGAAGGAATTGGGCCTTAGTAATGTTATGCAGGTTCCCAGAATGACGAAGATTACCGTTAATATGGGGTTGGGTGAGGCGTTGCAAAACTCTAAGTTGATCGAATCTGGAATTGATCAGTTAAGGGTAATCACCGGGCAGCAGCCCATTGTGACTAAGGCCAAGAAATCTATTTCCAATTTTAAGTTGCGCGAAGGGGTGCCTATTGGTTTGAAGGTGACCATGCGAGGAAATAGGATGTATGAATTTTACGAGCGGTTGGTGTCGTTTGCGCTTCCTCGGGTCCGTGATTTCAGGGGGTTGCCTCCTAAAGCGTTTGATGGGCGGGGAAATTATACGATTGGAATTAAAGAGCAGCTAATTTTTCCTGAGATTGATTTTGATAAAATTGAAAAGATCAAGGGGATGAATATTACGATTACCACCTCGGCTCAGACTGATGAGCAGGGTCGATGTTTGTTGACCCATATGGGGCTTCCGTTAAGAAAGTAAAGGGATATGGCAAAGAAATCGCTAGTCGCCAAGCAGAAGCGACAACAGAAATTTAAAGTACGCCAATACAACCGGTGTAATATTTGCGGTAGACCGCGCGCATTTCTCCGTAAATTCGGAATTTGTCGGATTTGCTTCAGGGAAAGAGCATTGCGCGGTGAGATTCCAGGTGTGACCAAGGCCAGTTGGTAATTTAATTCAATTATTTTTTTGGAGTTTAGTTTCTTTATGATGACCGATCCTATCGCTGACTTGTTTACTCGTATTAGAAACGGGTTGATGGTTAAGCACCCGAGGGTTGATGTCCCCGGATCAAAAATGAAAGTGCGTATCGTTGAAATCTTGAAGGAAGAGGGGTATATCAAAAACTTCCGGGTTTACAAGGATGACCTGCAGGGAATAATCCGCGTATATTTGAAATACCAGGGTGATCAGTCGGTGATCCGAGGGATTAAGCGGATCAGTAAGCCTGGGCGGCGAAGCTATGTGAATGGTGACAAGATTCCGGAGGTTCTTAATGGAATGGGTGTTGCGATTCTTTCTACCTCTTCAGGGGTGATGACTGGTGAGAAATGCAGGGAAAAAGGTGTTGGCGGGGAAGTGCTGGGTTACGTCTGGTAAGTCTTCAGAGATTAGATGGAATTAGTATTGTTGAAAAATCAAATCTATTTTGAAACCGAGTCCAGGTTTTAGGTTCTGCTGGGAAGTTGGGCAGACAAACCTGAATTTTTACAGAAGCGTATAATATGTCTCGAATTGGAAAGCAGCCGATCAAGGTTCCTTCTGGTGTGGAATTAAAGATCAATGGGTCAAATATTGTAGTTAAAGGGCCTAAGGGAAGTTTGCAGCGCGACTTGCATCCTAATATGATAATTGAGTTTCAGGATGGTGAGGTGAGAGTGACCCGACCGACCGACGGTAGAATGGATCGGTCTCTTCATGGGTTAACTCGAGCTTTGATAAATAATATGGTTGTTGGTGTTACGGATGGTTATTCCAAACAGCTGAATATTGTTGGTGTGGGTTATAAGGTGGCCCTTAAAGGAAAAGACTTGGTTCTAAACCTTGGGCATTCTCATGCAATTAACTATCCTGCCCCTAAGGGTGTTGAGTTTGAGGTAGATTCCAAAAAAAATACGATCGTTATAAAAGGAGCCAATAAGGAATCAGTAGGCCAGGCTGCTGCGGAAATCCGCGGGTTTCGTCCTCCAGAGCCTTATAAGGGAAAAGGGGTTATGTACTCCACGGAAAGAATTCGCAGAAAAGCCGGTAAGGCTGCGGCAGGAAAAGGATAAATAAATGAAAACGAATGAACGTGAACGGCTTCGACTGGCACGGAAAATACGGGTCAAGCTTAAAGTGCAGAAACAATCTGGCAGGCCTCGGTTGACAGTGTTTAGAAGCGCCAAACATATATATGCTCAAATTGTTGATGACAATGAGGGCAAAACTCTTGTGGCTATGTCCACGCTTTCTAAGGACTTTAAAGGGCAGATGGCTACCGGGGGAAACCTCAAGGCGGCAGCGCTAGTTGGGTCTCTGATTGGAGAAACTGCGTCGGAGAAAGGGATTAAAGAAGTTTATTATGACCGCAACGGATTTCTATATGCCGGTCGTGTTAAGGCCTTGGCAGATGCGGTTCGGGAAAAAGGAATAAAATTTTAATTCATTACACTGGAGGAAGTGTTGCGACAACGGGAGAAAGAAAAACCCACAGACTTTATTGATAAGGTTGTCAAGATCAACCGTGTAGCCAAAGTTGTGAAAGGCGGCCGCCGCTTTAGCTTTAGTGCGCTGGTAGTGGTTGGTGATCGCGAGGGTAAGGTGGGTTGGGGGTTAGGCAAGGCAAATGAAGTTCCTGAGGCAATACGCAAAGGTGTGGAAAAAGCCAAAAAGACAATGGTGTCGATTAGCTTGGAGGGTTCATCCATACCGCATGAAGTGTTAGGTGCTTATGGAGCGGGTCGAGTGTTAATGAAACCAGCTTCAAAAGGTACCGGTTTGATAGCGGGGGGTGCGGTGCGGGCTGTGCTAGAGGCGGTTGGAATCCGAGATATCCTGACGAAATGTTTGCGGACCAATAACCCGCATAACGTGGTCAAGGCAACCATCCAGGGATTGATTGGTTTGCGTAATGCAAAAGAATGTGCCCGATTGCGTGGGAAATAATGGGCTCCGAACTTTACTGAGGATTTGGAATGTTTGACTTATCAAATTTGGTTGGTCCTGCCGGAGGCAGAAAAAATAGAAAGCGGGTTGGCCGCGGCATTGGCTCTGGAACGGGTAAAACTTCCGGCAAAGGCCAAAAGGGTCAAAAGTGTCGGTCAGGTGGAAGTCCGCATCCATGGTTCGAAGGTGGGCAGATGCCGCTTCATAGAAGATTACCAAAGCGGGGGTTTACTAATATATTTAGAAAAGAATATGAAATTGTCAATGTGGTCGATTTGGCGAGATGCGCCGGAATTGACCCGGTGACCCCGGAAATAATGAAGGAAAAGGGGTTGATAAAAAAGACTGGAGCCGTGAAAATTCTTGGGTGCGGGGATTTGTCCGAATCGTTGAATGTTCATGCGCATAAATTCAGCGGCTCGGCTAAGGCTAAAATTGAAAAAATTGGTGGAAAGGTTGTTACTCTCTAGATGAGCGGCGCAGGTAGTTTTGGAAATATCTTTCGTGTTCCCGAGCTAAAAAAACGAATTCTTTTTACGCTAGCGCTTGTAATTGTCTATCGAATTGGTGCTCATATTCCGACTCCAGGGATCAACTCTGTAGCGTTGGCAGAATTATTTGCCAGAGCTCAGGGCACTATTCTTGGATTTTTCGATATGTTTTCGGGCGGTGCCTTGAGCCGATTAACGATATTTGCGCTAGGCATCATGCCGTATATCAGTTCATCGATCATCTTGCAGTTGATGACGATTGTTTCCCCTTACTTAGCGCGATTAAAAAAGGAAGGTGAACAGGGGCAGAAAAAGATTACCCAGTACACTCGATACGGAACGGTAGTTTTGAGTTTGATTCAGGGCTCCGGAATCGCAGTAGGACTGGAGGCTATGAAAAGCCCGAGCGGTGGGTTTATTGTTTTTGAGCCGGGTTGGTCTTTCCGAATGATGACAGTTCTGACCCTGACTGCTGGAACTTGTTTTCTGATGTGGCTTGGTGAGCAGATCACCGAACGGGGAATAGGAAATGGAATTTCCCTGATAATTTTCTCTGGAATTGTTGCGGGAACTCCGGCAGCAATCTTTCAGTCTCTGGATTTAATGGGGACCGGCGAAATGTCAGTTCTCGTTATGATGTTCCTTTTGGTTGTGATGATCGTAGTGGTCGGATCGATCGTTTTTACCGAAGGGGGGCAACGCAGGATACCGATTCAATACGCGAAACGGGTGGTTGGTAGAAAAATGATGGGTGGTCAGGCAACACATTTGCCGCTGAAGGTTAATACGTCGGGGGTTATTCCACCAATTTTTGCTTCATCCATAATCATGTTTCCGGCAACTATTGCCCAATTCATCAGCCATCCATGGATGCAAACAGTTTCGGCAATGTTGACTCCAGGAACTATTGTGTACAGCCTGATTTTTGTGGGAGCCATATTCTTCTTTTGTTATTTTTATACGGCCGTAATTTTTAATCCGGTCGATGTTTCAGATAATTTAAAGAAGCATGGTGGGTACGTTCCGGGAATTAGGCCGGGAGCCAAGACTTCTGAGTACATAGATACGATTCTTTCAAGGATTACGTTTTATGGGGCGGTGTATCTTTCTTTGGTCTGTATTTTGCCGGATTATTTGATAAAATATTTCAATATCCCGTTTTATTTTGGTGGTACTAGTTTATTGATTGTTGTCGGTGTTTCATTGGATACCATGCAACAAATTGAGTCCCACTTGGTCATGAGAAATTATGATGGTTTTGTGAAAAAGGGGCGTTTGAAAAGCCGAAGAGGCTAATTAATGAGATTAATTCTTTTAGGTCCGCCGGGAGCCGGTAAAGGAACCCAGGCTAAAATGCTGAAAGATAAATTTCAGATTCCGCAAATATCGACAGGTGATATTTTAAGGCAGGCGGTCAAAGATAATACGAGTCTGGGGGTTCAGGCTAAAACATTCATGGACTCGGGTCAATTGGTTCCGGATGATGTGGTGATAGGGTTGATTAGGGAACGCATCAAGCAGGTCGATTGTAAGGCCGGTTTCATTTTGGATGGGTTCCCTCGAACTATAGTTCAGGCGGAGAAGCTGACTGAAACCTTGACGGAAATGAGCTTAGCAATTGATACGGTTGTGGATTTGGAAGTCAAGGTTGAGGAAGTTATTGAGCGATTAACAGGGCGTAGCACCTGCCCGGATTGTGGTGCCATGTTTCATGCGGAGTCCCGACCCCCCAAAGTGCAAGGGGTTTGTGATGGGTGTGGTAGTCCATTGGCCCAGCGGAAGGATGATAATAGGGAAACGATTTTAAAGCGCCTGGAGGTTTATCAGGAGTCCACAGCTCCTTTAAAGGAGTTTTACAAGAGGCAAGGGAATTTGGGAACGATTAAAGCAAGAGGATCTGCAGAGGACATTTTTTCCCGCGTTTGCGAAATGGTGAGGTAACAAATGTCGAAAGAAGATTCTATTGAAGTAGAGGGAACCATACTTGAACCATTGCCTAACGCGATGTTTCGGGTAGAGTTGGATAACGGTCATAAAGTATTGGCTCATATATCTGGTAAAATGCGCATGCATTTTATTCGCATCTTGTCGGGAGACAAGGTCAAGGTTCAACTTTCACCTTATGATCTGACCCGTGGGCGAATTACCTATAGGTACAAATAATAGAGGATAGAAGTATGAAAGTCAGGGCATCAGTTAAACCGATTTGCAATAAATGTAAAGTGATTCGTCGTTGTGGAGTCGTGCGGGTCATCTGTGATAACCCGAAACATAAGCAACGGCAGGGTTAATTTTCTAAAGGAGAAGCGGTGGCGAGAATAGCAAGCGTAGATGTTCCTAAGGATAAACAGGCTATAATTGCCCTGACCTACATATATGGAGTGGGGCCCACCATATCACGAAATATTCTGAAGAAAGCTCAGATCAAGGAAGAAGTCAGGATGAAAGACCTGACGGAGGAAGAGATAACCCGAATCCGCGGCATAATTGAGAAAGATTACGAAGTGGAAGGTGATCTGAGGCGTAGCGTCACGATGAACATAAAACGCTTGATGGATATTGGATCCTATAGAGGACTGCGTCATCGCAAGGGATTGCCGGTCCGAGGGCAAAGAACGCACACTAACGGCAGGACTCGAAAGGGCCCCAAGAAAACAGTGGGAGCACGATCAAAAAAATAAGGACGAAAATGCATGGATAAGAATTTAAAGGGTGGAAAGAAAAAGCAAAAGACTGTACCAGAAGTTGGGGTAGCCCATATTCGAGCTACTTTCAATAATACTATTGTGACCATTTCCGACATGTCTGGAAATGTGGTTTCATGGTCCAGTGCGGGTGCTCAGGGCTTTAAGGGTTCAAGAAAAAGTACTCCATTTGCCGCACAGGTGGCAGCAGATAAGGCAGCTATTAAAGCACGGGATATGGGTATGAGAAAACTCGAGGTGCATGTGAAAGGGCCGGGATCAGGGCGAGAGTCCGCAATTCGATCTTTGCAGGCAGCGGGAATGGAAATCCTTGTCATTCGTGACAGAACTCCGATTCCTCATAATGGGTGCCGTCCTAGAAAACGTCGCAGGGTTTAACCTCAAAATACCGAAAGGAGAAGCTGAATTTGGCTAGGTATACAGGTTCTGTTTGTCGACTTTGTCGGCGAGAAGGCATAAAATTATTTTTAAAAGGTACCCGTTGCGAGACGGTAAAATGTGCTATTGAAAAAAGAGCATATCCGCCAGGCCAGCACGGTCAAGGAAGGAAGAAGTTTTCTGAATATGGGATGCAGTTGCGTGAAAAGCAAAAGGTAAAGCGAATCTATGGTTTGTTGGAAAAACAATTTCGTAATTACTTTCACGCGGCAGATAAGCAAAAAGGCATTACCGGCGAAAATCTTTTACAGAAATTAGAGTTGCGTATGGATAATGTTGTTTTCAGGATGGGATTAGCCCCGTCCCGAAGCGCAGCACGTCAGTTGGTTCAGCACAGCCACTTTACGGTGAATGGGAAAAAGATGGATATTCCATCTTACATACTGGGGCAGGGGGATACGATTGGTCAGAACCCTAATAAACTGAAAAAGGCACCTGTAAAGAATGCAATAGAAAATAGCAAGGGGAAAACCCTACCGGATTGGTTATCATTTGATGCGGATAGTAAGCAGGGTATTGTTGAATCCTTGCCTACAAGAGAGCACGTAACCATGCCGGTTGAAGAACAATTGATTGTTGAACTTTATTCGCGATAACTACTTGGATCGTCACAAACTACTTAAAAACTGTTAGGACCCTATAAGGGTCGGAGGTTTCATGCTCACAGCTCAGGGAATGATTAAACCCAAGCGATTGGAATTTGATAAGAAAAGTAAGTCGAACTATTACGGTAAGCTCAATGCGGGTCCTTTTGAACGTGG
>Ga0206691_1499880_pt1 | contig 14045 bp, 9 predicted proteins | sample M150012015metaT_FD_159697 | JGI IMG/M metagenome (GOLD analysis project Ga0206691, IMG submission 159697) | Metatranscriptome of ammonia-oxidizing marine archaeal communities from Monterey Bay, California, United States - M1 500m 12015... | ecosystem: Environmental > Aquatic > Marine > Intertidal...
AATCAATACAACTTTTTATTATACGCACATTACATTCACACAACAATGGCAATGTCAGCACGGGCCAAATGGATGGCCTCAGTGATCGCTGATGTCTTCAAGATTGGAGAATACGATGCTCAGGAAGTGTTCAGGAGCGGGTCACAGCCGCAGTTTGAGGAGTTCTTCAAGGGGACTGGCCCAGCCAGGATCTTTGTCTACTACCAGACCCCGTACAAGGTGACCGAGGCCGGGGAGATCGTCGACGTGGCGGGACACAAGGAGTTCTTCGTCACGGACGGAGAGAAGGTGAAGCTCAAGGGCAAGGGAGTCTACTTTGTCCGTACCGCGCCGCCAGGGACCAAGGGGATCAACGTCGGTAGCGCCAACGACAACGAGGTCCTCTTTGGAGAGATCTCAGAGCACACCGTGACCTCGCTCAACACCATCATCAACCAGGTCTACAAGCCACTCGTGGACCGCCTCGAGGTCCAAGACTGGGGTGTCTGCGAGGAGGAGCAGAAGAAAGAGTTCACCTCCGTCTTCGACAAGTTCGCCAACGAGCTCAAGGAGGCCTTGAAGAGCCTCCAGACCAACATCACTCTCGAGCCCTACGACCGCCGATGGGAGAACGAGGCCAGGAACATCCACAACACCAGGGTTCCAGACACACAGATGATCGCCGAATTCGAGAGGATCTTTAACGACTGGAGTGAGCAGATCCAGGAGGCCCTCGAAGGAGCCGATGCCGAGAGAAAGGACGAGAAGGACGCCGGTCCAAGGCAAGAGCTCGACTACTGGAAGCAGCGAATGAGAAAGCTGACCGGTATCTCCGAGCAGCTGAGGAGCAAGAACTGCAGGACCGTCTACGATGTCCTCACCTAGGCGTCCCAGAACCCAGCAGAGCAGCTCAGCAAGCCAAGAGACAAGATCTACCTCGCCACCTCCAAGTGGAGAAGCATCGAGCTCCGGGTCACCGAGGCTCTCAACGAGGCCAAAGACAACGTCAAGTACCTCCAGACCCTCGAGAAGTTCATCGAGCCTCTCTACGATGGCAACCCGGAGACCATCAAGGAGACCCTACCTGCTCTCATGAACAGCATCAAGATGATTCACACCATCGCCAGATACTACAACACCAACGAGAGAATGACTGGCCTCTTCGTCAAGATCACCAACCGCATGATCACCAACTGCAGGCTCAACATCCTCAACTTCGGAAGAGTCAGGAAAGGCGAGGCTGGAAAGAAGGGACCACCACCGACCGATGATGTTCTCTGGGAACACGAGGCCTACCCACCAGAGGAGCTCATCCCAGTGCTCTAGAGCTGCATTGAGCTGAACCAGGCCTACTTGAAGCAGTACGAGTTCACCAAGGAGCGCCTCATGAACATGCCAAAGGGCAAGCAATTCGAGTTCTCGCCAAACCAGATCTTCGGCAGGTTCGACTTATTCTGCAGGAGAGTGTCCAAGCTCATCGAGCTCTTTGGCACCATCTAGCAGTTCAAAACGCTCGCAAAGCACAATTTGGAGGGTATTGCTCCAATCTTGGAGACCTTCGACAAGTACGAGACGGCCTTCAGGAAGAAGAACCACAAGCTGCTCGACTACAGCAACAACACCTTCGACAGAGACTTCGTCGAGTTCAATGTGGGCGTGTCCTCCGTCGAGACCGAGCTGCAGCACTACATCGACAAGAACTTTGAGGTCATCACCAGTATCGAAGATTCTCTGAAGCTCCTCAGAAAGTTCAAGTCGATTCTCCACAGAGACAATCTCAGAAATGGCCTGAACTCCAAGTACACCATCCTCTTCCACAACTACGGACTGGAGATTCACCAGATCGAGGACCAGTACCAGAAGTACAAGAACAATCCTCCAATTGTTAGGAACTTGCCAACTGTCTCTGGCAGCATCACCTGGTCCAGGCACCTCTTCCACAGGATCTCTGGACCCATGGAGCAGTTCCCTCAAGACCTCATCAAGCAGAAGGAGTCCAAGAGATTCGTGAAGATGTACAACAAGATCGGCTACACTCTCTTCTCATTCGAGTATCTTTGGCGACAGAAATGGGCCCACGAGGTCGAGAAGGCCAAGGCTGGTCTTCAGGCTACCCTCATAATCAGGCATCCAGAGAACAACAAGCTCTACGTGAACTTTGACTCTGAGATCCTCACACTCATCAGGGAAGCCAAATGTCTCTCAAGAATTGGAATCGACATCCCTGAGAGCGCAAAGATTGTTCTTCTTCAAGAAGACAAGTTCAAGATGTACAACAATGAGCTCCAATTCGTGCTCCGAGAGTACGACAGGATTGTCAACAAGATCAGGCCTAACACCAAGAGTCTTCTTGTTCCTCATCTGGAAGACTTGGAGTACAAGCTCAGACCAGGTATGGTCACCCTGACCTGGACTTCGATGAATATTGATGGCTACCTGCACCACGTTCATCAAGGCCTCGCCAAGCTTGAGCAACTCATCATCAACATCAACGACATCATGGAGAACAGGATTGAGAACAACCTGAAGAGCCTGTCCAAGACTGTGCTCGTCAACCTCCCACAAGATGCTCAGACCTTCACACTCGATGAGTTCGTCGAGATGCAAGAGGAGTGGATCAGAGAGGAGTCCGAGAAGCTCAAGTCCAAGAACTACGAGGTCGAGGGAGCTGTAGAGGACCTCATCTAGACTATCTGCTCCTACCAGCTCGACCAGCACGTTGAGCCCATCTCTGCGGAGGAGATCCAGAAGCTCTCCAAGTACTACAACTGGTCGATGTACCAGGCCCTGCTCCACGCTACCAAATACTCCCTCAACTAGATGAAGGAGCGAATCTGCGGCAGGAGAAACATGCCAAAGCAGATCCTGAAGCCCTTCTTCGAGGTTGACGTCCATCTTGAAGGAGACACCTGCACCCTCAAGCCTACTCTTGAGGAAGTTCAGAGCGCGATCAACAGGGCAGCAAGCCATGTTCTCAAGTCGACCAAGAACGTGCAGAACTGGAACCAGAAGGACCAACCAGAGGACCAGAGAGAGCCATTCTACGACTGGATTGCCAAGGACAAAGAGATCGTCAAGGTGATCCTGCTCCTCACAGGTTCGATTCAGGGCACCAAGAACAACGTCAACAAGTTCCTCGAGAGCTTCGAGAAGTTTGACTGGCTCTGGAAGAGGAAGATCGACGAGAGCCTCAAGAGATTCAACAGCACCAACCCTCAGCTCGAGGACTTTGAGGAGAAACTCAGAGAGTTCACTGGCTTTGAGGACGAGGTCGCCCGAATCCAGAGCTTCCACCAGATCGGTGCCCTCAGTCTGAAGACAGAGAATGTCAAGACCGGTCTCAAGAAGTGGATCGAGCAGTGGAAAGATGCCTACTCGAAGGACCTCCACAAGAGAGCCAAGACCATGCTGGAGCACCTCACTGACGACATCAAGCAGATCAAGCTCAAGATCGAGAAGCCAGCCAAGGAGATTGATAGCCTGGGCAACGTGATGCACGCGCTCGAGGAGATCCGCAAGAAGGAGTCCGAGATCGAGATCCAGTTCAGGCCCGTCGTTGAGATGTATTCACTGCTCGAGACCTACCTGCCGGAAGTCATGGAGAAGGAGGAGATGGACGCCTCCTCGATCCTCGAGAAGGACTGGGGTCAGCTCGTCCAGCAAGCGGTCAGCATCAGGAACGAGCTTCAGGGACAGCAGGCCGAATTCAAGAAGACCCTGATTCAGGGCATCAATGTGCTTGTTGACGATGTCCAAGAGTTCAGGAAGAACTTCGAGAAGCATGGACCCATGGTTGCAGGCATCGAGCCAAGGGAGGCCCTCAACAGACTGAGGATGTTCTCAGACGAGTACTCAATCCGTAAGAGAAAGTACGACTCCTACCACGCTGGTGAGGCCCTCTTCGGGCTTCCTCATCAGAGCTACCCAGAGCTGGTTGAGACATAGAAGCAAATCGAGCTTCTTGACAAGCTCTACAACCTGTACTCCAAGGTCAAGGACACCATCGCCAAGTGGAGAGAGATCACCTGGGTCGAGATTGAGAACGAGATCGCCAAGATGGCCGAGCAGATCGAAATCTTTGATCGGGACTGCAAGAAGCTTCCTGGTGTACTGAAGGGCTGGGACGCCTACAAGGAGCTCAAGTAGGAGATCGAGGACATGGCTGAGATCATTCCATTAGTCGAGGCCCTCGCCAAGCCATCGATCAGACCAAGGCATTGGGAGGAGGTCATCGAGATGACCAAGGAGGAGATTCCTTACCAGAGCGAGACCTTCACTCTCGCCTAGCTTCTCCAGGCTCCGCTCTTGCCATTCAAGGAGGACATTGAGGACATCACAGACTCCGCTGACAAGCAGCTGAAGCTTGAGAAGCAGCTCAACGAGGAGATCACTGCCCACTGGGAGGACGCCGAGCTCGAGATCAAGACCTGGAAGGGAGTCGATGCTCCCTGCACTCTTGGTGGCAACATTCAGGACATCCAGGAGAAGCTCGAAGAGCACATCATGGCCCTCAACCAGATGAACGCCATGAGATACGTCACGCCATTCAAGTCAGTCGTCACAGAGAAGATTGGCCTGCTCTCTGACGTCGCCGATATCGTTGAGAAGTGGCTCAAGGTCCAGACTCTGTGGACCAACCTGGTCTCAGTCTTCACCGCCGGAGATATCGCCAAGCAGATGCCGACAGAGAGCAAGAAGTTCAAAGGCATTGACAAGCAGTGGCTCAAGATCATGGAGAGAGCCAACGAGCAGAAGAATGTGATCCAGTGCTGCACCAACGACATCCTCAAGAACTCACTTGGAGGTCTTCAGGAGGGATTGGAGGTCTGCCAGAAGAAGCTGGAGAACTACTTGGAGACCAAGAGAAACATCTTCCCTCGATTCTACTTCTGCTCCAACGCAGACTTGCTGAAGATTCTGTCGGTCGGCTCTGATCCAAACGCTGTGCAGGACGACTTCGAGAAGCTCTTCGATGCCATCAACAAGGTCGCCTTCGATGAGCAGGACAGGAGGCTGATCGTCGAGATCATTCAGATCATGGGGCAACAGGAGGAGAGAGTGCCCCTGGTTGAAGGCGTCAAGGCTGAGGGCAATATCGAGGAGTGGCTCTGCAGACTTGAGAAAGAGATGCAGCGATCGGTCAGAGGTGCCTGCTCTAGAGGAGCCCAGGACTGCTTCTCGATGCCACTCAGAGAGTTCATCGACAGCTGCCCATCGCAAGTGGCCTTACTCGGTATCCAGATGCTCTGGACAGGCAAGGTCAGTGAGTGCCTCGAGAAGAGCCAGAAGGAGAAGCTCAGCGAGCTCGAGAGAAAGAAGAAGGACGTCTACAACATCATGACCGAGCTCACTCAAATGTGTCTTGAGGAGATGGACAAGTTGAAGAGAATGAAAGTCGAGACTCTCGTCACAATCCACGTACATCAGAGAGATCTCTTCCAGAAGATCCACGAGGACGCCAAGCAGCACAAGATCAAGGATGCCAATGACTTTGACTGGACCAAGAACACAAGGTGCAGCTGGAGGACCGATGATGGCCAGGTTGCAGTTATGGTCACTGACGTCGAGTTCACCTACTCCTACGAGTTCCTCGGTGCCAAGGAGAGACTCTGCATCACTCCGCTCACAGATAGATGCTACATCACCCTGGCACAGGCTCTCGGTATGCTCTATGGAGGAGCACCAGCTGGGCCAGCCGGAACTGGCAAGACTGAGACGGTCAAGGATCTTGGTCGTACCCTCGGTATCTTCGTCGTCGTCACCAACTGCTCTGATGAGCACAGGTACAGAGACATGGCCAAGATCTTCAAGGGTATCTGCCAGAGTGGACTCTGGGGCTGCTTCGACGAGTTCAACCGTATCTCCCTCGCCACTCTCTCTGTCGTCGCCGCCCAGGTCGAGTCGATCACCCAGGCCAAGAAGCAGGACGCCAAGAAGTTCATGTTCCCTAACGAGGACCGACCAATCGTTCTCATCAAGTCGTGCGCCTACTTCATCACCATGAACCCAGGTTACGCTGGTCGTCAAGAGCTCCCTGAGAACCTCAAGGTCCTTTTCAGAAGTGTGAGTATGATGACACCAGACAGACAAGTCATCATCAAGGTCAAGCTCGCCTCTGTCGGCTACACCAATTACGAGCCTCTCTCCAAGAAGTTCAATGTGCTCTACAAGCTCTGTGAGGAGCAGTTGTCCAAGCAGCGCCACTACGACTTCGGACTCAGAAACATCCTCTCTGTTCTCAGAACAGCCGGTAACTCAAAGAGAGCCGAGCCTCCTGGTGCTGACGAGGAGATGATCATGGCACGTACCCTGAGAGACATGAATTTGTCCAAGTTCGTTGCTCAAGACATTCCACTCTTCTTGCAGTTGCTGAGGGACATCTTCCCAAAGCAGCAGAGCATTCCAAAGAAGGTGTACAAGAGCGTCGAGGCCGCCGTAAGGAGACAAATGCACAAAACCAAGCTGAGTGAAAAGTAAGACTGGTTCATCAAGATCATCCAACTGTACGAAACATCACTCGTACGTCACGGATTCATGGTCGTCGGAACCGTCGGTAGTGGAAAGACCAGTATCATGAACACGCTGACCGAGGCTCTCACAGACGACGGACAGCCGCACAGGCTCACCAGGATGAACCCGAAGTCCATCACTGGCCAGGAGATGTACGGTGTGATGAACACTGTCACCGGCGAGTGGGTGCCTGGAGTCTTCTCCCAGATCTGGAAGAAGTGCAACGACAAGAAGAACAAGCAGATCTCTTGGATTGTGTGCGACGGGCCAGTCGATGCCATCTGGATCGAGAACCTCAACACTGTGCTTGACGACAACAAGATTCTCACCCTTGCCAACGCCGAGCGTATTCCAATGACCGACAACACCAAGATGGTCTTCGAGGTCGAGAACTTGAACAACGCCTCTCCTGCCACTGTGTCCAGATGCGGTATCATCTTCGTATCAGGCTCTGACCTGGGCTGGCGACCTCTCATTGAGACTTGGGGAAGAGATAGAGCCGAACTCAAGGCCTACTGCCACCCAGAGGAGGCCAACTGGATTAACGAGTTCACTGAGAAGTACATCGAGAAGCCAGATTTGTTCGCACTTCTGGATAGAGACTACCACTACGTCATGCCTGCGCCACCAGTGGTCAGGATCAACCAAGTGCTCAACCTTCTGACCGCTGTGCTCCTCAAGTGGGTTGAGAAGCAAGAACAGGTCGAGAAAGCTGCCTTCGAGAGGTACTGGGTCTATTCTATTGCCTGGTCAGCCGCTGGTCTCTTCGAGGGTGAGGACAGAGAGAAGTTCCACAAGTTCCTGGAGTCCAGGAATGCTCCTCTGCCTCCAATTTCACCACAAAAGATGTCAGTGGACAAGGAGACTGTCTTCGACTACTACCTTGACGACAACACCAAGCAATGGAGGCTGTGGGAGGCCGAGGTCTGGCAACCACCAAAGAAGATCGCCTTCTCCCAGCTCCTCATCCCAACGGGCGACTCTACTAGGGCCGAGTACATCATGGACAAGATTGCTAAACTGCCAGTCATGCGTGACGAGAGCAGAAAGGAGCCTGGACATATGCACACCTTGCTGGTCGGTGGACCTGGTACAGCCAAGACCTCCGTCGTGCTCATGTACGTCGCCAAGTTCGACACTGAAGAGATGCTCTTCAAGAGAATCAACTTCTCCAGCGCTACTACCCCATACAACTTCCAAGAGTCCATCGAGGCTGAGGTTGAGAAGAAGCAAGTGAGGACCTTCACTCCACCAAACGGCAAGAAGATGACTGTCTTCTTGGACGACTTGTCCATGCCATTCGTGAACACTTGGGGCGATCAGGTCACTCTCGAGATCTCCAGACAGCTCATCGAGGCCAAAGGCTTCTACTTCCTGTCCAAAGACGACAGAGGTTACTTCAGGCAGATCGAGGGCCTGCAATTCCTCGCTGCCATGAACCACCCAGGAGGAGGCCGTAACGACATCCCACACAGACTCAAGCGCCACTTCTTCTCAATCAACATGACCTCTCCATCTCAAAGATCCATTGAGAACATCTATGGAAGAATCCTCGAGGTACTCTTCAACCCCAAGAAGTACTCGCAGGAGGTGATCAACATGCGCCCATACCTGATTGACGCCACCATCAGCGTCTGGGACGCTGTCAAAAGGCGTCTCCTGCCCACTCCAGCCAAGTTCCACTACACCTTCAACATCCGTGAGCTGGCCAGAGTCTTCCAAGGCCTCTGCGGTGTCGCTGCCAAGCCTGAGTACAAGGTCATTGCAAACTGCTCCAACATCAAGGAGAAGATCAGGCCAGAGCTGTTCCTCATCGCCCTCTGGAGACACGAGTGCGAGAGAACCTTCGTCGACAAGCTCGTCAGCAACGCTGACAAGAAGACCTTCCACGACATGCTCGACAGAGTGACGAAAGAGAAGTTCCGTGACTCTCTTGGATTCGACGACGAGCAGCTCATGACCAGCCACTTGTTTGCAGACTTCCAGAGAGAGGATGAATACGATGAGTACGGAGAGCTCGCTAATGAGGCTCCATTCGTCTACGAGGCTTGCCCAGACGTCGAGAGCATCAGGAAGAGGTGCCTGCAGAGATTGGACGACTACAACGAGAGATACCCCTCGAAGCCGATGAACCTGGTCATCTTCGACGACGCCCTCAGGCACTTGCTCCGTGTGACCAGGATCATCAACTCACCAAGTGGAAACTGCCTGCTCGTCGGTGTCGGAGGATCTGGTAAGCAGTCCCTCACCAAGCTCGCCGCCTTCATCTGCAAGCAAGTCTTCTTCCAGATTGCCCTCACCAAAGCTTACGGCGACAATCATCTCAAGGACGACGTCAAAAACCTCTACCGCGAGGCAGGCCCTCTCGGCAAGCAAGTCGCGTTCATCATGACTGACGCCGAGATCAAGTCTGAGACCTTCTTGGAGGCTATCAACAGTATGCTTGCCACAGGAGAGATCCCAGGTCTCATCCCCAAGGATGAGAAGGACGTCATCTGCCTCGAGTGCAAGGGCGTTTGGGCGAAAGAGGCCGGTGCGAAAGGTGCTGAGCCCTCACTCCTTGCTCTTTGGGTGTTCTTCATCAACAGAGTCAAGGACTGCCTCCACATGATCCTCGCTTTCTCACCAGTCGGCACCAAATTCAGAGAGAGATCCCAGAAGTTCCCCTCGCTCTTCTCTCAGTGCTCAATCGACTGGTTCCTCCCCTGGCCAGAGGATGCTCTAGTCTCTGTGTCCCATAAATTCCTTGATGGATTCAGGCTGGATGCCAGCAAGGAGGTCAAACTAGGCCTCGAGAAGCACATGGGTAAATGCCACGACTTGGTCACCGAGGTCTGTTCAATCTACTTCCAGAGGATGAGAAGACATGTCCACGTCACGCCAAAGAGCTACCTCTCGTTCATCGACCTCTACAAGGATGTATACACAAACAAGTATGATGGCATCGATGTTGAGGAGGCCAACATTGTGAAGGGCCTGGACAGGCTGGCTGAGGCAGCTCAGGGTGTCGAGGAGCTGAAGATTGACTTGAAGAAAGAGGAGGTCAAACTCAAGGAGGCCTCAGAGGTCACTGACAAGCTCTTGAAGGAGCTCGAGGTGGAGAACAAGAAGGCCAAGGAGAAGGCCGACGAGGTCGCTGTGGTCGCAGAGAACTGCATCAGTCAAAGGAATCAGATCATGGCGGAGAAGGAGCAGGCGGATCGAGACCTGCAGATTGCGCTGCCTTTCTTGCACAGCGCTGAGAATGCCGTCAACTCGATCAGGCCAGCCGATATCAACGAGCTCAGAGGTATGAAAAATGCAGTCGACACCACCAGGCTCATTCTCGACACAGTCCACTTGCTCTTCCAGCGTGCTCTAGATCCCGTCAAGCCAAAGTCGATGCTGATCTTGAAGCAGGACATCCCATTCGTCGCAGATTCCTTCGACAACTACACGAGGTACTCGCTGTCGAACCCCAACTTCTTGAAGGACCTGTTCGAGTTCTCTCAGAATGAGAAGGACAACATCAACGAGGAGACCATCGAGCTCTTGGAGCCCTATTTGGGCCTCGTCGCCCCAGATGGAAGAGAAGTCTTCGTGGGCAGCGTCGCAAAGAAGTCATCCGCAGCCCTGGAGGGTATGTGCGTCTGGGCCGCCGCCATGAGCGACTACCACAAGCAATCCAAGATCGTCAAGCCCAAGCTCAGATTGCTCGAAATCAAGATGGCCCAGCTCAGAGAGGCAGAAGAGAACCTTGCTGCAGCTGAGAATGAGCTCGCTGAGGTGACTGCCCTCAAAGAGCGCCTCCGAAAGAAGTTCGACGCTCAAATGGCTGAGAAGAACGCCCTGCAAGAGAGGGCCGCCAAGACAAGGAAGAAGATGGACCAGGCCAACAGGCTCATCAACTCCTTGCAAGACAACAAAGACAGGTGGATCCAGAACGCCAACGAGTTCAAGTCCTTGAAGCAGAGACTGGTTGGAGATGTTGCCAAGGCTTGTGCCTTCGTCTCTTACTGCGGTCCATTCAACGCCGAGTTCAGGGCCAAGCTCCTGGAGGAGTACTTCCACTAGGACTTGCTCTCGAAGGAGATTCCAGTGTCTGAAGACCTCCAACTCACTCAGTTCTTGGTCGATGCTGCCACCGTGGGCGAGTGGAACCTCGAGGGTCTTCCATCTGACGATCTGTCCATCCAGAACGGTATCATGGTCACAAGATCGTCAAGATACCCACTCATGATTGATCCTCAAGGACAGGCTATCCAATGGATCAAGAACAGGGAGCCAATACTACTCGAACAGGCCTGCATCTTCACCCTCAGCCATCACAGTCTCAAGGATGCTCTGAAGTGGCCTCTCCAGGAGGGCTTCCCAGTGCTCATCGAGTCCATCGAGAATGAGGTCGACCCAATGCTTGATCCAATTCTCGAGAGGCAGATCATTGTGAAGGGAAGGAACAAGCTCATCAAGCTCGCTGACCAGGAGATGGATTACGACGACAAGTTCAGACTTTACATGACATCTCGTCTCGCAAACCCTCACTTCTCACCAGAGCTGGCCGCCAAGGCTACCATCATCGACTTCACTGTCACCCAAGGTGGTCTCGAGCAACAGCTACTCGGTCGATTGATCAGCAAAGAGCAGAAGTCGCTCGAGGACCAGCTCATCCAGCTCCAAGAGGAGGTCACCAGCAACACCAAGATCCTGCAGTCCTACGAGGCCCAGCTGCTCGAGCGCCTTGCCAACGCTCAAGGCTCCCTCCTCGACGACACAGAGCTCATCGATGTGCTCGCCACAATCAAGACCAAGTCCAAGGAGGTCAATGAGAAGCTTGTCGAGGCCAAAGAGAAGCGAGTTGAGATCAATGAGAAGAGAGAGCTCTTCAGGCCAGTCGCAGCCAGAGGATCTGTGCTCTACTTCTGCATCGTGGAGATGACTTTGGTGAACTGGATGTACAACACCTCGCTTCAGCAGTTCCTCGGACTATTCGACTACGCCATCGACTGCTCACCAAAGGCGCAGCTCGTCAAGGATCGTGTTTGCAACATCACTTCGTGGTTGACGAGAAGGGTGTACAGATACATCAACAGAGGCCTGTTTGAGAGGGACAAGGTCACCTTCAAGCTCATGATGGCCACCAAGATCCTCATCAAGGAGGGCAAACTCACACCAGCAGATGTCAGCCTTCTTCTCAAGGCCGGTGCTGGTATCGATGACAGGAGCAAGCCCTTCTCCTGGATGGAACAGAAGACCTGGCTGAACCTGAAGGCCCTCTCGAAGCACAAGTTTGCCAACGAGCACACCTTCTTCTTCAAGGAGCTGCCCGACAAGATCAACAGGAGCGAGCAGCTCTGGAAGAAGTGGATTGATGAGAATGAGCCAGAGAACGCGGGCGTGCCTGACTACGAGGAGAAGATCAGTGCTGACCAGAACATTGGCCACTTCATCCATCTCTGCCTCGTCAGAGCAATGAGAGAGGATAGGACTGTGCTTGCAAGCAACCAGTTCGTCCGAGAGGTCCTCGGCGACGAGTATGTCCAGCCAGTCACAGATCAGATCGCAGAAATCTTCGACGAGTCTGAACCTCATGTGCCAGTCCTCTACTTGCTCTCGGCTGGTGCCGATCCCACTGGTCCGATCGACGAGTTCGCCAAGAAGAAGAAGCAGTTCCCAACTGGTAAGGTCTCGATGGGAGAGGAGATGGAGATCCCAGCTGCTCAGCTCATCGAGCAAGGCTTCCAAGCAGGCAGGTGGGTCGTCCTCAACAACTGCCACTTGAGCCTGGAGTTCATGGGCCAGATGGAGGCGATCCTCAACCCGAAGGAGAAGGAGGTGCACGAGGAATTCAGACTCTGGATCACCTGCCAGTCTCACCCAGAGTTCCCGCTCGGTCTCCTGCAGATGGCCATCAAGGTCACCACTGAGCCTCCAAAGGGTCTACAAGCTGGACTGTCTAGGACCTTCAACACCATGGTCAACCAGGACTTCCTTGAGAAAGTGGAGCCCTACGACAAGTGGCGATCCCTCGTCTTCGCCGTCTGCTTCCAGCACTCGGTCGTGCAGGAGAGAAGAAAGTTCGGTCCTCTCGGCTTCTGCATCCCGTATGAGTTCAACAATGCAGATCTTGAGGCCTCTCTCCTCTACCTGGACAAGCATCTCACCCAGTCTGCTGCCTTGAACATACCTTACTCGTGGAAAGCCATGCAGTACATGGTGTGCGAGGTCCAGTACGGTGGCAGGATCACTGATGACCTGGACAGAGAGCTCTTCCGCACGTACGGTCAGATGTGGGTCCAAGAGGGCGTCTTCCAGCCAAACTACTGCTTCAACGCCACTGTCACCGAGTTCAACTACCACATTCCGGACGCGGTCGAGCACCCAAGATTCCTCGAGTACATCGCCAAAATGCCAAGCAAAGACAGTCCACCTATCTTTGGACTCCATCCAAACGCCGATCTCACCTTCCGGCTCAAGGAGTCAGTCGAGATGCTCACCACTCTTCTCGACACTCAGCCAAAGGAGGCCGGTGGAGGATCTGGCAAGTCTCGTGAGGAAGAGGTCAAGGAGAAGCTCGAGAAAGAGCTCTTGCCTCAGCTTCCAGCCGACACTCCATGGGCCGAGGTTCACGAGCGCCTCAAGGTGCTGAAGGGACCAAAGGGTCTTGGTGAGCCAGGCAAGAATGACACGATCCCACTGAACATCTTCCTCGGCCAAGAGCTTCAGAGGTTCCAGACGATTCTGACCATCGTGCGTACCACCATGCTGAGCATGATCGACGCCATCGAGGGCACCATCATCATGACCCCAGACATTGTCGAGTCAATCAACGCAGTCTACGATTACCGAGTCCCGACCAAGTGGCAATATGATCCAACTGGAGCCGAGATCTCCTGGCTCACGCCTTCGCTCGCTGGCTGGATCAAGGGCCTGCTCGACAGGCATCACCAGCTCAACGCCTGGATCTCGAAGGAGCGCCCACCATCCTTCTGGCTCACAGGCTTCTTCAACCCTCAAGGCTTCCTGACATCCATGAAACAGGAGGTCACAAGACAGAGGAAGGCTCAGGCCTGGTCCCTCGATGAGGTCGAGTACACCACTGACGTTCTCAAGGAAGTGATCCCAGGTGACGACGGCCGCATTGAAGGCAAGGCAGTGAGCCCACCAGCCGAGGGAGTCTACGTCCACGGCCTCTACCTGGAGGGTGCTGGATGGAACAGAAGCGAGAGAAGACTCGAGGACTCCAGCCCGAAGGAGCTTTACTACCAGTTCCCACTCCTGCACGTCAGCGCAATCAGCACGGCCATCGACAGGGACAGGCCAGGCGGCGTCGGCGGCGGCAAAGCCAAGCAAGACCTCGCGACGCTGGAGAAGACCGCATTCCTCTGCCCAGTCTACAAGTACCCGAAGAGAAACGACAAGTACCTGATCTTCCGCTGCTACTTGAAGGCAGAGGCCCCAGGAGCCCCACAGAACCCGAACAGAGGCGTGACTGCCCCAATGAAGTGGAGACTCTGCGGTACCGCCCTTCTCTGCTGCAAGTCGTGAGGAGCACGGCCCAACCTACGCACTATTCCAAC
>Ga0206691_1627639_pt1 | contig 13981 bp, 10 predicted proteins | sample M150012015metaT_FD_159697 | JGI IMG/M metagenome (GOLD analysis project Ga0206691, IMG submission 159697) | Metatranscriptome of ammonia-oxidizing marine archaeal communities from Monterey Bay, California, United States - M1 500m 12015... | ecosystem: Environmental > Aquatic > Marine >...
AAACTTGATGGCATGATTGTTCGTGGCAAGCAAACCGGCAAGGTTCGATGTACAAACTACAGCGTTGAGCTGCCAGAATACCCCAAAGAGGTGTCGTTCTTTGGCCAGCAAGACAAAGCAAAAAATATGTAGTTCGCTTAAAGTGCTGTTATTTTGGGTTCATTAAAGCGTCGCACTTGTCATCGTCATAATTCAGCACTTCTTTAAAGACAACCTCATTACCAGCTCCTATTGGCAAGCCAGGGAATCTCACCTTGTTTGTCGATTCCGACATGCGGAACGGAACGTTTGGCATTTGTGCGCCTTGGCCGGTCACAGGGTCCTTCATAGTCTTAACACTTTCTCTAGCCAAATAATGCTCATTCCTGGAAATCTCATCAAACGACAGCACAGGGCCCGCAGTGACGCCGTGCTTATCGAAAATGGACAGCACTTCTTCGGTCGGCCTATCGGCGACCCATGAGGCAATAACTTGATTGAGCGCCATTCGATTTTCAGGTTTAATTCGATCAGCGTTGGTTAAAAACCTCGAGTCGTCAATCAAATCTGACCTGCCAATTGTGTGGGCTAAGTTTTCCCAAGTGCTTTGAGAAGAACATGACAAGGCAATATGTTGATGATCAGAGGCCACGTAGATGTTTCTTGGCGCTGATGCGGCCAACTCATTGCCATTTTGATGGGCAACTTTACCCGTCACCGAATAATTAACACACTCACCGCCCATATAACCAAACAACGGCTCATACAATGAAGCGTCAACCACTTGGCCGCCAGAAACACCGCGTTTCGCATTACGCAACGCAAGACTTATGCCGTAGGCCAAATGAATGCCGGCAGTCATGTCGGCAAGAGGTATTGGCGGAACGGTTGCGCCATTTTCTCTAAAACCGTTGATCGTCGCAAAGCCACTAAAAGACTCGGCCAGCGTGCCAAAACCTGGTCTTGACGCCATTGGGCCATCCATCCCGTAGCCTGTGATTTTTCCAATAACCAAACCTGGATTAAGCCCAAGCAAAACTTCGTGGCCAAGGCCCAGGCGATTAAGCGAGCTTTCACGAATGTTTTCAATAAAAACATCGGATTTTGAATCAAGTCTTTAAATGCGGCAACGCCTTCAGGCGTTTTCAAATTAAGAGTGACTGGTGTTTTATTTCTACCAATATGAAAGTAGTATGGCTCAACGCCTTTGCTTTCAGGAGAAACGCCCCAGCCACGAAGCGCATCAGGGGCTGAGGGGTTTTCCACTTTAATAACCTCAGCGCCAGCGTCACCCAGCATTGCAGCGGCGAAAGGTGCGGCAACAACCGAAGACAATTCCAGCACTCTAATTCCAGAAAGGGGCTGGCTGTTATTTTGCAATGATTTGCGGTCTTCAGAAATAAAATTACTATAAGGGTCTGTATATTGTTTTTGTGGCATTGTGTCGTGCGACTGAAGGTGCGGTTAATGATGTTAGGCTATAAATTATAGAGGTCAGTGCAGAGGTCAGTGACAGTAAAATTCAATACGGGTGTAATTATTTTAAGGGGCCGTCTAAATACCCACAACCATATAAGGCGATTTTTCAGTGTATAAAGCGAAGTTGCATGTAACAGAATGTAACAGAATGTAACAGTGTAAATTACAACAAACCCCTGACGTATAATCAACAACATGACTTTTCACCATACAAATCATTGCAAATACACATTGTAGCACTCACTGTAATGGTGGCTATAGGGCCGTTAACATCCTTTGCCGCCCCTAAAATGAGCAACCCTGCATTTGAAGGCTTGTCATTTGTAGATAAAAAAGACATTGCTCAAATTCTTATAGAGTTCAAACGCCTCCCGGACGAAGTGCGCCTTTCACTTTGCAATGGTGCATTACTAGCCTATCTGAACTCCCAAGAGTATTCAGGCGATTATCGGGTTGTTGAAGATGCTTTTTCTGGGGTTGAGACATTGTCAAAAGATGCACATTTTGCTTTAACAAGAGTTGCAGCAAAAATGCCTGATAACGACAACGGTCAATGCATACTTAACGAGAAGCGAGCTGAAAAAATCGGGCGCGCAAACAAGAAAAAAGGTGACAAACGAAGCCTTTTGTCGCTGTGGAATCGATTTTGGAACGGTGGCGACAAGAAGGTCAGAAACTAGCCCATAAGACGACTATTTATCCGTAAACAATCCAGAGAGAGAACTATGAAAACAAACATTATTGCCATTCTATGTCTTGGTGCAAGCACTCAAATCAGTGCATTAACGTTAGACGAGTACACAGAAAAACTATCTCAAGAGCATCCGTTTTATTCACAATTGTCACTTTCTGAAGAGGCCAGGCAACTGGCTCACCAAGCCTCTCGACTTGTTTATGACTGGAACACGCAGATGAGCGCCAATAGCAGCCACTCATCTGCGTCAAGCGTCAACTACAGCAAAACTGAAATCAGCACACAGAAGGCAATCAAAAAAACAGGTGGCAGCTTAAGCGTAAGACACTCCTGGACTGATAACGGCCTAACACAACCGACAAACCTTACCTCTATTACATATTCGCAACCACTGCTGGAAAATAAAAAAGGCATAAACACCAACCTATCTGCAGATATAGCTGATATTGATTTCGAGTCAAAGCGGTTAAGCCTTGTTGAACAATCAGAAGGCTTTCTAGCCTCAAAAATCAAGAGATTCATCGATCTGGCGCTTGCCCAAGAAAGGGTGGCTTTGATTGGTGCAAATATGCTCCTTAGTGAACAGCAGCTCAATATTGCCGTTGACAAATACAAGCAATCCATACTTTCAGAGTCAGGCATGCTACAAGAGCAAGATAACCATATCAGGGCAAGGCAGCAACTACTGCAGGCTGAGCAAGAACTGAGCTCTATCCAAGTGGAGCTCGCTATGTGGGCCAATTTTGAGCCACAACTAATGATTGCTGAATTTGATTTTTTCCAAGAACAAACAACACTTGACACCGACACTCTAGACCTTGTTGCTGGCTTGAGAATAATCCAACAGCTAAGCTTTGACAGACAAAAACTACAACGACAACTCGCTAGCAATCAAAACAAATTAAAGCCCAGTTTAAATATAAACGTTGGACTAACAAGCCAAGGAAATGCCAATAGTTATTTGGACAGCTTTTCAAACCAAAACTCGTCATTCGAAATGGGACTGAACTTCGCCTACCCTTTTGGAAACGCCAAAGAGAAGCTCGACATCAGGCTCAGCCAAAACTCGCTGGCACAGCTTGACTCTAGGCAGCAAGAAAACGAGGCGAATTTGGCCTACCAAATCAACATGCAGGTTGCGCGTATCAAACTCCTACAAAAAATGATGGAAGACTCGCTTGCACAAAGCACACTAGCAGAAGCCAAGGCCAAAGAAACAATGAGGCAATACGAAAATGCAATGAGTCAGAAAAACAATGTGCTTGCAGCACAAAAAAACGCCAATACTGTGAAATTATCATACTTACAAGCCGCAACAAATTTACAAAAAGGAGGTGTTGATTACTTAAGTTTGACAGATCGGCTCGTCAGTGCACCAAATTAATCCAACAACATTAGACAAGGGTAGCTTATGGATGCTTTTTTAAAGTTTTTTGCACACCAGAAAAAACTCGCGCTTATGTTCACTTTGTCCATTATTGTGTTGGGGGGTATTGCCTTACAGGACATTCAGCGTGACAAGTTCCCTTCTGCGGAGTTTGACTCATTAACCATCTCCACCTCATATCCAAATGCCTCACCCCAAGATGTGAAAAAAAACATTACCAATGTCATTGAAGCAACAATAAAAAACATTTCTGGCATAGAGAAGATCACATCCACCTCTCGTGAAGGTGTGTCCAGTATTAGCGTCAATATTTCTGCCGATGTTCCAGACGTTTCAGCCGTCAAAGCTGAAATAACAGAAGCCGTTAACAGTATTCGCAACCTGCCTGCCGAAATTCCTGACGACCCGCGGGTCTTTGACCGAAAAATTACCGAAAGGCCGGTCCTTACTATTATTGTTGATGGCAACAGCGTCAATATTGATGCCGCAGAACAGATTGCACACGACCTAGAGAAAAACCTTGTACTGATCGATGGCGTCTCCACCATTGATATAAGCGGCGCCTCAGCAAGAGAAATTCAAATTCAAATAGATCCCGCAAAGCTTTTACTGTATCAACTTTCGTTCGACCAGGTGAGTAGCGCTATTGCAAGGCAAAATGTTCGCTCAACAATCGGTGACAACAATCAGGGAGAGGACAAAAAAAGCATTGTCATATTGTCTGAATACGCAAGCATCGAGTCGATTGAGAACGTCATTGTTAAATCAAGCTATGACGCCCCATTTGTTTACTTGAAGGACATTGCCGAAGTTGGCGAAGGTGTTGTTGGATCACAATCCATCACTCGCATCAATGGAACAACCGGCTATATTTTGAAGGTCAAAAAATCAGAAGATGCCGATATTATTCACACAGTTGCGCAAGTTAGAGAGAGGATTTCTGAGTTGGAGCAGCACTACCCAGACGAGCTTAACCTAATTATTGCCGATGATCAATCTAAGGACGTGTCAAATCGCTTAGAAATTGTTACTAACAATGCAATCTTAGGCTTGATTTTTATTATGATTGTTCTCGGTTGCTTCTTGTCTCTTAAGACTGCCTTTTGGGTGGCGGTCAGCATACCTGTGGCCTTATTAGGCACAGTTGCTTATCTTGGATTTGCCGGTGAAACAATCAACCTTATCTCACTAACTGCGATGATATTAGTGCTGGGTGTTGTAGTCGATGACAGCATTATTATTGCTGAGAGCATCCACCACCACAAGGCGCAGGGCGGTAATGTTTATGAAAATGTTGTGGCTGGGTTCAAACGTGTCATTTTGCCGGTATTCACCACTATTTTGACTACTGTACTTGCCATGTCAACGATGTTTATGATGTCTGGCACCATGGGAAAATTTATCTACATCCTGCCTGTTACGGTTATATGTGCGCTTGTACTATCAGTCCTAGAGGTGAGTTTTGCTTTGCCTGCCCACTTAGCGGGTCAAAAAAGTGAAAAACAAAAAACATGGTTTAAACCTGTTGAGCGTTGGTTTGAAAAGCAACTGAAAAAATTGCTTAAATGGCGTTATTCGGTTGTTACGTTTTTTATTGCATTACTGGCATACTCCTCATTCTTTGCCATCAATAACATGTCTTTTATTACATTCCCTTCCGATGGCACGAATTCAATAAATATGCGCATCGAAGTGGCTACTGGCAGCTCGGCCAGCACAACTGAACAAGCCGTGATTAAAGTGGAAAACATCATCATTGAGCAGACCGGAGGAATTTTGGACTTCTTCACCAGCTCTATTGGGTCACGTGAAACCAACAAGGCCACAATTGCTATCGCACTAATACCCTCCAGTGAAAGAGATACAAGCGCAGCCGAGGTGCTAGAAGCTTTGCAAGCAACCGTAGTCAATGTTGAAGGCATCGAGGCTGTTAAATCTAGAGCCAACCGCGAAGGTCCAAGTGCCGGCTCAGATGTTCAAATATACCTAGTGGGCAGCAATGACGCCCAAAGGGAGGCCGCGATCAACCAACTAGAAAAGATACTAATGAGCATGCCTGGTATTGGCGATATTGACACCGGCGAAAACCCGGGCAACTCTCGAATAGAGGTGGTGCTTGACTACGAGTCCATGGCCAGACTTGGCGTGGACTATCAACAAGTGTACAGCCACCTAAGAACAATATATTCTGGAAAAAATGTTACCGAAGTTCAGTTTGACAATACAAGTTTGAACGTCAAAATGTACCTAGGTGACAACCGCTTCTCTGAAGATTACATCCCAGGCACACGGGTTAAAAGCAGCCAGGGAATGATGATTCCAATGTCTGAATTTTCAGCAGTTATCGAGATTCCAGGTGAGCCTGACTATAAGCACTTGAATGGTGACCGTGTGGTCACAATTACTGCCGCAGTTGACGACTCTGTCACAACAGCCCAGGTGGCAATGAAAAAAGCTCTTCGAGCGCTGGATGTGCGGAATAATTTTCCAGGGGTTCAAATCATAGAGGGCGGAAATGCCAGGCAAGCGGCACAAACCCTAGATGACTTTTATTGGGCATTAGGGTTTGCAGTTTTTGGCATTTTTATGATTGTTGCTCTACTATTTAACTCATACTCTCAGCCTTTATTGGTACTTGTTAGTATGCCGTTTTCGTTGATTGGTGTTCTTTGGGCTTTTGTCCTGCATGGAGAGCCGTTCAGCTTTTTCGTTTTGATGGGTGTTTTAGCATTAGTGGGTGTAATAGTGAACGACTCACTGGTTATGATAAGTCACCTTAATTACCTAAAGTCCAAGCAGAACAAAGAAGGCGACTCAACTGAATGGATCGCCGGCGGCTCAAAAGACAGGCTTAGGGCGGTTGTGCTAACAACACTTACAACGCTTGCTGGTGTGCTGCCTTTGGCGTATGGTATTGGCGGAACAGACGCCTTCCTGCAACCAATGGTTCTGGCGCTTGGATACGGATTGCTATTTGGCACTTTGATTACGTTGGTTTTACTACCTTGCCTCTACTCAATGAATTACGACTTTATTAATTGGCTAGCGCGCCTTAAAAAAAGAACCTAACCAAATGAACTGGCTGCGTCTATTCCCTTAGAAGACATCCATAGTACATTAAACACTGTTGCTATCTGGAAGACCGAAAATTTGAGCGGAGTAAAAGAGAGATTTGTCGAATATCTTAAGTCGGCTCAATATACCTCGCTTAGTGCCAAAGGATTTTTTAAATCACTATAATAAAATTGTACTGATGTTTGTACTACTTGATTGTATTTGCTTCTTGCTGCAACACTCAATAAAAGTGAAAGAAAATTAAACTAGCTTGAACTACCTCAGGGGAATAACTCAAGAGCTAACTCGGGCAAAGCCAAAGACAGGAAGGCAACCACCTCGTCTTTACTTGTAATTCTGGAGTTTCTAGGAAACTCAAAATGAAGGGCTGGTTTAATCTTACTGAGAGAACCCCTCGCCTTAGATGAGGTGGCATGGTAGTAAATATAGTCAATATTTTCAATAGCAATTGATTGTGTTAGTTTTGTTGAGGATATGGCGTTTTGAAGTATTAGTTTAACTCGCTTCGCTTGATCGCCATTAATGCCAACTGTCGCAATTTCGATTCTGTTTTTACTTTCGTTTCTACTATTTCCATGAACTTCCACGTAGAGTTTTGGCGCCTTATTTAACAAATATATTTGACTTAAATACTCTTCATATACGTGCAAAGCACGAGTGGTGGGAGCTTCTTTGTTGCTTGTGCCACTGAGCTTTTCTGTTGGTCTGGTGACATTAATATAGTGGCCTTTAGAGCGAAAATCTTGAGCAATAAGACAACTCCACAAGATATTAGTACAGACCTCACGAACAATAACTTCGGTCATTAGGTCATACCCCCCGTGGGGCGCTGTAATGATGTAATGTGAATTGTTGTTTTGAGCAATAAACTGCCCAAAAGATAAAGCCTCTTCGCGTGCAGAAACAAGGTTGTTAGAATCCGCAACAGCCTCAATCACAGAAAAAAGAGCGCAAAAAGCAACTGCTGTCAACACTATCAAACGAGGTCGCTTTGAGTGAGGCGAAAACTCCGCTAACTTTTTGACAAACATAAAAAATTGCTATTAACGATGACTTATTGCTCTATGGGTTAAACACCGGCATGGCCGCAAGAAGAGATTGAGTATATGGGCTTTTTGGTTGTTTGAAAATATTTTCGTTTGTATTCATTTCCATAGATTCACCATCTTTCATGACAATCACTTGGTCACACATTTGACGAATTACCGCTAGATCATGACTAACAAACAATAATGTTAATGAGAACTGCTCCTGAAGATCTTTTAGTAAATTAAGAAGACTTGCTTGCACAGAAACATCTAGAGCCGAAGTTGGTTCATCGCAAAAAATAAAGTCAGGCCTATAACTTAGCGCCCTTGCAATACCTATTCTTTGCCGTTCGCCCCCAGAAAAGGCATGGGGCATCTTGTCGATATCTTGTTTTTTCAAGCCAACCAGAGACATAAGGTCTTGAGCTAATGACTTGGCTTTATTGCCATCAATTAGCTTATGTGCTTTTAAACCATAAGTAATATTTTCTCCTGCACTCATGCGCGGGTTAAGGGATGAGTACGGGTCTTGAAAAATACATTGCATTGACAGACAATGTTTCTGACGCTCTTTATTATCTATTATTGATTTAAGGTCTTTGCCTCGGTATATGACACTGCCCTCGGTTATGTCTTCCAGACCTAAAATCATGCGCCCAATGGTTGATTTTCCAGAGCCTGACTCTCCAACAATTCCAACTGTTTCTCCGCGATTAACCGTAAAACTTACATTACTAACAGCTGTAAACAAGTCTTTTGGTTTGAACATACTAGAGGGGGTAATAAAGATTTTTGAAAGATTACAAACCTCTAATATAGTGTCCTTAGTTAAAGTCTCGGATTTTTCTTTTGCACGCAAGTATTGAAGGCCTGCGGATGTATCCTCTTCGTTGTCTTGTTGATTTAATGCGAAACGGTGAAGGCGTTTTTCTATAAGCGGCACTGATGCCATTAAAGCCTTGGTGTAGTCTTGTGTTGGCCTCTGAAGCACGTCACTTGTTACCCCTTGCTCAATATGTTTACCATTCTTTAGAACGTAAACATAGTCGCATGTTTCGGCTACAACACCTATGTCGTGAGTAATCAGAATAATCGCAACTTGCTCTTGTTTACTAAGCTTGATTAATGTTTGTAGCACCGATTGTTGTACGGTAACATCCAGAGCAGTTGTTGGCTCATCTGCAATAATAAGCTTTGGTTTGGCAGCGATAGCTATGGCAAAAACTATTCTCTGACAAAGCCCGCCAGACAATTGATGCGGGTACTTCTTTAAGCGATCTTCTGCAAAGCTAACATCTGACTGCTCTAGTAGGTAAATAGCGTGTTTATAAGCGCTTTTTCCGGTCATATTGGTGTTTGCCTCTATGGCCTCTATAACTTGCTCACCTATTGTAAGCACTGGATTAAGAGCGGTCATCGGATTTTGGTATATGTAGCCAACCTCTTCACCGCGTATAGATGTATATTGCTCCTCACTAAGGCCAATAAGAGGCTTGTCGAGTAGTGTGATATCGCCGCTTACCACTTTTGCCGGTGGATCCAGAAGCCCGAGGACGGCTTTACCAATGGTTGATTTACCAGCACCGCTTTCACCGACTATTCCTATAATTTGGCCCGTGCTTAAGTTAATCGAAACTCGATCAAGAGCCTTAAACTCGTCCTTTCCCTCGGGTCCACAAGGATAAGTAACTGTTAAGTCTTTAATTCTAAGAAGAGGCGTCTTGTTCATTGTTGATCCTGAGATTTTAAGTAAGGATTGTTGTGCTCACGAACACGGTCAGCAACTACGTTAATGCACAGAACTAACAAGACCAAAACGGTGCCTGGAAAAATACTAATCCACCACTTACCAGACAACAGGTAGTCGTTTCCGTTAGCAATCAACAGTCCCAATGACGGCTCGGTGATTGGAACGCCCACACCCAGGAATGACAACGTTGCCTCGGCACCTATACAGCCAGAAAGTGACATTGGCACCATAACTAATACCGGTGCAATACTGTTTGGGAGAAGAAAATGCAACATAATTCTCCAGCGTGGAAGGCCTGATATTTCCGCAGCGTCGATGTACTCTTTTTTCATCTCTGATAGAGCAGAAGAGCGAGTTAGTCTTGCTTTGCTAGCCCAAACGCCAATAATGAGCGCATATATAATCTTGTCGACTCCGGTACCGAATATGGCTAGCATCATGAGCGCCAGTAGGATACCTGGAAAGCTTACTTTTAAATCAACGGCACGCATAATAACACTCTCTACCCAGCCACCTTTGAGCGCCGCTAAAAGTCCAAGCACTACGCCAATTGAAGTTCCAATGGTTACAGCCATAAACGCAACAAATAAACTTAATCGCAAACCGTACATCACTGTTGACAGAATGTCGCGCCCCACGGCGTCTGTACCAAGCCATGCAGTTGTACCGTTGCCAAGCCTTGATAATGGAGGAAGGAGGCCGTCCATAATATCTAAAACCATCAAATCGTAAGGGTTTTGTGGAGCAATCCAAGGCGCAAAAACGGCAATAAATACAAATAATATAAACCCAATCAAGCCGGCGATAGCAATTGGGTGGCCCGAGAAAATTGGCTTGAGCGTCTCGCCCAATATTGATAATTTTTCTATAAATTTACTCATAGTTAGCTACTTTTGGTGGCGAATACGTGGATCTAGAAATGCATACATGACATCCACAATAAAATTAATAAAGACAAACATCAAGGTAATTAAGATAAGATAAGCAACAACAACGGGCCTATCCACCATATGAATGGAGTCTAGTAGTAATTTACCAATACCAGGCCAAGAAAATATTGTTTCAGTCACAGTAGAGAACGCTATAAGTCCTCCAACCTCTAAGCCAGTGATGGTAACAATTGGAATTAAAATATTGCGCAACAAGTGTCGTCTAATGATTCGACTCCTGCTTATACCCTTTGCCCTGGCATATACCATGTACTCTTGATACAAAATCTCTTGAGTTCCAGACTTGGCAAGTCTTTGCTGCATACAGATTTTGTAAATCGCGAGATTAACTGCCGGGAGGGCCATGTGCCGCAAGCCGTCAAGCGATAACAAAGACCACTCGATACCAAACATTGAGTTGGTGAGCCCTCTGCCAGAGGCTGGTAGCCACTGCAAAAAAACTGCAAACACCATGATTAAAATTATAGCTTGCCAAAAATTGGGTGTCGAGTACCCCACAGTTGTGAAAAAGCTTATTACTTTTGAGGCTCGAGAGTTGCTTTTTATGCCGGAAAATATTCCGAGAGGGATTCCAATGCCCAGGCCAATAACCATTGCAAGAAGGGCGATTTCTAGGGTCGCAGGAAGGCGCTCAGTGATGAGATCGAGCACTGGCCTATTGTAGACAAACGAGGTGCCAAAGTCTCCTTTAACTATATCGCCTGCAAAATTAAAGTATTGCTCATGAAGTGGCTTGTCAACCCCCAGCTCAATAGCCAAGTCGATTTTGTCCTGCTCGGTCCAATCCTCACCCGCCAACATTTCAACTGGATCACCAACCACGTACATACCAAGAAAAACGATTAGCGACATGATGACTGCCAATATACAGCTTTGCCAAAGACGCTTACAAATGTATGTAATCATGAACTGTGTGCGCCTCTAACTTTGATTTTTTTCATATAATTTGGGCGCCAAAATGTGCGCCGAAGTTTTGTTTGTTAATTTTATAAAAGTGATTGTAACTCTTCTTTATTAAACTTTAGGTTTAAGCGACTCATAAAAAACCCCTCACAAATGTATCGCGACACTTGTGAAGGGGCTTTGTTGTTAGATACCTTGTTACAGGCCTCTAGTTTTTGCTCGCCATGTCAGCAAACGTGCGTTCATCCGGGCGACCAGCAACAGTTATGTCGCTTGTATGAGCCCAGGTGCTATGCTGGTAGTACAGAGGGATTCCTGGTAAATCCTCAACCGCAACACGCATGGCTGCTTGATTATACTCCAAGGCTTTGGCCTCGTTTGTTTCCACTGCCCATGCCGTCATAGCTGCATCAAACTCTGGACTAGAGTAGTTAGAGTAGTTACTACCACCTAAATTTAGAGGCTTATTCCTAGTACCAAACGCATAGGAAATCATCTGTGCAGGACCTTGAGGGTGACCCCATCCGTACATAAATACACCTAACTCACGAGCTGAGCGGCCCTTTCTAAATAAAGACCAAGGTTCGGCCACTAAATTCACTGTAATACCGATTCGAGTGAAATACTGCGCTATAGCCTGACCAACTCGGGTGCCGTTTTGATACTTACCAGATGGCATTCTGAGGTCGATAGTAATTTGATCACCATAACCCGCTTCAGCTAGCAATTGTTTAGCTAACTCAGGATTGTACGCCATATCTGGCATTGAGGAATCTGCGCCATCTTGATAGCTTGGTGCAAACTGACTGGCAACGGTTGCATTGCCACTAAACAACTTGTCTACAATTGCCGCTCTATCGATAGATAATGAAAGTGCTTTTCTTACCCTTATGTCTTTCAGCGGGTTACTTCCGTCTGATGCTGTCACACCTGGTGCTACATCACTACCCACATCCAATATCAAGAAAATAGACCTCCAAGAAGGCTCGGTTGAGAAACTGTAGGCAGGGTTGCCTTCCAAAGCCAATAGGTCTTCACCAGTTGGGTTCTCAATCAAGTCATAATCTCCAGCAAGCATTCCAGCCATACGTGCGCCAGAGTTTTCTACCGAACGAATTTCTACACGCTCCCAGTTACCTGGCTCACCCCAATACTCATCGTTACGTACCAAGTCGGCATCGCCGGTGATGGAGAACGATTCGTATTTGTATTTACCTGTTCCATTAGCGTATTTACCAGATTCAAACTCAGCTTTAGTAGGGTATCGAGTAATACCACAGTCGCCAGTATTGTCAAACTTAAGTGTCGGCCCAAGATCGGCATCACCACTATCTAGGATAGACAGAGATTTAAGTTTTTGAATTAGTATTGGGTACAAACCTACAGTTTTGAAGGCTACGGTATAGTCATCAATCGCCACCACGTCGGTCACCGGCCCCATTGCGCTTGTAAGCATGTTTTTCTTTCCGTCGACCTTATACATCATACGGCACGAGCTATAAACAACATCTTCAGCAGTGAAGTCAGCGCCGTTATGGAATTTGACACCCTCCCTAAGGTTGACTACAAGTGTCGTGTCATCGGTCCAGCCGTAAGACGTGGCCAACAACTTGTCATTGGTACGCGAAACAAGACCCTCATAAATGTGTTCATTTAATGAGGCAGTTGCCGAGGCACTGCTTTTAAATGGATCTATCGTTGAAGGTGAGACCTGAAACGCCATTCGCAACGTATCAGCATAGACACTGCTTGCCATCAAAGCGGAACAAATTCCGGCGAGACAAGCAGTTTTATTAATTGTAAATTTCATTGTATTGCTCCTTTTCTATTGTTATTGACCCCAATGATGCTTCGAGTGTTTGGAGTATTTTAGATAATAATCACTCAATCTTCATACTTCAATCTTATTAACCTAAGCTTTCTTTATATAAGTTGTGCTTATGCATTGACCAGATATTTAGTCATTCATTTTGCTCTCTGTAAAGGCTTTTATCTGTTTCAAGACCTCCCCACAATCATTTTGTACTTTTTGAAAGTTTGAGTTTCTCTCTCTACTCTCTTCGTTCATATATAGATCACGACGCAACTCAACCTGGAGAATGTGTTGGTTAATTTCTGGCCAGCCATATCTTAAGATAACCTCGCCGCCAACAAAGCGAGCGTTAATTGTTACATCGTAACCTTGGGCGCTATAAGCGTCGGCTACGCATTCCGTAAATTCCGAAGAGCAGCTTTGCCCGCGTCGATCTCCAATATCAACTTGGGGGCGCTGCGCACCTCCACGCAACTTGCTATCAAACTGCGTCATTGAATGACAGTCAAGAATATATGCACAGCCATGGTGCCTTTTCATTAGCTCAACTTGCTCTGTCATTTGCTGATGGTAGGGAGCAAAACACTTTGCCAGTCTCTGTTTTAATTCAACATGACTTAGGCTACGAGAGTAGATATCGTATATTTCTTTAGTCTTAGACCAAAACAACGTTGTGCCGGTTTTAAGGCCCGTTGGCTGTAGACGACCGTACCAAGTTTTACCTTCGGCAAGCATCTTTTCATCAATATCGTGTTGATGGCGATTTACATCTATATATGCTCTAGGGAAATTTGCATGAACGGAAGCTAACTTTAAATCGCTTCGTGCTTGATACAGCTCATCAACATATTTATCATTGGGGAAATCAAGTACCTCAAAAGGCAGGTCTGGGTTTGGATTAAAGTCGTCAGGGTAGTTTTCAC
>Ga0206691_1264213_pt1 | contig 13785 bp, 6 predicted proteins | sample M150012015metaT_FD_159697 | JGI IMG/M metagenome (GOLD analysis project Ga0206691, IMG submission 159697) | Metatranscriptome of ammonia-oxidizing marine archaeal communities from Monterey Bay, California, United States - M1 500m 12015... | ecosystem: Environmental > Aquatic > Marine > Intertidal...
AATCACCTCTTACGCCGGATGAGCATGTGCTGAAGTATGCCCTCATCCATCTCGGAATGCGCAAATGCAGTGGAGAGAAAATCGACAAGATGAAAGCCAACGAGGACAACAGTAAAGCCATCGGTGACTTTGTCGGTGACGGTCCCCTGTACATGTTTGTGTTTGCTGTGCCCACTGGCGCAGAGAGCATGGAATTCTACTCAGAAGCACCACCACTCGAGAAATTCAAGAAGAAGGGTCTCTTGATCCTCAGAGCCAGAGCAAAATCGGAATGTGGCGCTCTTACAGCTGAAAACATGGACCAGGAGCTCATCTTCATGGAAATCGACAGAAGAATTCTCGACGGCCTTCACTTGGTCTGCAATGATGTTTTCATGCCAGTGCTTGGCAACCCCCTGAACATGATCGGATGGTCTGACCTCGTGTCCAAGGACTTGATGGACAAGTTCCATGTCTTCTTGGCTTACACATGCGTTACACTTGGACATGCCAAAGGTCAGACAGTGCTGCCACCCCCACCCACTGATGTCACATCAAGTGAGAAGACATCAAGTAAGGACAAGTCACAGCTGCTTGAGCAGGCTATCGTCCACTGGACAAAGCAGATCAAGACCGTGCTCCGTCTCGACCCCGAAACTGCCTTGAAGAATGGAAATGACCCAGATCCGTTGACCGAGGTGATGTTCTGGAAAGGAAAATCCGAGAACCTTGATGCCATCTGTGATCAACTCAACTACGAGAGAATTAAGAAGGTGCTCAAATTCTTGGAACAGAACAAATCCACATACACTGGTCCATTCTCCAAGTTACAGAAGGAAGTGCAGACCGCCAGCGCCGAAGCCAGAGAAAACTACACTTATCTCAAGACGCTTGAGGGATTGTTCAATGATCTTACTGATGCAGCTAAAGGGCCAAATGAGATTGCTGAGCTTTTCATCCCTATCATGCACACCATCTTGTTGATCTGGACCTACTCCCAGCACTACAACACTCCTTCTAGGCTTGTTGTCCTCATCAGAGAGATCTGCAACGCTGTCATTTCCAGATGCAGAGCTCACATCACCGGTGAGGAGATCTTCGGCTACATTGAGAGTGACGCCCCCATTGATGCTCACAACAAGCTCACTGTTGCTCTGGATGTGTGCTCAAGATTCAAGGAAGCCTACTTTGAGTACAAGCAAAGATCAAAGAACCAGTGGAAAATCACCACAAATGCTCTCTTTGTGAGACTCGACGCCTTCTCTGAGCGATGTCAAGATATCATGCATCTTACCAGCACCATCATTCAATTCAACAAGCTCCAAAAAATTGAAATCGGAAACACCAAGGGTAAATCGCTCACTGCGACTGTACTGTCTATTTCTGCTCAATTCCAGGAGGCAGTTACCGAATTCATGAAGGTGAAGTACGACATCATGGACATCGAACAACGCCAATTCGACGATGACTTCTACAAGTTCAGACAAAGAATCAAGGAACTTGAGAGAAGACTTGCATCCATCCTCACCCAGGGTTTCGATGACTGCGACACCATCATTGGCAAGTTCAAGCTCCTCGATTCCTTCGAAGGCCTCCTCAACAGACCAATCATTCAGGACGAGCTTGAGAAGAAGCACATCACCCTCCTGGAGCTGTACAAGCAGGACCTCAAGACTGTCGGTGCCATCTTCATGGAAGGCAAGGCCTTGGTCGACAGGGCTGATGAGAGAGCACCAATTGCAAGCAACCTCCCACCAATTGCCGGTGCTTTGAACTGGACTTCCGGTCTTCTTGAGAGAATCAAGGAGCCAATGGACAAATTGACACTGCTTTCCCAGTCAATCCAAGACAGAGAAGAGTACAAGGACGTCCAAAAGCTTTACGCTTCCCTTTGCAAGAACCTCAGAGACTACGACGAGCTCAAGATCAACCAATGGCAACAAGGAGTTGAAGAGCACACCGAAGACCAACTCAACAAGTTCCTCCTCTACAGAGAACCAACCCCCGTTGCTGAAGAAGGATTTGTCAGAGTCAACTTCGACCCAGTCCTCGTCCGCCTCCTTAGAGAAGTGAAGTACATGCTGTTGTTGGACAGAGAAGTACCCGAGCGTGCCAACCTCCTTTACAAAAAGGTGAATGTATACAGGACTCAGACAGGCAACCTCGAGATCATTGTAACCATGTACAACGAGATCCTTGCAACCCTGCTGCCAGTTGAGAAGCCCCTCCTCGCCGACAGAATCGACAGGATGAACAAGGCACTTGAACCCGGAATTGCAGAGCTCAGATGGAACTCACAGCACATCGATCCATTCATCAGCAAGGCTATGGACATCGTCACTGACGTCGACGAGCTCGTCAAAAAGATGAAGGACAACGTCAAGAAGATGCAAGACCTCATGGCCAAATGGGAAAAGCCACTCTTCGAAAGAAAGATGAAGCCACTTGCCCCAGAAGATCTTGAGCAAACCCATCAATCCCTTGTCATGCCAAGACTTGAAGATATCAGAAATCATGGTAAAGAGATCCACAAGCTGATGAAAGACACCGCTGACAACATCAAGCCAGACAAGAAGTCGAGCACATGGCTCTCCTACGTTGACTACGTCAACGGCCTCATCATCGAAGGCATTACCACTGGTATTCATGCATCTATGGCTTACCTTGCTGACCAAATCAGCATTCCTTACAACAGACACAACAACTATCCACCCATGTTTGACGTCAAAGTCGACTTGAGAGACAGAGAAGTTGTGTTTGATCCATCTGTGCAGAGCAACGTTCGTGGCAGTGGAATCAGAGATATCCTCCAAAAGATCATTGACGATTTCATTTCACTTGCTATTCAGATGCCCCGTCTCGACACCAACGGAGGTGACTACCTGGTCGAAATCAAGGACCAGTTCGAGCTTTACGGCGCAATGCAAGTGCTTTCCAACCACTTCAAGGACATTGAACTTGCCACTGGCGAATTCTTGAGCCAATACAAAGACAAAGAATTCCTCTGGAAAGAAACCCTCGCAGACAGCTTCGAGGCCTTCCTTGATACAGGAATCGATCCACGTGAGCAGGAGCACAAGAAGGTCAACGACGACGGCGAGGAAGAAGAAGACGAGACCTTCGGATGGATGGCTGAAAAGATCCTCGATGGCGTCCAAACCAAGAGACCAAACCTTGACGCTTTTGATGAGAAAATCACCTTCTTGACCGCAATCAGAGATGATATTGCTGAGGCATCACTTAAGCCAACCGTTGACATCGGGTGGCTCAGAGTTAACGCTACACCACTCATTAAGGAGCTTGAGAAGACATGCACTCAATGGATCGCTGCCTTCACAGGCTTCCTTTTGGACAACACCACCAAGGAAATCAAGAATATCGTCGATTTCATCGACAAAGTCGACAACGGCATCCAAAACCCACCAAAATCTGCCAACACCCAGGCTGAGAAGGCGAGACTTGAGGAGGTCATGACCCATCTCAGAGATGTCAAGATGATCAAAGACAGAACTTTGGAGGAGATCGAGCCAATGAAAGAAGCCGTCATGCTCCTCAAAAAGCATCAACAGAGCATGTCAAAGGACGCCAAAATGATGGATGAAGATTTCCTTGTCAAGCTTGAGAACGCCAAAACCGCACTTGTTGAAGTAAGTGAGAGAGCACTTGGACCAACCAAGGAAGCCATCTTGCCACTCCAAACCGCCGAGGCAAAGGACATCAAGGACAGACTCCGCAAATTCGTTATGAAAGTCGGAGAATACAGAATGGAGTTCCAGTCTACCTGCCCGTACCATGTTGCAAACAGCTCCACTGAAATCATTGCGGACGCTTACGCCAAAATCTCTGAGTATTATGTCAAGACAAGTCAACTTGAAGCTGAGGCTGCGAAGTTGAATGACCAGGAAACCCTCTTCGACATGCAGAAATCATCATACAAGCAGCTCAAAGAGTGCAAAAACGAACTTGTCAACCTCAAAAAGATGTGGGATCTCATTTCACTCATCGACTACCAGTTCGACGCCTGGAAATCTACCCTCTGGGAGAAGATTGAGACCGAGGAGCTGATGCAACTCATCAGAGAAATGCAAACCAAACAATGCAACCCTCAGCACGCATCAAACAAAGAAATCAAGAGCTGGAAGGCATTTGTTGCTCTTAATGAGAGAGTTAAGAACATGAACACCATCCTCCCCTTGATCTCTCAACTCCACTCCAAGTTCATGCAGGAGAGGCACTGGAAAAAGCTTATGCAATTCACCAGTCAAAGAGTTGAATTCAACTCCCCCAAGTTCTGCCTTGAAGATTTGATCAAGCTTGAGCTCCACAGATACGCTGAGGAGGTAACCGAGCTCGTCGATGGTGCACAGAAGGAAGCCAAAATCGAGACAAAACTCAACAACATCCAAGTCTGCTGGGACGCACAGGTCTTCGACTTCAAGGAGTACAAGGAAGTACCAGTGTTGGGCGCACTCGATGAAGTCGTCGAATTCGGCGAGCAACACGCAATGGAGCTCATGGGCATGCTATCATCCAAAGACGTCGATGAATTCAAAGACAGAGTGCTCCACTGGCAAAAGACACTTAAGACCGTCGACTCTGTTATCGGAGTGTGGATCAAGGTGCAAAGATCATGGTAGAGACTTGAGCCAATCTTCTTGGCTGCTGAAGATATCAGAGCACAGCTCCCAGATGACACCAGAAGATTTGAGCAGGTTGATGGAGCCTTCAAGGAAATGATGAGAGAAGCTCGTGAAGAGCCAGGAGTCGTCGTTGCATGCACATGGGAAGGCAGAGAAGAACTCCTCAAAGGCTTCCTTGCCGAAATCGAGCTTTGCCAGAAGGCTCTTTCCGAATATCTCGGACAAAAGAGAAAGATTTTCGCAAGATTCTACTTCGTGTCGGAGCAGGCATTGCTTGATATCCTCTCCAACGGAAACAACCCCGAAAAAGTCGACGAGTACCTCGGCGATTGCTTCGACGGACTGAAGGGCCTCGACTTCATCAAAGGCGCCGTCAGCCCATCCAAGAGCTCCAAAGGAATGTGGTCAAAGGAAAAGGAGTACGTTCCATTCTCAGAGCCATTCACTTGCAACGGTGCAGTCGAAAACTATCTCTGCGACCTGGAAAGAAAAATCCAGAAAACACTCGCTGAAGTGCTTGAGAACGCATGGGAGACTGCATGCGCATGGGGCATTGACAGAGACAGACATGAGTGGCTTGAAGATTACTGCGCACAGATTGCACTTCTCGCTACCCAAGTCCTTTGGACTGAAGAAACCACCAGAGCCTTTGATGAGTTGGAAGGTGGAAGAGAGACTGCCATGTCTGAGCATCTTGCCCTCATCGTTGTCAGAATCAACCATCTCATCGAGAGAGTAAGATCTGACTTGAACCCTGATCTCCGTATGAAGATCATTACCATCATCACCATTGATGTGCACGAGAGGGATGTCGTCAGAGACTTCGTCCTCAAAAAGATTGTTGATCAACAACTCTTCGCCTGGTAAGCACAGCTCAAATTCTACCTTGAGAAGAAGAACCCCAAGGATCAAAACAAGGTATGTATTTCCAGAATTTGCGACTGGGCCACCTTCTACAACTACGAGTACGTCGGCAACTGCGGAAGACTGGTTATCACGCCACTCACAGATAGATGCTACATCACCCTCACCCAGGCACTCAACTTGAGTATGGGAGGAGCACCAGCAGGACCCGCCGGAACTGGAAAGACAGAGACCACTAAGGATCTTGGAAGAGCGCTCGGACTTCAGGTTGTGGTGTTCAACTGTTCCGATCAAATGACCTATCTCACCATGGCACAGATCTTCATGGGTCTTTCTCAAACTGGATCCTGGGGATGCTTCGATGAGTTCAACAGAATCTCAATTGAAGTGTTGTCTGTGGTCTCCACACAGGTCAAGGAAGTGCTTGATGCCATTAGGGAGTTGAAAAAGAACTCCGCCAAAACCCAGTTCATCTTCCAAGAAGAAGAAATCAGCCTCAGACTCACCGTCGGCTTCTTCATCACGATGAACCCTGGTTACGCTGGAAGAACTGAGCTTCCAGAGAACTTGAAGGCTCTCTTCAGAAGTTGCGCCATGGTGGTGCCCGACATCGTCCGTATTTGCGAAAACATGCTCATGGCTGAAGGTTTCGCAACCGCAGAGGATCTTTCCAAGAAATTCATGACCCTCTATGATCTTGCTAAGAGTCTCCTCTCAAAGCAGATCCATTACGATTGGGGTCTTAGAGCCGTCAAGTCTGTGTTGAGACAGGCTGGTGCACTCAAACGTGCCCCTGCAAATGCCGAGTTCAGCGAAGATCTCCTTCTCAGAAGAGGTTTGAAAGATTTCAACTGGCCAAAGATTGTTGTCGAAGATAGACAGATCTTCAGTGGCCTCATTCGCGATCTCTTCCCAGGAATCGCTGAGGAAGAAGCTCAACTTGACGAAGACCTCGTCAAGAGAATCCGTGCATGCGCTAAGGAAGACGGACTCCAGGCCGAAGACGGATCTGATTTCACACTCAAGGTTGTCCAGCTTGAAGAAATCCTCCAGGTGCGTCACAGTTGCTTCATCATTGGTAACCCAGGATGCGGAAAGACTGCTATCTGGAAGATTCTTGCTCGTGCTCAGACTGCTGGAGGATTTGACACCATTGTCGAAAACGCCGATCCAAAGGCTGTCACTGCAGATGAGCTCTTTGGTTGCATGAACCCAAAGACCAAGGAGTGGAAGGACGGTGTCCTCTCAACCATCATGAGAGACATGACCAAGAACAGTGGTCGCTACAAAGCTGAGCAAAAATACAAGTGGATCATCTTGGACGGAGATGTCGACCCAGAGTGGATCGAGTCGCTCAACACTGTCATGGATGACAACAAGGTGCTTACGTTGGTGTCACAGGAACGTATTCCACTTACTCCAGAGATGAGACTCATTCTCGAAGTCAGCCATCTCAAGAACGCCACGCCAGCCACTGTATCCAGAGGCGGTGTGCTCTTCATCAACGACGCAGACGTCGGCTGGAGGCCCTTCTTCGACTCGTGGCTCGGCAAGTACAAGAAGAGCGATGATGCTTACGCTGAGAACGTGTTCACTCTCGCTTTGAGCCACTACATCAGCGACCAGTTCCTTGAAGACCTCCGCACCAAATCCCACATCGCTCCAGTCTGCGACATGGCCCAAGTTTCCAGTCTGACTTGCATCATTGACCACTTGTACACCACCCTCCACAAGGTTAAGGCTCAACACGACCTCCTCAAGAGACTCAGAGAAGAAAACAAGGAAGACGAGATCAAACAGCTTTACGAGGCTTTCTTCGTCTTCGCAGCCATGTGGGCCTACGGTGGCTCCCTCGACGAGGACAACAAGGGCAACTTCAGCAAGAGCTTCATGAGCGTCTCAAAGGTCAGATTCCCAGAAGGAGGCCAATGCTTCGACTACTTCTACGACCCCATTGAGGCCTGCTGGAGACACTGGGAAGGCAGTGTTGAACAGATGAACAAGGACTACGAAGGACTTTTCAACAACCTCGTCGTCCCAACCGCTGAAACCACCAGACAGAGATTCCTCCTCGATTTGCATGTGAACGCAAGAAAAGGTATCCTCTACGTCGGATCCGCTGGTACCGGAAAGACCACCATCATCTAGGACTACTTCTCCACTCTTGACCCAGAATAAATGCTCACCGCAGCCATCAACTTCAACTCCTACACTGATTCCAAAACACTTCAGGTTGTCGTCGAATCACAGGTCGACAAGCGTGCCGGAAGAACCTTCGGTCCACCACCAAGCAAGAACCTCATCTATTTCATGGACGACCTTAACATGCCATACGTCGACAAGTATGGAACACAATCACCAATTTGCCTTGTGAGACAAATCATCGACCACGGCATCGTCTACGACAGAGACCACCTTGAAGAGCAAAAGCTCCTTGTAGACATCATGTTCACTGCATGCATGAACCCCAAGTCTGGATCCTTCTTTGTCGATCTTAGACTTTCAAGACACTTCACCCTCATTTCCTGCCTGACCGCAGAAAGAGCCATTCTCCAGACCATCTACCACCAGATACTTGACAACCATCTCTGCACCTTCGAAAAGAGTGTGGCCGAACTCACCGGAAAAATAGTTGCAGCCGTCACCACCGTTTTCTGGGGCGTCGCCACCTCGCCTCAGTTCATGCCCACCGCAAGGAAGTTCCATTATCAGTTCAACTTGAGAGATTTCTCCAAAATTATTCAGAACCTGTGCCTGATTCAGCCAGCACACTACAGAGGCGATCCTCTTGGAGTTATCAGACTATGGGCACACGAATGCAACAGAGTCTGGCTTGACAGACTCATCTTCGATGAAGACCGCGAGGCATACATGGGCTACATGAGAACTGCTATCAAGGAGTTTGGAGAAATCAAAGAAGAAGCCATCTTCGCAGAGCCACTCCTTTACACCTCATACGTCTCCGCATGCGAAGGCCACGAAGCTGCAGTACTTCCAGTCAAAGACATGGACAGCCTCAAGAGAGTTTTGGAAGCAAAACTTGAGGAGTACAATGAGCAAGTTGCCAGCATGAACCTCGTACTGTTCGACGTCGCCATGGAACACGTCAGCAGAATTGCGAGAATCATCGATCTTCCAGTCGGAAGCGCACTACTGGTGGGAGTCGGTGGATCAGGAAAGCAGTCACTGGCCAAATTGTCCGCCTTCCTCTTGACCTATGATGTCATCCGTATTGTTGTAACATCCAACTATAACATGGGTGATCTCCGAACCGACATTCAGGCCATGTTCACAAAGGCAGGAGTTACCGGAGCTCAGCTCCTCTTCATCTTGACCGACGGTCAGATCACTAAGGATGAATTCCTTGTGCCAATCAACGATCTTTTGTCATCAGGATGGATTCCAGAGCTCTTCCCAGCCGATGAGCTCGACGGTCTCACTGGAAAAATCAGAGGTGAAGCCAAGGCCGCAGGATTCCAGGATACTCCAGACTCACTCTTTGAGTTCTTCCTTGATAAGGTCAGGAAGAACCTCCATCTCGCCCTCTGCTTCTCCCCAGTAGGAGACGCATTCAGATACAGAGCAAGAATGTTCCCAGGAGTCATCAACTGTACCTCCCTCGATTGGTTCCACGAATGGCCCAGAGCCGCCCTGATTGATGTCGCTCAGAGATTCCTTGCTGACATTGAGTTCCCTCAAATCGCCGACACCAATCTCCACGAGGCCGTTGCCAACCATATGTCAGAGGTCCATCTCTCCATTGGAGATGCAAATGCTGATTTCTTGAGAGCAGAGAGACGTTACAACTACACCACCCCAACCTCCTTCCTTGAACTCATCAACTTCTACAAAATGCTCCTTGGCAAAAAGAGAGGAAAGATCACCGAGCAAATCGACAGACTTGAAATCGGTCTCTAGACCATGCAGAGCACAAATGACCAGGTCGGATAACTTAAAGGACTTCTCGAAGTAAAAATGGTGGACGTCGGAGTTGAGAAAGAGAAAACCGGAAAGCTCATTGAGATTGTGTCGTCAGAGAGTCTCGATGCACAAAAGGAAGCTGATGCTGCCGCAATTCAGGAGGCAGAGACTATTGAAGAGACCAATAAGGCCAAAGAAATCAAAAAGAGTGCCGATGGAGAGCTTGAAGAAGCCATTCCAGCAATGAAAAGAGCAGAGGACGCTGTTAACTGTCTCGAAGTAAAAGCTATTCAGGAGCTTAAGGCCCTTGCACAGCCACCAGAGGCATGTAAGGACGTAGCAAAGGCTGTTCTGATTCTTAAGCAGGGAGAGAAGAAGAAGCATGACTGGCCAACAGCACAGAAGATGATGAACAACCCCGCCAAGTTCATTCAGGAAATCCAAGAATTTGACGGAAACAATATTGAAGAATGGAGACTTGACATGCTCAAGCCGCTCCTTGCGATGGACTTCTTCAACTTTGAAGTCATGAAAGGTAAATCCCAAGCCGCAGCTTTCCTCTGCTCTTGGATCGTAAATATTGTCATTTACAATGGAATTTACAAAAAAGTGAAGCCGCTGCAAGAGGCTGCAGCTGCGGCACAGGCACTTGCGGAGTAGAAGCAGGCTGAGCTCGCTGTCGTCATAGAAAAAGTACGACAGATCACCGAAAAAGTTGACGGTTTGAAGGCACAACTCTACGAAGCAGAAGCTGCCAAAAAGAGAGTCGAAGATGAGGCTCAGGCACTTCAGGATCAGCTAGATCTTGCAAACAGGCTCGTTGGTGGACTTGCAGATGAAAATGCGAGATGGAAAAACAATGTTGTTTCGTTCAAAGAAGAAAGAGTTACCATGGTTGGTGACGCACTCGTTTCTGCCGCTTTCGTGTCTTACATTGGACCATTCTCAGCTAGCTTTAGATCTGGCCTGTGGAAAGACACATGGCTCGCAGACATTGAGAGCAGAAAGATCCCAAGAACCAACGGAATTGATCCACTTGAGGTTCTCGCCACCGCTGCCGACCAGGCTGTGTGGAAGACTGAGGGACTTCCGGCTGATAGAGTTTCTCTTGAAAATGCTTCCGTGGTGGTGTCTTGTAATAGATATCCTCTGCTTATTGACCCCCAACTCCAAGGTCAAAAGTGGATCAAGGGCCGAGAAGGCAGTGAAATGATCACTATCCAGCTCAGTCAGAAGAACTGGCTTAAGAAAGTCGAGATGGCTGTCTCCAACGGTAACGTTCTCATGATCGAAGCCATCGGCCAAGACATCGATGCCATCCTCGACCCACTCCTTTCCAGACAGTTTGTCAAGAAGGGAAAGAGCTTCACCGTCAGACTTGGAGCTGAAGATGTTGAGTTGAGTCCATCGTTCAAACTCTACCTCCAAACCAAGCTCATCAACCCACATTACAAGCCAGAAACCGCTGCTCAGTGCACGATTATTAACTTCATCGTCACGGAATCCGGTCTCGAAGACCAGCTCCTCGCAATGGTTGTCAAGTTCGAAAAGCCAGACCTTGAGCAATCCAAGGAAGAACTCGTGAACAAGCAGAACGAGTTCCAGATCACACTTGCAAAGTTGGAGTCTGCACTTCTGCAGAACCTTTCCGATGCTGACCCAGCAACCATCTTGTAAAACAAGGCTTTGATCGAATCTCTTGAAGTCACCAAGAAGACAAGTACGGAAATTCAAGAACAGCAGGCAATTGCTAAGGAGACAGAAAAGACCATCAACACCCTGAGAGAAGGTTACAGAAGAGTTGCAGCTGAAGGTGCCATGCAATACTTCTTGCTCATCCAACTCTGCATTGTTGACCACATGTATCAGTACTCACTTGAGTCCTTCACCACCTTCTTCTTCAGGGCTATCGAGAAGACAGAGCAGTTCGAGGAAGAAGAGCCAAGAGTGCTTGCACTCAGAGACGTCATCAGAATGACCATCTACAGATGGGTCGCAAGAGGACTCTATGAGAAGCATAAGCTTATCTTCAGATGCCAGCTTACATTCAGATTAATGCAAAAGAAGATCTTGAATGTTGAGTACACCGAGAAGGAGATGTACTTCCTGCTCAACTGCCCAGGTAGTAGCCTCGTACCCAACCCACTCAAGGAATGGCTTCCAGATCTCGCTTGGGCCTCCATCCAGAAGCTCATTGAGATTGAGGGATTTGAGCAACTGGCTCAGCATGTCGAGAAAGAAGCACCCAGTCGATTCAAAGATTGGTACAACGAACTTGCTCCAGAAGACGAGAAACTCCCACTCGACTGGAAGAAACTTGAGCAGCAGCCATTCCAGAAGCTGCTCGTTGTTAGAGTGCTCAGACCGGACAGAACCACCACTGCCCTTGATAACTTCGTTAGAAGAGTTCTTCCAAAGGGTGGAGACTATGTCGACTGCGACTCTACCTCCAGTTTCGCACAGGTTTTGGCCTCATCCTACTTGGAGTCAGCCCCAACCACTCCAATCTACTTCATTCTTTCCCCGGGTGCAGATCCCGTCAAGGATGTCGAGACCCTTGCTAGAGCTAACGGAATTGATCCAACAAAGATGTTGCACGTTATCGCTCTGGGACAAGGACAGGATGTCGTAGCTATGAACAAGCTCGACATTGGACACAAGGAAGGTCACTGGGTCATGCTCCAGAACATCCATCTCATGCCAGGATTCTTGATTGAACTCGAGAAGAAGCTTGACGCCTTTGCACAAGAAGGATCTAACCCAAGCTTCAGACTTTTCGTTTCATCTGACCCAAGCACTGCCATCCCAATTGGTCTCCTTGAGAGAAGTATCAAGCTCACCAACGAGCCACCTGAGGGCCTCAAGCAGAACATGAAGAGAGCTTTCACCTTCTTTGACAAGACAGAGATTGAGGAGAAGGATCCCAAGATCAAGACTATCCTCTTTGCTCTCTGCTACTTCCACTCCGTCATGCTTGAGAGGAGAAAGTTCGGCCCCAAAGGATGGAACATGAGATATCCATTCAGCGTCGGTGACCTCAGAGATTCCGCCATTGTGCTCAACAACTACATGGAGTCCAACGCCTCTTCAGGAAAGATCCCATGGGATGATCTCAAGTACATCTTTGGTGAAATCATGTACGGAGGTCACATTGTAGACAACTGGGACAGGATCCTCTGCGCTGCATACTTAGACAACCTCATGAACGATGGCCTCCTCGAGGATGACGAAGCCGAGCTCTTCCCATTCGTGGAGGGCAAAGGCTTCTCCTTCAAATGCCCAGCTCCTCTCACTCACGAGAAGTACCTTGAGCACATTGAGACTGAGTGCCCACCAGAGACTCCTCTCGCTTTCGGTCTCGACCCAAATGCAGAAATTGACTTCAGAACCCAGCAGTGCCTTGAGCTCTTCGGAACCCTGCAAGAAATTCAACCCCGTGGCAGCGGAGAAGGCGCCGGCGCTGGAGGCGGCGTGCAAGAAAGAATCCAGGCCTTCATGCTCAGAGTGTCCGACGAGGCCAGCCTGGACGCCAACAAGCTCAACATCGACGACATCGCGAGCAAGCTCGGAGACGAAGCCAGGACACCTTACCAGAACTCCTTCCTCCAAGAGTGCGAGTACATGAACGCCTTGATCCGTGCCATTGTCTCTTCTCTCGCAGAGATTGAACTAGCCTTTAAAGGAGAGCTGACAATGACCGAGAAGATGGAAGCACTTATGGCTGCCATTTTCCTGAACAGAGTGCCAGACCCATGGGCCAAGCTTGGCTTCCCAAGCACGAGAGGCCTTGGATCTTGGCTTGACAACCTTAGGCAGCGCCTTGAGCAACTCAACATCTGGAAAGACGATCCGGTGAAGAAGCCTAACGTTACCTTCTTGAACAGGTTGTTCAACCCCCAGTCCTTCCTGACCGCCATCAAGCAGGTCTACGCCAGAGAGACAGGCGTGGAACTCAACTCGCTCACAATCTAGACTGATGTCCTCAAGAAACTGTACTGGGAGGCAGATCTTCCGCCATGCAAGGAGGGACAAGGCGCCTACGTGTTCGGCCTCCAGGTCGAGGGTGCCAGATGGGAGCCGGCTGCCGGACAGCTGGAGGAGAGCAGACCAAAGAAGCCATTCAGTGTTGTACCCGTGGTCAGCTGCAGAGCTGCTCCTCTTGCTCCAGAAGGCAAGGTCGACAACAGTCTGTACCAGTGCCCAGTGTACAAGACCGAGGGACGTGGAGCCACCTACGTGTTCACTGCACAATTGAAGACCAAGGCCCCACCACAGAGATGGATCCTGGCTGGAGTCGCTCTGCTTCTCGACGTCGAAGGTGTCTCTGATGCCTACGCTCCAGGCAAAGAGGTCCCACTTCAGTGATCTCATTGATTATAAG
>Ga0206691_1358705_pt1 | contig 12922 bp, 10 predicted proteins | sample M150012015metaT_FD_159697 | JGI IMG/M metagenome (GOLD analysis project Ga0206691, IMG submission 159697) | Metatranscriptome of ammonia-oxidizing marine archaeal communities from Monterey Bay, California, United States - M1 500m 12015... | ecosystem: Environmental > Aquatic > Marine >...
ATAAACGAAGCACTAGGCCAGTAGCTCAATTGGCAGAGCAGCGGTCTCCAAAACCGCAGGTTGGGGGTTCGATTCCCTCCTGGCCTGCCACATGCTTCGGTTCCCGTAAGGGGGCAGGAATTCGAGAAAAGTTTGATAGATGAGTAGCAAAGCTGAAGCGGGTGAGTATCAACTGGACGGACTGAAATGGCTGGTGGCGCTGGCTATAGTAGGAGGAGGCATATATGCCAACTCTTACTATGCTGCGATTGAGCCTTTGTTCCGCGCAATCGCGGGCGTTCTGGTGGCTGCGTTTGCAGTAGGTGTTGCGTTGCAGACCGAGAAGGGTGCCTGGGTTTGGAACCTCGCCAAGGAAGCGCGAGTAGAAGTCAGAAAAGTTGTTTGGCCAACAACACAGGAAACAACTCAGACCACGTTGATTGTGGTAGGTGTAGTCATTCTTGTGGCGTTGATTCTCTGGGGGCTGGACTCAAGTTTAAGTTGGGGCGTCCGGGGCGTAATTGGTTAGGGAGTAGAAGTTGAGTAAACGCTGGTATGTGGTGCACGCTTACTCGGGATACGAGAAGCAAGTGATGCGTGCGTTGGGAGAGCGGATTGAGCTTTCCGGCTTCGCTGAAAAATTCGGTGAAGTGATCGTGCCGGCAGAAGAAGTAGTCGAGATGAGGGCCGGAAAGAAGCGTCGCAGCGAGCGAAAGTTTTTCCCCGGTTATGTGCTTATTGAGATGGAACTTAGTGACGACACGTGGTACCTGGTGAAAGAAACACCGCGTGTAATGGGTTTCATTGGTGGTAAAACGGATAAACCTGCACCCATTAGCGATGCAGAAGCTGCTGCAATTCTTCAGCGAGTGCAGTCCGGCACAGAGCATGCCACGCCTAAGACACTATTTGAACCGGGTGAACTGGTTCGAGTGGTAGATGGCCCATTCAACGACTTTAGCGGAGTGGTTGAAGAGGTTAATTACGAGAAGAACCGCCTGCACGTTGCGGTAACTATTTTCGGTCGATCCACGCCTGTCGAGCTTGATTTCGGGCAGGTAGAAAAAGGCTAGATCTATAGTTGAATTTTAATCTGGCAGGGACTTTAGTCGGGAACTGTCATTTATGGGGAGCATGAAATGAGTCATGCGTCAGCACCCGAGGAGAAAACTAATGGCTAAGAAGGTTAGCGCCTATATTAAACTGCAGATTCCTGCGGGGCAGGCAAATCCAAGTCCACCTGTTGGCCCGGCGCTGGGACAGCATGGTGTGAACATCATGGAATTCTGTAAGGTATTCAATGCCGAGACTCAATCACTGGAACAAGGTATGCCTGTTCCCGTCGTGATTACAGTCTATGCAGACAAGAGTTTTACTTTCATTAAGAAAACGCCGCCTGCATCTGTCCTGCTGAAGAAGGCCGCGGGTATTCTTAAGGGTAGTCCAGAGCCTCATGTAAATAAGGTTGGCAAGGTTACCCGGGCGCAACTCGAGGAGATCGCGACCACCAAGCAGCCGGACCTTACGGCTAAAGATATGGATGCTGCGGTCAGAACAATTGCCGGTACCGCTCGCGCTTCAGGTATTGAGACCGAGGGAGTTGTGTAATGGCTAAGCTGACGAAAAGAGCAAAGGCTTTCAAGGAAAAGGTTGAGGAAGGCAGATTTTATGCGATTGATGAGGCGGTTACCCTACTGACTGAGCTGTCAACGGTGAAGTTCGAGGAATCAATCGACATCAGTATTAACCTTGGGGTTGACCCAAAGAAATCTGACCAGGTTGTGCGAGGTGCAACGGTCCTTCCCAACGGAACCGGCAAAGATGTACGCGTAGCTGTTTTTGCGCAGGGTGAGAAAGCCGATGAAGCAAGTGCGGCTGGTGCTGACATCGTTGGCATGGATGACCTTGCCGAGGCAGTGAAAGGCGGTGAACTCAATTTTGACGTAGCAATTGCCACCCCGGATAGCATGAGAGTCGTGGGCCAATTGGGTCAGGTCCTTGGCCCACGTGGTTTAATGCCAAACCCAAGACTTGGAACGGTCACCATGGATGTAGGCGAAGCGGTTAGGAATGCGAAAGCAGGCCAGGTGCGCTATAGAACTGACAAAAACGGTATTGTTCATGGTGGTATAGGAAAAGTTGGATTTGAATCTGCTGCCATCAAGGAAAATATAGAGGCGTTGATTGCCGACCTGAAAAAGGCGAAGCCAACCAGCGCTAAAGGTACTTATGTTAAGAAAGTCGTACTGTCGACGACGATGGGTGCCGGTATCCCTATTGATCAGACTTCACTGGAAATGTAAGCGAAGCGGAGCCGAAGGGCACGCTTCGAAAAGAATAATGACCCCTCGACTAACGCTCGGGGGCTGAGAATTTCCAGGAATTTTTCGATGAAAAATTCAAGAAATTCTAAGCTTTTGAAGGGTTCGAGTGACTTTGGTCACTTGACTCGTCAAAGACCGCAGGCCCGGATGCTCGAATGAGTTGATGGTTAAAACGAAAAGCCTGCGCAGACGGTGAGCCCGATTCAGGAATTGAATCCATCGCCGTGAGTAGCGTTGCAAGCTGTGTGACAGGCAGGTTGTAGCAATTTTAAACAAGTCGGGAGTACGTAACTGTGCCAATAGGACTTAAAGAAAAGCAGGCGATTGTTGCTGAGGTGAACGATACAGCGAGCAAAGCCCTTTCTGCTGTTATAGCTGACTACCGAGGAGTTTCGGTAGACAACATGACTAGCTTAAGAAAGAAGGCGCGCGACGTTGGCGTACAAGTGCGCGTTATTCGTAACACGCTGGCAAAGAGGGCTTTTGAGGGTACTGATTTTGAGTGCATGAAAGAAGCGCTACTTGGTCCAAACATTGTTGCTTTTTCACTGGAAGATCCAGGCGCTGGCGCCAGGGTTTTCAAGGACTTTGCCAAGGATAACGAGGACTTTGAAATCAAAGCCCTTTCTGTGGGTGGGAAGCTACTTCCTGCTAATCAGATTGATGCCCTGGCCAAGCTACCTACACGTGATCAAGCACTCGCAATGCTGATGGGCGTTATGCAGGCGCCGATTACCAAGCTGGTAAGAACGTTTAACGACGTGCCGGCGAAGGTAACACGCGGTGTTGCAGCAGTACGAGATCAGAAACAAGAAGCAGCTGCTTGAATTTTATTACTACTAATTGGAGATAGGACTAATGTCATTATCTAAAGATGATATTTTAAATGGGATCGCCGAGATGAGCGTCATGGACGTTGTCGAGCTGGTTGAATCGATGGAAGAAAAGTTTGGCGTATCCGCCGCGGCCGCAGTTGCAGCAGCACCTGCTGCAGCTGGTGGTGACGCTGGCGCTGAGGAGGTGAAGGACGAATTCGACGTCATCATCACTTCTCCGGGCGAAAAGAAAGTAAGCGCCATCAAAGTTGTTCGTGCGATCACTGGCCTGGGCTTGAAAGAAGCCAAAGCCCTTGTCGATGAGGCGCCTTCTAGTGTTAAAGAAGGTGTTACGAAGGACGAAGCGGAAGACTTCAAGAAACAACTCGAGGAAGCAGGCGCATCTGTTGAGCTCAAGTAACCCAGGAATTGTATATTCTGGATTTAGGTTCAAGAAGGCTGGCAACAGTGATGTTGCCCAGCCTTCTTGTGCCTAAAAAAATATTGTGACCCTATGACCCGCTGGGAGGCATGAATGGCCTATTCGTACACTGAGAAGAAACGTATCCGGAAAGACTTTGGCAAGTTGCACCGTGTGATGGATATCCCCTACCTGCTTGCAACCCAGGTGGAGTCCTACAAGAAGTTTATGCAAGATAAAGTTGATCCAGCTGAACGAATTAACAAGGGTCTGCATACCGCGTTCCAGTCAGTTTTCCCGATCACAAGTTATTCGGGTAACGCGTCACTTGAGTACGTTAGCTACCGGCTTGGAAAGCCCACGTTTAACGTCAAGGAATGTCAGCTTCGCAGTGTGACCTACGCGGTACCGCTCCGGGTAAAAGTTCGATTGGTGATCTACGATAAAGATTCATCGAACAAAGCTATCAAGGACATCAAGGAACAGGAAGTGTACATGGGCGAGATTCCGCTCATGACCGACAATGGTACCTTCGTGATCAATGGTATCGAGCGAGTTGTCGTTTCCCAGCTACACCGATCGCCTGGTGTGTTTTTCGATCACGACAAAGGCAAGACTCACTCTTCAGGTAAGTTACTGTATTCCGCACGGGTAATCCCAATGCGAGGATCATGGCTGGATTTCGAGTTTGACCCTAAAGACTGCGTATTCGTACGGATTGACAGACGAAGAAAGCTGCCCGCGTCGATATTACTGCGTGCGCTGGATTTCACGTCAGAACAGATTCTCGACATTTTCTTTGAAACGGACAGTTTTGAGGTAACAGAAGAAACCTATACGCTAGAGCTGATTGCGGGTCGTCTCCGCGGCGAGACAGCTAAATTCGACATCGTTGATAAGAAAGGCAACATCATTGTCGAAGAAAGCAGCAGGATCACTGCCCGGCATATCAGGGAGATGGAAGCTGCTGGTCTTAAAAGGCTGAATTGCCCATCCGAGTACGTCTGTGGCCACGTGCTGGCAAAAGACATCGTCGATACTGAAACCGGTGAAGTGGTTATTCCATGTAATACGGAGATCACCGAAGAAGTGCTGGATCAACTGGCTGAGGCTGGTATTACAGCCTTCGATACCATTTATACAAACGACCTGGATTGTGGGCCATTTGTCTCAGACACGCTGAATGTCGACAGTACAACCAATCGACTTGAAGCGCTGGTTGAGATCTACAGGAGATGCGCCCCGGCGAGCCGCCAACTAAAGAGGCCGCTGAGAACCTGTTCACTAACTTGTTTTTCTCTTCTGAACGTTATGACCTGACTGCAGTTGGTCGAATGAAGTTCAATCGACGTCTTGGCCGCGAAGAAGAAGTCGGCGGAGGTACGCTGTCAAACGATGACATTATTGATGTGATGAAGTGCCTGATTGACATTAGAAACGGTAAAGATACCGTGGATGATATTGATCATCTGGGTAACAGGCGGGTTCGTTCTGTTGGGGAAATGGCAGAAAATGCCTTCCGCCTTGGTTTGATCAGGGTAGAGCGTGCCGTGAAGGAGCGATTGTCACTGGCAGAAAGCGAAGGTTTAATGCCGCAGGACCTGATTAATGCGAAGCCCGTTGCAGCAGCAGTAAAAGAATATTTCGGTTCTGCGCAGTTGTCGCAGTTTATGGATCAGAACAATCCTCTATCTGAGGTGACGCATAAGCGTCGTGTCTCAGCGCTCGGTCCAGGTGGCCTGACGCGGGAACGTGCAGGTTTCGAGGTTCGTGACGTTCATCCAACTCACTACGGGCGGGTGTGTCCGATTGAGACGCCCGAGGGTCCGAACATTGGATTGATCAATTCATTGGCAACCTATGCGCGAACTAACGAGTATGGGTTTCTTGAAAGTCCGTATAGGAAGGTTAACGACGGAAACGTCACCGATGAGATCGAGTACCTGTCCGCAATTGTCGAGAGTGATTACATTATCGCGCAGGCCAGCGCGACCATGGATGATAAGGGTCGACTGACGGAAGATATGGTGGAAGTACGTCATCTGGGTGAATTCACCAAGATGCCGAGAGAGTCTGTCAACTTTATGGATGTATCTCCCCAGCAGGTTGTCTCAGTCGCCGCGTCCTTGATTCCGTTCCTGGAACACGACGACGCAAACCGAGCATTGATGGGTTCCAACATGCAGCGTCAGGCTGTTCCAACACTGCGTAGCGAAAAGCCGCTGGTTGGAACGGGTATGGAACGTAACGTGGCCCGAGATTCGGGCGTTTGTGTCGTTGCCAGGCGTGGTGGTGTTATCGAAACCGTCGATGCCGGCAGGATTGTCATTCGAGTTAACAACGCTGAAACCGAAAGTGGTGAGGCTGGCGTTGATATTTATAACCTCACGAAGTACCAGCGCTCTAACCAGAACACCTGTATTAACCAGAAACCGCTGGTCAAGGAAGGCGAAGTAGTCGCTAAACAGGATATCCTTGCAGACGGCCCTTCTATTGATATCGGTGAGTTGGCTCTTGGCCAGAATATCCGCATCGCGTTTATGACCTGGAATGGCTACAACTTCGAGGACTCGATCCTGATCTCTGAAAAGGTCGTGAAGGAAGATCGGTTCACTACGATTCACATTCAGGAGCTGACCTGTATTGCTCGTGATACTAAATTGGGATCCGAGGAAATAACCTGTGATATCCCGAATGTTGGTGAAGGAGCACTGTCCAAGCTCGATGAGTCCGGTATTGTTTACATCGGTGCAGAAGTAGATCCGGGCGACATTCTGGTTGGCAAGGTGACGCCGAAAGGCGAAACCCAGCTGACGCCAGAAGAAAAGCTTTTGAGAGCGATCTTTGGTGAAAAAGCATCGGATGTGAAAGACACTTCGCTGCGAGTACCCAGCAGCTACACCGGCACTGTGATTGATGTGCAGGTGTTCACTCGTGACGGCCTTCCCAAGGATGCACGTGCCCTTGATATCGAGCGCGCTGCACTCGACGAAGTTCGCAAGAACATCGACGAAGAATTCCGGATTGTCCAGACCGCAACTTTTGAACGATTGACCGAGTCATTGGCGAACCAGAAAGTTATTGCTGGTCCTGAGTTGAAGAAAGGCGACAAGATAACCCGGGACTACCTGGCAAATCTTGAACCAGAGAGTTTCTTCAAGCTGCGCATGGAGAAGGACAGCCTTAATGATCTGCTTGAGCAGGCAGACTTAAGGCTCGAGGAGCGTCGCAATGATCTGGATGAAAGTTTTGAAGAAAGCAAAGGCAAGCTTGAATCAGGCGACGACCTGGCGCCCGGTGTACTGAAAATCACAAAGGTCTACCTTGCGATCAAGAGGCGAATTCAGCCAGGCGATAAGATGGCTGGGCGTCACGGAAACAAGGGCGTGATCTCAGTCATTAAGCCTGTTGAAGATATGCCGTACGACGAGAACGGTGAGCCGATTGATATCGTGTTGAACCCGCTTGGTGTACCGAAGCGAATGAACGTCGGACAGATTCTTGAGACCCATCTGGGGTGGGCTGCCCATGGTCTTGGTATCAAGATCGGTGAAATGTTGGACGCCCAGCGTCAAGCTGCCGACATCAAGGACTTCCTGGATAAGATCTACAACCAGAGCGGCCGGATCGAGAATCTTGACGAGTTTTCAGATGATGAGATCCTTGAAATGGCAGACAATCTGCGTAGCGGTGTGCCGATGGCGACGGGTGTCTTTGATGGCGCCAATGAGGCCGAGATCAGGACGATGCTTGAGCTTGCTGACTTGCCAGCCGACGGCCAGTGCGTGTTGTATGACGGCTGTACTGGCGAGCAGTTTGATCGGCCAGTCACGGTTGGTTACATGTACATGCTGAAGTTGAACCACCTTGTTGACGACAAGATGCATGCGCGCTCGACAGGTTCCTATAGTCTCGTAACGCAACAACCGCTCGGTGGTAAAGCCCAGTTTGGTGGTCAGCGATTCGGGGAAATGGAAGTCTGGGCACTTGAAGCCTATGGAGCGGCTTATACGCTTCAGGAAATGCTGACGGTTAAGTCGGATGACGTTCATGGTCGAACCAGAATGTATAAAAACATTGTGGACGGTGATCATAGAATGGAGCCGGGTATGCCTGAGTCATTCAATGTGTTGGTGAAAGAGATCCGTTCACTGGGCATCGATATTGAACTAGAGAACGATTAGCGTCGTTCTCCGCCAATATTGACTGACGACATAGAATTGAAATAGAGGTCAGGTTTCGACCTGACGTGGAGAAAAGCCTTGAAAGATTTGCTGAACATACTGAAAGCGCAAGGACAGTCAGAAGAGTTTGATTCGCTTCGAATTGGACTCGCTTCGCCTGATTTGATCAGGAGTTGGTCTTACGGCGAAGTTAAAAAGCCTGAAACGATCAACTATCGTACGTTCAAGCCGGAACGTGATGGTCTTTTTTTGCGCCAAGATTTTTGGCCCGAACAAGGACTATGAGTGTCTTTGCGGTAAGTACAAGCGACTCAAGCATCGTGGTGTTATCTGCGAAAAATGTGGTGTCGAAGTGGCGCTCGCGAAAGTACGTCGAGAGCGCATGGGCCACATCGAGCTTGCTAGTCCTGTCGCTCATATCTGGTTCCTGAAGTCACTGCCGTCCAGAATTGGACTGCTGATGGATATGACGTTGCGCGATATCGAGCGAGTCTTGTATTTCGAATCATTCGTTGTGATTGACCCGGGTCTGACAACGCTGGAAAAACGCCAGCTACTGACTGATGAGCAGTATTACGAAGCGCTTGAAGAATTCGGTGATGAGTTTGATGCCAAGATGGGCGCCGAAGCGATCCAGGGGCTGATGGAAGATATGGACCTGAACGAAGAGGTCCAGACGATTCGTGAAGAGCTTCCACAGACAAACTCTGAAACCAAAATCAAGAAGCTGACTAAACGCCTGAAGTTGATGGAAGCGTTTGATAAATCCGGTAACGAACCTGAATGGATGATCTTGACCGTTCTGCCGGTTCTTCCGCCTGATCTTCGCCCTTTGGTGCCGCTTGAAGGTGGACGTTTTGCGACTTCCGACCTGAACGACCTGTACCGCCGGGTTATCAACAGGAACAACCGCCTGAAGCGGCTGTTGGACCTTTCCGCACCTGACATTATCGTGCGTAATGAGAAGAGAATGCTGCAGGAAGCTGTAGATGCGCTGCTGGATAATGGACGACGTGGTCGGGCCATTACCGGGACTAACAAGCGCCCACTTAAGTCGCTGGCAGACATGATCAAGGGTAAGCAAGGTCGATTCCGTCAGAATCTGCTCGGTAAGCGAGTGGACTATTCTGGTCGTTCGGTCATTGTTGTTGGGCCAACGCTACGACTCCACCAGTGTGGTCTGCCCAAGAAAATGGCACTTGAGCTGTTCAAGCCGTTCATTTTTGGCAAGCTAGAGGCAAGAGGGCTAGCGACAACGATTAAGGCGGCCAAGAAAATGGTCGAGCGGGAAACGGCTGAAGTCTGGGATATTCTCGCCGATGTTATTCGTGAGCACCCGGTACTCCTGAACCGTGCTCCGACACTTCACCGTCTAGGTATTCAGGCGTTTGAGCCTGTGTTGATTGAAGGTAAAGCGATCCAACTTCATCCTTTGGTCTGTACTGCCTACAACGCTGACTTTGATGGCGACCAAATGGCCGTTCACGTTCCACTGACGATCGAAGCACAGCTGGAAGCGCGCGCGCTCATGATGTCTACGAATAACGTATTGCTACCTGCAGACGGTGAGCCAATTATTGTTCCGTCCCAGGACGTCGTCCTTGGTGTCTACTGGATGACTCGGGAACGCGTTAACGACAAAGGCGAAGGCATGGTCTTTGCGGATATTCAAGAAGTTTCACGAGCCTATCGATCTGGTCAGGTCGGCTTGCAGGCTCGGGTTAAGGTGCGAATTACGCAGAAGCTGTTTAACGAAAATCGAGAACTGATTGAGTCTACTGAAATTATTGATACCACAGTCGGTCGAACGTTGGTTTATGAAATCGTGCCTGACGGGATGCCGTATAGCCACGTAAACAACACCATGAGTAACAAGGATATTTCTCGCCTCATTAACCTTTGTTACCGATCTGTTGGCTTGAAAGAGACTGTTATTTTTGCTGACCAGCTAATGTACCTCGGGTACGAGTATTCAACTCGTTCCGGTGCGTCCATCGGTGTAGATGATTTTGTTATTCCCGATGAAAAAGCCGAAATCATTGCTGAAGCTGAGGAGGAAATCCGGGAAATTGAGTCCCAGTTTGCTTCAGGCCTTGTGACCCAGGGTGAAAAGTACAACAAAGTGATTGATATCTGGACGCGAGCTAACGATATGGTTGGTGCGGCCATGATGGATAACTTGTCCAAAGAAACCGTTAAAAACCGCGAAGGCGAAGAAGAAGAACAGAATTCTTTCAACAGTGTATGGATGTACGCTGACTCAGGTGCACGGGGCAGCCCCGCACAGATCAGGCAACTCTCTGGTATGCGAGGCCTCATGACCAAGCCGGACGGTTCGATTATTGAGACGCCTATTACTGCAAATTTCCGTGAGGGGTTGAATGTAATGCAGTACTTCATCTCCACCCATGGTGCTCGAAAAGGCCTTGCGGATACAGCGCTTAAAACCGCTAACTCCGGGTACCTGACTCGTCGACTTGTTGACGTTGCCCAGGATCTGGTTGTCACAGAAGTTGATTGTGGTACTGACAGAGGCATGCTGATAAGTGCCGTGATTGAGGGCGGTGACGTCGTCGTGGCGCTCGGTCACAGGGTTCTCGGCCGTGTTGTGGCAGAAGATGTCATGACCTCCGACGGCAAAGACGTGCTGTTAACCAGGGGCACATTTATAGATGAGGACCTTGCAGACCTCATCGAGGACTCCGGTATCGATGAAATGATCGTGCGTAGTCCGATTACCTGTGAAACACGATACGGCATATGTAGTAATTGCTATGGACGTGATCTGGGTCGTGGGCACATCATTAACATTGGTGAGGCCATTGGTGTTATCGCTGCGCAGTCAATTGGTGAGCCAGGAACACAGCTCACCATGCGTACGTTCCACATTGGTGGTGCGGCGTCCAGGGCAACGGCGATCGACAATGTTCAGGTGAAACACGCCGGTAGCGTCCGCCTTCACAACCTTAAGACGATTACCAAGACCAATGGTGAGTTGGTGGCGGTATCCCGTTCTGGTGAGGTAGCGGTAGCTGATGACGAAAGCGGTAGGGAGCGAGAAAGATACAAGCTGCCTTACGGGGCTGTTTTGAAGAAAGGCGAAGGTGACCACGTTGAATCAGGCGAAATCATTGCAAACTGGGATCCGCACACTCACCCGATAGTCTCTGAAGTTCAGGGTAATGTTGTGTTTGAGGGTATGGAAGAAGGCATCACGATTCGACGACAGGCCGATGAGTTGACTGGACTGACCAGCATCTCGACGATCGATCCCAAAGATCGACCGAGTGCAGGTAAGGATATCAGGCCGGCAGTACGCTTGGTGGACGACGAGGGTGAAGCATTGAATCTCGCGGGCACAGATATGCCGGCTCATTACTTTATGGAAGCAAACGCTATCCTTAGTCTGGAAGATGGGGCGCATATCGAGGCGGGTGACGTTATTGCCCGTATTCCTCAGGAAAGCACAAAAACTCGTGATATCACGGGTGGCTTACCTCGGGTTGCCGATCTCTTCGAGGCACGAAAGCCGAAAGAGGCGGCGGTACTTGCAGAAATCACCGGTACGGTTAGCTTCGGTAAGGAAACCAAAGGTAAGCGCAGGCTCGTGATTACACCGCAAGACACGAGTGAATTGCCGGAAGGTTCAGATCACTACGAGGTGCTGATTCCCAAGTGGCGTCACATGACGGTATTTGAGGGTGAGCATGTAGAGAAAGGCGAAGTTGTATCTGACGGGCCCGAGAATCCACACGACATTTTGAGGCTCAAGGGTGTTGCGGCGCTTGCTAATTACATCGTTAAGGAAATTCAGGACGTTTACCGTCTGCAGGGTGTAGGTATCAACGACAAGCATATTGAAGTGATTGTTTGCCAGATGCTCAGGAAGGTAGAAATTTCGATACCTGGTGATTCGGTCATGATCAAGGGTGAGCAGGTTGAATATAACCGCTTCCTTGAAGCGAACGATGACCTCCGCGCGGACAGTAAGGTTGAGGTTAAGGGTCAGCGAGTACTGCTTGGTATTACCAAGGCGGCCCTGGCAACAGAATCCTTTATCTCAGCAGCTTCGTTCCAGGAAACCACAAGGGTACTCACGGAAGCAGCCGTTACTGGCAAGCGTGACCACCTGCGTGGATTGAAGGAAAACGTGATTGTTGGACGTTTGATACCGGCTGGTACTGGTCTGAAATACCATGCGGATCGCAAGAAGAGGCGTGAATCAGGTGACGATGGAGGCACAGTTAGTGCCAGTGAAGTAGAACAGGCGCTTGCAGAAGCATTGAACTCCAGCGAGGTGAGCTAAAGCCAGGTTCGGGGTCTCGGAGTAACACTTTACTCCGACCCCCGTTACGCCTAGAATGCGCCCCTCGCGGAACCAGCCCAATCGCTGGTTTTCGGAAAATATACAGGAGAATACAGAGTTATGGCCAGAATCAACCAATTGGTTCGAAAGCCAAGAAAGCGCAAGATCGCCAAGAGCGACGTACCCGCGCTGCAAGCCAGCCCTCAGAAAAGGGGTGTTTGTACCCGTGTGTATACGACCACGCCGAAAAAGCCGAACTCGGCGCTGCGTAAAGTCTGCCGCGTTAGGTTGACCAATGGTTTTGAGGTGACCTCGTACATCGGTGGTGAAGGCCATAACCTGCAGGAACACTCAGTTGTTCTGATCAGGGGTGGTCGGGTCAAAGACTTGCCGGGTGTTCGATATCACACTGTTCGTGGAACGCTGGATACCACTGGCGTGAGCGACCGAATGCAAGGCCGGTCCAAGTACGGCACTAAGAAACCGAAATCTTAACAACCATCGTCATCTCGACTTGCGGCGCGAAGCGCTGTAGCGGAGAGATCTCGATTTGAGTGGATAGAAAATACCGAACTTCTGGCTAACGTCAGTGGTTCATTAAAGAGAGACCCCTCGGCTAACGCTCGGGGTCTAAGAAGTTTTACGTAATTTGCGCTGCAAATTCCAAGAAACTTCTAAGAGTAAGGCCGGACGTTGTGTCCGATTAACCTGAAGAGGAAGTAACCATGCCTAGAAGAAGAGTCACGCCTAAAAGGGACATTCTCCCTGACCCGAAGTACGGAAACGTTACCCTTGCTAAATTTATGAACCATGTAATGGTTAGTGGCAAGAAATCTGTTGCAGAAAAGATTGTTTATGGCGCGCTGGATCACGTTAAAGAGCGTGGAGCAGGA
>Ga0206691_1364377_pt1 | contig 12915 bp, 14 predicted proteins | sample M150012015metaT_FD_159697 | JGI IMG/M metagenome (GOLD analysis project Ga0206691, IMG submission 159697) | Metatranscriptome of ammonia-oxidizing marine archaeal communities from Monterey Bay, California, United States - M1 500m 12015... | ecosystem: Environmental > Aquatic > Marine >...
CACGACCTAAGGAGTCACGATGAAAGTACTGACCTATGATCTAGAAGTAGAGAATCACCGTAAGTATAAACGATTAGCAGACCCATTCAATGCAGATAACTATATTGTTGAAGCAGGATGGAGCTGGGATGGTGGTGTAGTAGAGTCTATTAGATTCGAAAAGAACCACAGAGAAAGTATTATGGACGAACAGTTTAACGCACTTGAAGCAGGTGACGTTATATGTGGGTTCAACATTAAGTTTGATAACTTGTGGGTATGGGGACAACAATCCTTCCAAGCCGCACTCAAACGTGGAGCAACAATATATTGTGGACAGTACGCAGAGTATCTACTAGGTGGAATGACACAAGATGTACAGATGACTGCTATGAACGACATTGCCGAAAAGTACGGTGGTGGTTGTAAACTAGATGCAGTTAAAGAGATGTGGGAAGAAGGTTACTTAACCTCAGAGATTCCTGCAGATATGTTACATGACTACTTATGTGGTGATGGACAAGAACTTATAGGTGATGTACAGAACACTTGGTTAATATACCAAGGACAAGTACGTCGCATGTTAGCTAACTTTCCTAAAGAGTTCAGAACTATGTTTAAGCATAGAATGGACGGGCTACTAGCCACTACGGAAATGGAGTATAACGGTATGCATGTAGATGCGTGTCGTGGTGCCGAGCTACAAAAGGAAGTATCTGATGCGCTAGATGCAGCAACATTAGAACTAGAAGAATTTATACCAGCACTACCAGAAGGTATGACCTTTAACTGGAACAGTCCAGTACACAAGTCATGTTTAATGTTTGGTGGTGTAGCAAAGTACGAGAAGTGGGCAGCACACCAACCATTAGAGTACGTACAGAAAGAGGAGAAGTGGCCACTGTTTAACGCAGAACCAGTAGACCCTACGCTATGTAAATTAGCAGGTTCTGTATTTGTACGAGAAGTGTTTGAAGAAGCAGGTAACACACTAACTCGTGGAGATAAGATTTATGAAGTACAAGATACGTTCAAAGGCGGCCTCAAAGCGGGTCAACCTAAGACAAAGAACGTTAAGATTGACGACCTTACTAAACCTAAAGGAAAGATCCAACCGTTCTACTTTAAGTTTAAAGGATATACCACGCCACTACCCAAGTGGAAAGGAGCACTTACAGACGCATACGATCAACCATTATACGGTACCGGAGCAGATGTAATTGACGAGTTATCTAAGAGAGGGATACCGTTTACTAACGCACTAGCAAGACGTACAAGCTTATCGAAAGATTTAGGTACGTACTACTGGGCGATGGACAAGAAGGGTGTTAAGAAAGGTATGCTTACGTTAGTTAATAACGAAGGTATCATTCACCATTCATTACATCACGTGAAGACAGTTACATCACGTATGTCGTCCTCAGATCCAAACCTGCAGAACATACCTCGTGGTGGTACGTCACAGATTAAGAAAGTATTCACTAGCCGTTTCCCACAGGGACAAATGGCAGAGATAGATTACTCACAGCTAGAAGTAGTTGTACAAGGTGTACTATCAGGTGATAAACAGTTAACACTAGATTTAAACGCTAAGGTGGATTTCCACTGTAAGCGACTTGCAGCTAAAGTAGGTAAGACATACGAAGAAGTTGTACACTTATGTAAAGTATTGCATGAGGTCGTGTGGGTAGACCAACGTACGGGTGCTAAGGAATTCTCATTCCAAAGAGCATATGGTGCAGGTGTAGCCGCAATCGTAGACTCAACAGGTATGTCCAAAGACGACGTAGAAGCATTAATCGAAGGTGATGAAAAGATGTATCCGGGAATCAGTAAGTTTGATAGAGACTTAGAGAGAAAGATTCTTCGTAACGCTCAACCAACAGACCGTAAGATATTCTTAGAAGGTATCGCATTCACACAGAAAGAGAGTCATTGGGATAGCCCAACTGGTACTCGTTACGTGTGGAGAGAGGACATCACACCACAGTTCATGCACAAGCAAGGTAAATATACCGGTTTCTCACCCACAGAGCGTAAGAACTACCCAGTTCAGGGCTTCGGTGGAGAGATCGTACAAACAATGCTAGGTAAGGTATTCCGATACTTCCTAGAGAATGACCGCTTCGGTGGTGACGTTCTATTAGTAAACACAGTACATGATTGTTTGTTACTTGACGGAGTTGATGCAGAAGCAATCACCCCAGTAGCACTTGAAGTACAAAGAATCTTGGAGTCAGTGCCAGAAGTATTTAATAAGGCATTCCCAGATACCCTAAACATAGTCGTACCGTTTCCTTGTGAAACAGAGATAGGCGACGATTTATTCAGCATGACAGTAGTACATGCGTAAACAAACACAACCAAATAACTAAGAGAATTAGAACATGTCATTAGATTTTAGTAAACTAGGTCGCACAGCGGCAACATCAGACGATCAATCAGTAGAGAAAAGCTTTGAGCGTGAACTACCAAAAGCAGGCGTAGCATTAATGCGCTTCATTGGTTACATTGAAACAGGTCGTCACGCACCTAAGAACCCAACATACAAACCAGCATTAAACACACAACTTATCTTTGAACTATCTCACACTAAACACTTAATTGATTTAGATGGTAAGAAAGTACCACAGAAATTTACCTTACGTTTAAACAAAGGTATGACTGCAAAGTCTGGTTACAAGAAAGTATTCAACATGATGAACAAAGCATTAGGTGGTGGTCATACGCACTTCTTCCAAATGTTTGGTAAGCCATTACTAGGTACAGTGTACCACAATGACAACGGCAAAGAAGGCGCAGAGAAGCGCGTCTATGCTAACTTAGACGACAACGGTGCATTCAGCTTCCGTTCGTGTGAGAAAGAGGATGAGTTAACTGGCGAGATGAGCACTATCCCCGTAATGGAACAGATTAACCCGTCACAAGGTTTCGTATGGGAAAATGAATCATTCGATGATGAAACATACGTAGCAATGTGGGACAGTTTATTCATTGACGGTACTCGTACTGACAAAGATGGTAAAGAAGTTTCCAAGAACTGGATTCAAGAAGTAATCCAATCTAACATGGAATGGGAAGGTTCAACTCTACAAGCTCTAACAGAAGAGCAACTAGATATTAGTGACTTGGAAACAGGTTCAGTAAACTTAGCAGGTGCCGCGGAAAGCGACCCTGTAAGTATGTAAGGAGTAGCTCATGGACTTTAAAGCCATGGGCGCTACAGCATCTAAGTCAGATAGTGCATCTCGTAACACAGTCTTAGGACGTGTGCTACAGGATGACACTGACTTCGTATGTTACCAATGCGCCTTATTAGACCAAACAGAACAGTATGCATTCGATGCAGTACTAAATAACTTAGACTACGCTCGACGTATGGCAGGTGCAGAGACAGTAAACATGCATCTAACTATGGGTATGAAAGGAGGTCGTGCTGAGATAGCTACGGTAGCCCCATATCAAGAGAAGCGTAACAAGAAGAAGAACCCAGAATTAGCCTACCGTGTAACACGTTTACGTGAGATGTTAGCTAATCATAAATCAAGTCGTTTCATCCCGATAGTAAACATTAGCCAAGAAGCTGATGATTCATTACGCCAGATGCAATACGCAAGAATTCAAACTCACGGACTACAAAGTTCAGTGATGCGCTCAGGTGATAAAGATCTCTGGTTTGCAGAGGGTTTACACATGGAAGACAGTGGTCGTTTCTACACAGTAGACGGATACGGTTGGACAGAGTACAGAGAAGTAGGTAATGTTAAACCAAAACTAATAGGTCAGGGTACCAGTTGGTTCTGGCATCAACTAGTAATGGGAGATACAGCGGATAACATACCAGGATTACCAGAGATAAGTGGACGACTATTAAACAGATACGTGCCAACTAAGACCTACAACCCACGCCGTAAAGCGAGCGCATGTGGAGAGGCTAAGGCAGTAGCAATGTTAAAAGGTGTTAAGTCAGATAACGAAGCAGCTATGCGTGTAATGGAAGCATACCAAGAAACATATGGTATGATCGGAGCAGTGGAGATGTTAGTAGAACAAGCGTTCTTACTATGGATTCGTAAGACTAACAAGTTAACAGAAGTAATCACATTCCTACGAGAGAGTGGGCTTAACGTAACATTCTCTAAGGATCAAATAACAAGACTTAAAGCTTATGGCGAGAAAGTCAAAGAACAGGCGAAATTATCATGAGTAAACTACCAGAACAGGAAGCTTATGACGGCATGCGTTTCTTTATTAACGTAAACGAAGCAGATGGCGAAACATCAGTAACTATGCATGTAGTACATGGCACTTGGTCACGTAGAGAGAACAAACGTAGACTACGTATATACTTAGCTGAGTTGGGTTATAAGAAGCATGACGAGCAGAAGCGTATACTTAAGGACTTGGGCTTTTGGTCTAAGAAACAACTAGGTAAGGTGGCTTAACATGTTCAAAGCACAGAAAGCACTACACCTGTACCAAGAATTAGAGAAGAAACGCACCAAGATAGCATTAGATACTTTTGCCATCTTCGAAAAATACGATGGCTGGTATGGCTCTAAACGGGTAGATACTGACCCTTTAGTTAAAACTCACATAATGAGTCGAGCTAACAGAATTATCCCTTCTCTGTCCTCGTTTAGTACGCAGATTCGTGAAAGAGAGTATCAAAAAGGTGTCTATTTAAACGGTACAATTATATTTGAGATATTGGTTGAAAATGTACCAGTCTTTAAAGATTTAAATGGTATCTTGAATCGAAGCAAAGCACCCTGTCAGGCTAAAGGAGCGTACATTATGGTACATGATTTTATCCCTGATGTGCTGCCTATGCCCTTTATGGAGCGTTACAGCCTCGTACGGGAATATGTGACAGCCCTACAGCACCCTAATGTTAAACTAGCCCCAATTGTAGGAGCAGGTGGACACGACAGAGTACAGGAAGTAGCAGAAGCAATCTGGGAACGTGGTGGAGAAGGTGCTATAGGTAAGAACACTATGAGCTTATACTCACCAGGGAAGCGTAACAAAGACATCATCAAAGTTAAGATGGAAGTTACACTAGAAGGTGTAGTAGTAGGTATCGTGGAAGGTAAAGGTAAGTACGTAGGTACTACTGGAGCTATTCAGGTACGTATGAAATCAGGTTTAGTACACGAAGTTTCTGGTATGTCTGATGACGAACGAGACGCTTGGTATGATACACCTAACCTAATCATAGGTTCAGTTGTAGAGTTACAAGCTATGCAAGTACTAGAGAACGGTTCATTACGCGAAGGTCGCTTTAAGGCGGTACGCTACGACAAAGATGTAAGTGAGATAGACTAATGAATAAGAGACCTAAGGACTGTATGTACTTCAAGGTACAGCGTACAAGCGAGGTAGTAACCGACGCTTGTATACAAACACCTACAGGACTGGACTCTTACGGGTACGGCCAATGCAGAGATCGTTATGTAATGCGAAAAGCACACCACATAGCGTTTGAACATTCTGGTAAGGTCGTGCCCACTGGGATGTTGTTACGACACACCTGTGACAACAGAGCCTGTATTAATCCCACACATTTACTTATAGGGACACACGACGACAATATGAAAGACATGGTTAAACGTGGACGCTCCTCAACAGAGAACCAACCATTGGCAGTGTTAACATGGGCAAGCGTTGGAGAAATACGAGCATCGAAGGAGTCACCAGAAGTATTGGCAGCACACTATGGTGTCCGTAAGCAGCAGATTAAACGTATATTGAAAGGTGAAGCATGGCGATTAGAAAACTAAAAGCTAGTGAAACGGCAGGGATACGACGCCAGTTAGTAGTAAAGCAAGGGCACTTATGTGCTGTTTGTGGGAAACCATTTACAAAACTAGACGACGGGGTATTGGACCATTGCCACAAAACAGGATTCATACGTGGCGTGTTGCATAGGTCATGTAACTCGGGAGAAGGGAAGGTAAGGATTAAAGCTCAGTGGTCACACAAAGGTGTAACACCAGATGAGTTCCTTATCGGCCTAGGACAGTACCTAGCACTACATGAGAAACCTAAGTACCAACTTATATATCATTCACATAAAACAAAAGACGAGAAGCGCCTAGCAGTTAATGCTAAGGCACGGAAGAAACGCGCAGCAGCGAAGAAGGCATAAATGGCAACACTACACGACCAGTTAGCATGGGAGCAAGAATTGATTGACCGAGGTTCTAAAACCTATTGGGATAATCAAGAGAGATTACGTAGAAAAGGAGAGGGTGATAAGACAGACAGTGCTAGTTACTTACTCAGAGAGCGTATGCAAGAAGTTGCAGACCTCTTAGAAGAACGTGCCGCTATACGTGTTGGTCGTGGAGGAAAGTTCGCGAAGCTACTAGAGCAAGTCTCCCAAGGAGATTACTTGAAGGTGGCCTTTATAGGGCTACAAGTTGTATTCGGGAGAATTGCAGGTAAGCAGAAGAGTACTACTTTACTCAAGTGTTGTTTAGGTATAGGGTCACGCTTAGAAGCTGACCTTAAGTGTCAGATGTTTGAAGCAGAGTACCCAGCATACTATCACACAGTAGTGAAATCTCTAAAAGAACAGAACGTGTCAGACTACATGCATAAGCATAAGGTCTTCATGGCTAAGTTCAAAGACTTCGAGAACCTTAAGTGGATAGACTTCGAACCAGAAGACCAGACACAAATAGGACTACGTATTGTAGATGCAATCTTAGTAGTATTCTCAGACGTGTTCTTTGTAGAGAAGATACGGACAAAGGGTAAGACACCTGCATACATATCAACAACAGACAGCTTTCAAGAGTGGTTAGTAGAGTTCGAACAGACCAGAGGTCTAATGAGCCCAGCAAAGCTACCCTTGAAGATACCACCTAGAGCGTGGGACAGTGACTTAAGTGGTGGTTATTATACACCTACAATGTGTCAATCAGTGACATTCATTAAGGCACAGTACAGAGATCATAAGAAGTACATCGCAGAGAATGACCCTAAGCAACATCGTAAAGCAGTTAATGCTATGCAACGTACACCTTGGGCTATTAACAAGCGAGTACTAGATGTTCAGACAGAGATCTATAACAAAGGATTAGGTATTGGTATACCGTCTAATGTAAAGATCACACCACCACCCTTCCCAGTACATCTAGCTACAATACCTAAAGAGTCTCTAACAGAGGCACAACAGGCAGAAGTAACTGCATGGAAGATAGGAGCGAAGACAAGTTATGGAAGAGAACGGAAACGACAATCATCGACCCTCGCCTTTATGCAGAGCTTTAAGCTGGCTAAAGAACTTAGTACGTGGGATGAGTTTTATTATGCGTATACATGTGACTTTAGGGGACGTATTTACTGTGTTACCACAGGGCTATCCCCTCAAGGAACAGACAGTTCCAAAGGACTTCTACAGTTCGGACGTGCAGAGAAGCTTGGCTCTAATGGAGTTAAGTGGCTCGCGGTACAAGGAGCTAACGTATATGGGAAAGACAAGATGGATTACCCTAGTCGAGTTGCTTGGATACGAGAGAACGAAATGTTCATTCGACAAGTGGTGGAAGACCCCATCAATTACAGAGAGTTCTGGAGTAATGCGGACAAACCGTATCAGTTCCTTGCATTCTGTTTCGATTGGGGAGACTGTGACTACGGTAGGAACCCGAACGCGGTTTCAGCTATACCAGTTGGACTCGATGGGTCATGCAATGGACTACAACACTTTTCAGCGATGTTACGTGACGAAGTCGGAGCGGTCGCAACGAATCTCTCATACAGTGAAACGCCGCAAGACATCTATCAAGAAGTTGCCGATACGACAGCCAAGAACATTAAGGACTTGAACGAACCATGGGCACGTAAATGGGGAGAAGTGGGGTTAACTCGTAAGATTACCAAGACACCTGTAATGACTTTACCGTATGGAGCTAAACAGTTAAGTGCGCGTGGTGCCATCTATGGTTGGACTATAGACAATTGGTCTAAGTTCAAGCTAGACGAGAAGCATGCATGGGACGTAAGCAAATGGTTAACACCACACATGTGGAGTGCCATTGGTGAGACAGTAACATCAGCACGTGGAGCTATGGATTGGTTACAGAAGAATGTAGGGAACGCCTACTGTAAGTGGTTAACACCTATAGGATTCCCAGTATATCAGTACTATAAAGAAGTACCGGTGACACGAGTTAGAACACAACTGTGTGGTGTCACGGAGCTGTACTTATCAGACTTAGATAGGTATGGTGACCCAAAAGTAATACAACAAAGAGCAGGTATAGCACCTAACTTTGCACATAGCATGGACAGTACGCATATGGTAATGACTATCAATATGACGGACTTTCGTTGCTACGCTATGATACACGATGACTTTGGTACACACGCGGGTAACACTGAACAGTTGTTCCACACTATTCGTAAATCATTCCACAAGTTATACACTAAGCACGACCCACTTAAAGAATGGGCTGAGCAGACTGACGCTGACATAGAAACAATGCCAGAGAAGGGTACGTATAACATAGATGACATATTAAAGGCAGACTTCTTCTTTGGATAGGTCTGTAAGAGAGGCTATAAGATGAGCAATCTAAATAGTAAAGGTATGACTAAAGCTGCAATGGCTGCACTAGAGAAGGTATATCCAGATACTCGTCCTAAGTTGGGTGAGACTCTAGAGCAGATACATAGGCGTGAAGGTCAACAAGACGTATTAGCGTACATACGTAGAGTATATGTGTCATGAGTATATCTATGGATGTGGCAACGCTAACAGGTGACTGGAACTTACCACAAGAACAGGTAAGACAGAAACTGATGAACTTACAAGATGCGTGCTTAGCGGAAGAACAGGTTGAATTACCTGTGACAGAATACTTCTCAGAAGGCTGTTATGGTCGAGAGATATTCATACCAAAGGGCACATGTCTAGTAGGAGAAATACATCTAGATGCGTGGATTACCGTTGTATCTAGAGGTAAGATACAAGTAGCATCCGAAGAGGGTGTATCAATTGTGGACGCCACAGAGCGTCCCGTAACGTTTGTTAGTCCAGCAGGTATGAAACGAGCAGGATATGCTTTAGAGGACACATGGTGGGTGATGTTTATAGCAACACCTCACAAGACTACGGAAGCTATCAGAGCGCATCATATAGTCTCGGACTACGACCAACTAGAGGACAGACAAACATGTCTTGGGCAATAACAGCCATAGCAGTAATAGCAGGTGGTACAATACATCAGAGTATCGAAGCTGATAAAGCGGCAAAAGATGCAAAGGAACAGGCTGAGAAAGATAAAGCTGATGCACTGAGAGCTGAACAGTTCGCAGATACAGAAGGCGAAGGTCAGGGTATGCTAGGTAATATTAGCTTAGCCATTGATGAAGATGTAGACGACGAAGTGTTGTCAGGAAAATCTAACATATCCATATAAGGACTTAATATGACTCCACAAGAGTTACAAGACCATTACATGGATGGTGACTATAGATTGAAGGGTGAATTCATAGGTAGTGACTACGCACGAGAAGAGACTTTAACTCGCTGTGAACGTTACGCTGGTTGGACTTTACCAAACATCTTCCCTGATGATCCATTAATGGAATACGACGAGATGCAGAATGACTACCAATCAGTTGGTGCTCAGGCTGTAACGAACCTCGCTAACAAAATAATGATGGCCCTATTCCAACCGTCAAGACCATTCTTTCGTATGCAGATTACACCTGCGCAACGTGAAGAGTTAAGTGGTCAAATGACTAGTGCACAGGTTGATGTAGCATTAGGTGAAGCTGAAAGAGCAGCTATGCGTGAGTTAGACAAGATCAACGCACGAGTAGTAATGACACAAATCATACAACACTTAATCATTACTGGAAACGCAATGCTGTACATGCCTAAAACAGGTAAGATGCAGATGTACTCCTTACGTGATTATACTTGTAAGCGCGACCTATCTGGCGATGTGATCAAGATTGTAATGCGAGAGACTAAGTCAGTGTCTGGACTATCAGAAGACTTAAGAGCTATTGCATTGGAGAACGGTTACGAAGACGATGCAGATGTGTCTATCTTTACAGGCGTGATGAAGACTGGTGAAGACAAGTACGTATCATGGCAAGAGATGGAAGACCTTTGTTATTGTAACAAACAGATGGGAATGTACAAGCAAGTAGACTTACCATGGATACCACTAACTTGGAACCTGTGTCGTAACAAAGATTACGGTACTGGACTAGTAGAGAACTACTCAGGTGATTTCTGGACATTAAGTACATTAGCAGAAGCTATATTGGATTACACCACTATCGCAACAGACGTTAAGAACTTAGTTAACCCAGCAGGTATGACAGACGTAAGAGAGATAACGGAAGCTAAGTCAGGTGCTTATGTACATGGCAGAGAAGAAGACATCTACGTACACACCCCACAAGTAGCAAACTCAGCGCAGTTCCTAACAGAACAATTCAGTGCTGTAGAGCGTCGAATAGGTGCAGCATTCTTATTGAATACAGCAGTTACTCGTGACGCAGAACGTGTTACAGCAGAAGAAATACGTATGCAAGCCCAAGAGTTAGAAAGCTCTCTAGGCGGTGTATACTCCAACTTAGCAACAGAACTACAGCTACCATTAGCAACCAGACTACTGTCTAAGATTAATCCGGTATTCAAAGACATAGAACCAGTTATTGTAACTGGACTAGAATCATTATCACGTAACAGTGAACTTGATCGTATGCGTTACTTCTTCCAAGACTTAATAGGTCTATCTGAAGTACCAGACCAAGTAGCAATGAGACTAGACTATGGCGAACTTATATCTACACTTGGCGCAGGCCATGGAGTAGACTTTAAGAAATTCTTGAAGGATGAAGACCTTGTTAAGAAAGAACAGAAAGAAGCTCAAGAGCGTAACGCTCAGACGCAGGGTATGGAAGCACAGGCTGTGGAACAAGGTAAATCAGCAGGACAACAGTAATGACAGAAGCAACAACACCGAGTGTAGCACCTGAGAGTACAACTTCAGTAGCAGCACCAGCAGTAGCACCAGTACCAACTCCAGAAGTAGTACAGGCACCTAAAGCACCAGTAGAAGTATCTAAACCAGCAGTTACGAATGTTACTTACAAAGACCCAGCGTCTAAGCAAGTAGGTTCCATGTTGAAAGATGCAGGAATTGACCCTGTTAAAGCACGAGATGCAATCACAGCGAATGGTGGTACTTGTACCCCAGAGATCTATGCAGCACTCTCAGCTAAACATGGCGAAGGTATGGCATCATTGTTATCTACACAGATGACAGCGTTACATGCAACAGGCGTAGAAAAAGCTAACAAAGCAGATGAAGCTGTTTACACACAAGTACAGGAAGCTTTCGCAGGCACAACTGAACAAGGTGGTAAAGAGACATGGGCAGAACTTAGCGGTTGGGCGAAGGATAATATCCCGAATGACCAACGTAAAGAACTTAATGCAATCATCCAACAAGGTGGTATGGCAGCTAAGTTAGCAGTACAAGAACTAGTGAATACATTCCAGAAGTCAGGAGACTTTGGTCAAGAGATGATTGGTGTTGAAGGTGATAACATTCCTTCTGTACCAGCAGGCGGTGATATTACTAGTTTAGAATACAGCAAAGAGTTAGATGTATTACTTGCTAAAGGACATGATTACAACACGTCCAAGGAAGTAAAGACATTACAAGCACGTCGTGCACGTTCAGCACAAAGAAATATTTAATTTAACTAAAGAGAGATACAACAAGAATGACTATTCTTAATCAACAAGTAGCACAAAGCCAAACACGTCCGGGTCATCAATCAGGTATTGATACAGGTAACATCAACCCATTGTACCGTGAAGAATATGCAGGCGAAGTAGAGAAGCGTTTCCTTAAAGCTTCATTCATGCGCCAGTTCTTCCAGTTCAAATCTGTTCGTGGTACTGATACAATCACCAATGATCGTATGGGTCATAGCTCGTTACAGAAGGTTACACGTGGCATTCGCCCACATGATAACTCAGTAACATTCGATAACATCAGTGTGAAAGTTGATACTATCGTACTAGCACGTACTAACTCTCATTTGTTAGAAGAGTTCCAATCACACGTAGACGTTCGTAAAGAAGTCGGTGTTGAGCATGGTAAAGAGATTGGTAAGTTCTTCGATGAAGCCTTCTTAATCCAAGGTATCAAAGCAGCTACTATCACTAACCGTGTACCAGTTAAAGATCCAGTAACAGATGCTGTTACAGGTCACTCAGACGTTGGTGGTTGGGCAGATGTAATCGTTGCAGGTGCAGGTTCACCTACAGCAGGCGCTGTTAAGATTCGCACAGCTCCAGAAGGTTTCCAAGGTGCAACCACTGTACAACTTGGTACTGCCTTAGACGAGCAAGATCCAGTAGCATTAGAACTTGCAATCCAAGATCTATGCCAAGGTATCGAAGAGAAAGATGTAGATATTATGGAAGCAGTAATCTTACTACGTCCAGCACAATACTACGTGTTACTTAAGAACGACAAGTTACTAGACAAAGATTTCTCTATGTCTAACGGTGACTATGCCGCAGGTAAGATCTTAGCAGCTAACGGCGTACGTATTCAAACTACTAACCGTTTCCCTAAGCAAGGCGCACAGAACGAGACTCACTTCTTATCAAATGCAGGTAACAACAATGCATACGATATTACATTAGAAGATCTTAACTGTGTGTGTGTGTTACTAATGCCTAAAGCATTATTAGCAGGCGAAACGATTCCATTGACTTCTAAAGTTTACTACGTAGACAGTGAATTACAATGGTTCGTAGATAGCTACTTATCATTTGGTGTTACACCAAACCGTGCAGAGATGGCTGGCGCTATCTTTCGTGCAGATTTAAAGAACACAGCTAACTTCGGTAACTAGAAGTAAGTAAGTTATATGTTCAAG
>Ga0206691_1031569_pt1 | contig 12801 bp, 6 predicted proteins | sample M150012015metaT_FD_159697 | JGI IMG/M metagenome (GOLD analysis project Ga0206691, IMG submission 159697) | Metatranscriptome of ammonia-oxidizing marine archaeal communities from Monterey Bay, California, United States - M1 500m 12015... | ecosystem: Environmental > Aquatic > Marine > Intertidal...
GGAGAGTCCAATGGACGAACTAGAAGCATTAAACCTTTTGCTGAGGGCTACAGGTAGCTCTCCAGTGAACAGTTTAGAAACCGCACACCCAGATTCAGTGAACGCCCGTAGTACGTTAGATCGTATACGTAAGCAAGCACAGTTATCCGGATGGTGGTTTAACATAGACTATAATGTGGAGTTCTACCCACAACCAAACGGCGATATACTCATACCGAGTACAGTGTCCAAGGTAGTGTTTGAAAACAAGTATCTAGTAAACCGTGGTGGTAAAGTATATGACAAGATGAATCAAACATATTCATTCACAACAAGTTGCACAGCTAAACGTGTACAGTACATTACACCATGGGATGAGATGCCTGTATCATTACAGTTATATACTACATACTTTGCAGCGTCACAGTTCGTCAGAGACGAGTTAGAGGACACAGCAAAGGCAGCCGAATTTAAAGAAGAGGCAGCAAATGCAGGACTGTTAATGAAGAAAGATGACTTAGAACAAGGTCAGTACAACATCTTCGACAAGGCTCATGTAGCCAGAGCTCGTATAGGTGTACGTCCGTATGGTGGTTACTAATGGCTAGGGTAGAAGATAGTTATCAAACGCCAATACACGGAGTGAGTACACTTGCTCCACGTAATAGAGCTAGAGGTCAAGCAGGTTTACAAACAAACCTACGCAGTGATCCTGTAGCAAAGCTTACACGTCGACCTAGTTTGTCTTGGGACACGTTCTTATTGGACACAACAGGTGACACTGTGCACCATAGCTATTATCGTAGAGAGAAAGAGTTCCAGTTCATTATACCAACTACAGGTGCAGTACATGCATGGGTGGATGGTGTTAAGAAGACTGTAGCAGGTAGCTTAGGTTCATACGGTTCATCTACTGACTTGGTACTAGAGACGATTAATGACACAACTTTCGTAGTTAACCCTACAGTGAAAACGAAGTTATTACCGGACACAGACGAAGCATTAGTACAGAAGGTATCTCATGTAAACGTAACAACTGCATTAAACTACAGTACAGAGTTTGTATTGTCAGTGTACGATCAGAGTGGGGTGCTCTTAGGAGTAGCAACTATACTTGTACCAGATGGTGTAGACGACTTAGTAGCAGCAGATGAACTACGTGCCACTAACGCAGTGGCACTAGAGATAGCTAGGCAGATTAATGACGGTAGTACATACGAAGTCGCAGTAAAGAATCCTGCTTATACAGGAGACGCTGCAATATGTGCTAGATGTACGGACACATCTATTGCGGGTGGATGGGCGAACAACCCGAATTACAACCCAAACAATACAGTGTGCAAACCATTCTTAGATAACCCAGCAGGGATAACTGGAATAACCGCAGTAGCTAAAGGTTCCGCAGTAGCTATCTATCGTAATGATAATAGTGGATGGTTAGAGTTAGAAGTTGATGCAGGTAGAGCAGATAATGCTGTAGCTATCAATGAAGTAGTAGAACGCGTAGACGGGCTACCACTATATGCTAAACCAGGAACACGTATAACAGTTAAGCCAGACCCAACTGACACAGATGGTACATACTATCTAGAAGCACTCACTATAGACGGAGAACGTACTGGTGATATGCAAGAAGTTATTTGGACAGAGACACGTTCGCCATTTGAACCGTATGCATTTGATGCAACGACCATGCCACACACAATCAGATATGATTACGATACGGATGAGTTCATAGTAGGCGAAGCACCATTAGGTTGGGCAGATCGTGACACAGGCGACAACGACTCAGTGGAAGTACCAGACTTCGTAGGAAGAGGTATCACCGCACTAGGCCAGTTTCAGAAGCGTTTGGTACTCATTTCGGATAATGACGTATCAATGACACGTACTGATAACTTGTATGATTGGTGGAAACAGTCAGCAGTAAACTTGTTAGTAACAGACCCTATCGGTGTAACATCGAACTCAACAGGGATTGACATCTTACAATACATAGTTGAGCATAACAGAGACTTATTAATAGTAGCTAGTAATGGTCAGTTTAAGATTGAAGGTGTACAAGGTATAACACCACAGACAGTGGCTATGCCTTTAACAACTACACAAGAGATCCAAATATCAGTACCACCTGTATCTATCGGTACAGCAGTATACTTACCTATTAACTACGGTGAGAGTACGGGTATAGCAAGATATGACGGTAACCGTGACCAACAAGATGTTGCAACAGCTATAACACACCACGTAATAGGCTACATGAAAGGTGAAGCAAAGCTACTCGTAGGTAGTCCAAACTTAGAGATGTTAGCAATGACAACTACAGGTTCACTACAGAATGAGATATTCATATACGAACAGTTCACAGCAGAAGGTAAACAGACACAGACTTCGTGGTCAACTTGGACACTTCCAGCAGACAACGAAATATTAGCTATGCGCTTTAGACGTGACAAATTATCAGTTACAGTCAAGATTGGGAATAGTATTATAAACAAATCAATTAACATGTACTCACGAGTTGCGACAAACACTCACGAAGTATTCTTAGATGATTTCTTAACACTAACCACAGACGGTCTAACAGCAACATTACCAGCACACTACTCTACATCAGATATGGTTGTAGTCATGGGAGCAGGTACAGTATACCCACTAGAACAGATCAAGTTTACAGTGTCAGGTAATACGATAACGTTCGCAGAAGACATAAACGCAGGTTCAGTTTATATAGGTACACCGTTCCGTTCAGCATACAGACCTACTCGACCATTCGTGGAAGACGGTAAAGGTATTGCAGTTACTACAGACAGGTTACGTATAGCACGTTTCATACTGAATGTAGTAGATACAGAGATAGTGAAGATGCACATTGACTCAGAGTTTTACGACTCAGATGACCAAGAGCAATCACCACGTATCTTAAACCGTTCTTACAACAGGATTGGTGTAGTAGATTTATTCTCTGGCGATTACAAGTTTAGCTATGCACAAGATGCAGAGTTAGCAGAAGCCGAGTTCTACACAGATGGGTACTTAGGTATGACTATCGCAGGCATCAGTTGGGAAGGACAATACAACAAAGCAAGTGGGAGACTATCATGAGTGGACTTTATGGTCAGGCTGTTCAGTCAGGTATGGGTAGCTTAAGTCTAGCAATAACAGGTGAGAGCGCACAGACGATTGCAGCATACAACGAAGCGTATAATAAGCAAGCGCAGAAGTACGCAACATTAGATGCGAAGAACACTGCGGAGAGTAACATCTCTGCAATAAACCAAGACAAGATACTGTCTAATGTACAGATTCAAATGAACCAACAAGAAGCAGAGGCAGCAGCACAAGTAAGTGCAGCAGTAGCCGGAGTAGAGGGTAGTTCAGTTGATGCAGGTATGTACCAGATTGGTGCAAACGCATCCATGCAAGTAGCACAGGCAGAAGCTAAGGCTGACCAGTTAACGGAACAGCAACTAGCAAACGTCAGTGGTGCACAGACAGGTTATAACAGTGTACCAGCTACACAGTCAACGTCAGCATTCGAAGCAGGTTTGTCCGGATTAGGGCAAGCAGTGGGTAGTATGTCTAGTGATGACTTTTCTAGTATGGAAGCACAATTAGATACGTGGAGCGCGTAATGAGTGAGTTCGGAACACCTCAACGTTCCGCAACAAGTGACGCAAACGCAGGTGTGGTTAATCCACCTGCTAAGCAGCATGTTGCAAGGGACACAGTAGGAACATCAAACAGACAGTTGTCAGGTGCAGGCCAGGCAGCAGAAGCGTTAGGTACAGGTGTAGGTAGTCAACTAGGTAATGCATTAGCAGCTATGGTGGCAGACACTACAGCTACTACTAATGCACAACGAGCTATTGATGCCTCAGCCCGTCAGGGTATTGAGTCAGCAGTTAACGAAGTTGATAAAGTTAAACAGCGTACTGGTTGGGAGAAAGCTATATTCGGTGAGAACATTGAGTACAGAGCAGCCCAACAACGTGCGGTAGAGAACAAGGTTCAAGCAACATACTTAGAAGACTTGTCAAATATTGATAGCTTTGCAGGTGACACACCAGCACAGTATCATGAACGTCAGAAGATTCGTAATGAGATTATCCTTAAAGAGTATGCGGATGACCCAGATACACGTACAAAGGTTCAAGGTGCTCTAGCAGCATCAGGACAGAAGTTAGCTAAAGCACAGTACAAGTCACACTACGCGTATAATCAGTTACAGCAACAAGAGACTGAGCGTACACGTATACAACAGACGTTTGATGGGTTCACTCTAGAGTCACCAACATTGATGACACCCGAGTCTAAACAAGGCCAGATACAGGACATTAAGAAGTTCTTTAGTGGTAGTAGCAAACCTAGTGGGATGACTAACTTAGCACACCGTGCACTAATGATAGATGTTATACAGACTAATATGAAGGCAGGTAATGCTGGACCGATGTTAGCAGCACAAGCTATGGGCATGGACAAGAGTTTCTCTGCTGGTGAGCAAGTACAATGGGATCAAGCAATCGGTAAGTACGATAGCCATTACAGCCAGACTGTAGACTTAATACGAACTAATGCAGACATCCAGATTGCTGCAGCAGTAACACCAGCTCAGATAGATGCAGCAGTGCAAACTAAAGCAGCTGACCTGAAGGAGATAGCGACTAGAGCATCAGGTAGCCAGAAGAGTAAGTTAATACTTGCTAGAGGTAATCTAGATGTAGCTAAGGATGAGAAATCATTACGTGACTCCCTTGAGAAAGAGAACAAGAAGCTACAAGCTGATGCTGATAAGAAGAAGCTAGAGTTAGAAACTAAGGCTATGAAGGATGCAACAGTAGCTAAGTACTTCTCTACGAACGACCCTGCAACTAAAGCAGCGATACAGAGCGACAATGCACTGACTAAGAAAGAGAAGGAGCAAGGCTTCGATACTCACTTAGTAGTAGGTGCACAGAAGTTCGTTGGTGGAGAAACACCACCTACTGTACAAGAGTTCGGTAGAGCATTACAGCAAGACCCCAAGTTACAGACTTGGGTATTGCAAGAGATGAAACGTACTGGCGAAACCTCGCCTATGATTAAGACTATACTAACAACAGCTACGCAGTCTACTGACAGACTATTCGATGAAGATGGTAATGCATCTGAGATAGGTCATCAGACAGTAAACATGGTAAGTAAGTTACTAGAAGCTGACAAAGGTGTAGACCTTATCGGTGGTAAAGATGCTCACAGACAGTGGCGTATAGTTGCACAGGGTGTACAAGCAGGTAGTGGTCAAGCTAATATAGAGAAGAAACAGACCATGTACAATGCTAACAAAGGTAAGGCAGACGCAGCAGGATTCCAGTGGAAGTCCCTCATCGGAGATAGCTCACGTAGAGATTGGATGAAGTCCAAGTTACGTAAGTTAGGTATACCAAACCCGTCAGACCAGATGATAACAGATGAACTATATAACTATAGAGAAGACGTTACAGCATTCGGTAGTGACACGAAGGAAGCTGACAACTCAATGTTCCAACGCGTACAGAACAACAAGACTAAGGTATTTAATAGTAACTTAGCTAACGCGAAGGAAGTAGAAGAAGCAACTAAATGGACTACACAGGACTTCATAACTAACGCTGAGAAGCATAACTTCATGACAGGAAAGTATGGAGACTTACTAGGCAATGCAGCAACAGATGTACGTTCACACACACAAATACCTAACTTGAGATGGTACACCAAACCAGGAGTATCAGGACTATTCGCATCGTCACCCTCATCTAACAACGAGATGTTTATTAGTGTAGAAGAGATGCAGGATATAGAGGAAAGTATAACTCAACGGGAAACTATCGACAAGAACATAGCAGAGAGTCGCGGTAACGCAGCTATCAAAGCATGGGAAGCAGAGCGAGAGATTCTCCGTATAGCACAACCTCTAATGGGTTACTAGGAAATAACAATGCAAGAGATAACTAAGAATACGGATGGTGATACATTTCGTATAGATGATGAATCAACACGTGTCCTTGGTATCAACACAGACGAGAGTGTTGCGGTCAATGAAGGTCGTAACACTGAATCTGGTGCAGAAGCCAGTGACAAAGCGAAGACTATATTACCAAAAGGTACAGATGTACGTACTGAGGAAAGTGGCAAAGGTGTGTTCGGAAGAACATTAGCTGATGTAAAGATACAGACAGCACAAGGTGAAGTAGACTACGGTTTAGTAGCACTTGACCAAGGTATGTCTAAGTACAGTGTGGATTACGGAGAGCATCCTAATCCAGAACAACATGATAAGTTCCAAGAGTACTACTCAGATGCAGCACCTTACCAGTACGGTGGTGATAAACAACCATTGTCTAATGAGGACTACACAAGAGTAGCCAGTAACATACAAGCATATACAGTAGCAGAGCAAGCATTCAACGACGGTGATATAACCAGAGAAGAGTACGAGTCTGCTATGCATACGGCGTATGGTAATGGAGCGGAGGTAGCGAACTATCGTCGTATGAATCATCAGTGGCAGCGTGACTTCACTATGAGTAAGTATGACAGTTCAGATAGAATGGCTTATGACTGGGCACATCAAACACCAGAGAATCAAGAGCGGTATAACAAAGCAGTACGTAACAGTCACACAGGTGTACGAACCAATCCAGAGAAGAGCTTAGGCTTCTGGCAGTCTTTAGTAGAAGATACTCAGACAGCGTTCAGTACATTCAATGACTTTGCTGTAATAGGCAGAGCACAAGACTTGACGAATGCAAGGTTATACGGTGACGGCGAGTTTGATGTACCAGACGAGGAACTCATAAGAGGACTACCTCCGCAATGGCACGACAAGGTTATGCAGGAAGCAGAGAAGTATGGAGACGATGCAGCACTACAGTATCGAGACAACTTAACTACGTCATTAGAGAATGCAGAAGCTATGTCAGAGATGCCACTGATTACACAGATAGCTACAGCAATACCAGCACTATTACTTAGTCCCTTAACAGTAGTTCCGGGGATAGGCGTGGCAAAGACTACTGCACAAGCAGGCAGATCGATTGATACAATCATGAAGGCAGGTAGGTTGAAGAACCTAGCGATACCGTCTAAGGTAGCTTTATGGGCATCAGCAGGTGGAGTAGAAGCAGGTATTAGTGCATTACCTCGTTACGCAACGGATGATACATTCACGTCGAAAGACATGCTTAACGAGATGAAGTACGGTGCACTCTTCGGTGCAGCAATACCGGCAGCAGTGACAGGTGCATCTAAAGGTATACGTAGAGTACAGGACTATCGTTCAGGTATGGACAAGATGATGAAAGCAGTGCAGAAGGAAACAGAAGCATTCGTAGACATACCCTTTAAAAGACCAGAACCAGTAGTACGTACAATAGATGGCACAGTTCATGTAGCAGAGATTGATGCATCCAAAGCATACGCAGCGAAAGAAGCCTTAGTGACGAAGGAGGTACCTTGTACAGCCACAGGAGCTAAGGTCGATGCAGTAGAACCAGTCAAGTCTAGAGTATTAACTCAAGATGACATTGATTACTTAGACAACATGGCAGATGGTGTACCACAGAACCCCAAACCAGTAGAAGAAGTCAAAGCTATTGAGGAGGCTCGTGAACAGTCTAGAAAGATGTTAACAGAGCAGGCTACACAACGTGTAGATAACTTGCTTAGTACGACTAAACCTATCCCGTATAAACGAGGGACGGCAAGTGCGACAGTGGATGCAGCTACAGGTACACTGACTAAGAGCTTTGCGCAGACAATGCTAGAGTCTGACTCAGTAGTATCTAAGTTCATCGGTTCGGAATTACTAGAGTTACCAGAAGGTTTAGGTGGCAATGTAGTAAGACAACCAACAGCCGCTTTGCAACAGCACAGCCTGAGAACACGGTACTTGACCCAAACTCAACCAAGTTATCACAAGAACATTGGTGAATATGCATCGGAGAGTGGTAAGCGTGGAGTAGGTAAGTTCATGGCACAACATGCTGATGGACAGAACAACTCTACAGTAAGACAATTCAGCAGAGACATTGCTACAGTATTAGAACAACGTCGTCAAGGTAGACCAGTGTCAGTACAGTCTCCATCAGTACTAAAGATGGTAGATGAACTAGACGCGTCTATGGGCAAGATGTTCGATGACTTAGTAGATGCGGGAGTTGCAGGCTTCCAGAAGGACAGACGTATTAAGAACTACTTCCCACAACTATGGGATGAAGGTGGTATACGTGGAGCAAGTTCTAAGTTCGGTCGTGCAAGAGTACAACAGTTATTAGCAAAGGGTTATTTACAGTCTAAACATAACATGATTAAGACTATGAATGAAGCAATGCATATAGCGGATAACTTCTTGAAGAACGTAGACAACGGGACATTACCCGATGGTGCACTACCCGCTACAATAGACTCACGTGCTAAACAACGTATGGATATTGACACAACGGTTACAGACGGAGAGTTATCTATCATGGATTTGATGGAAACAGACTTCTCTACAGTAACAGCTAAGTACTCTAACAGAGCAGCAGGACAGATAGCACTAGCTAACAAGGGACTAATCTCAGACCTAGATGTAGATGCATTGAAGCAGAAACTAGTCGCAGAAGGTGGCGACGTACAGTTATTCGAAGACGCTATGAACTTGGTAATGGGACGACCTACGCGGGACGGACTAAACCCAGGACTTAACGAGATGAAGGACGCTGTTTCATTATCTAAAATGGGCGGTTTGGGGATGGCTCAAATGGCTGAGGCTGGTACTGTGCTTGCGAGGTCTATCATGCAATTGTATGATGACCCTAGTGTATTCAAAAAGGTTTTCTCGATGGCTAAGGAGTCTCCAAAGGCTATTCAGCTTATGAGGGAAACCCAAGCTTTATCGGGCATATCTAATGATGTTCATTTATTAGACAGGCAAGCAACCCACCTAGACCGCAACGAGATGGCTAAAATATCTAAGGTCAGGTCAACGGCTCAATGGGTGGCTGGCAAGGCTAGTTTTGGTGGTTTGAAGGCTCCAGCGGGTTATATTCTATCGCAAGGTTCTGGGTTCAATATGATACGTAGATTCGAAAGACGGATAGCTAATGCGTCATTCATGTTAGACACAGCCAAAGCGTTCAAGGACGGTACAGGTAAGATGTCAGAAGCACGTATGAGGGACATAGGACTAGACCCAAAGGACAAAGACTTAGTAAGTACCTTTAGGAATATAGTAGAGTATGACGAGAATGGTATAGTGAAGAAACTTAACCTAGACAAATGGGATAAGAAGACACGTGAGAAGTACCACTTAGCTATGTACAGAGATGATGCTCAGATGGTACAACAAACTATTGGTGGTGAGATGCCAGCTTGGATTAACAAGCCAGCAATGACTATCGTAGCACAGTTTAAGCAATCAGCTATACTAGCTAACAAGAAGCAGCTAACACGTAACTTACAGTTCGCTGATCAAGAGGCAGTACTCGGTACAACTATGAACATTGCTATGGCAGCATTGACTCGTACAGCTAAGTTCGGAACATTAGGAGCAGCAGCATACGCTGTAACTGGTAATGACGATGAACTTGAGAAGCCGTGGGAGAAAGACTACTGGCAACCAGAGAAATATGTAGCTACGTTTGGGTTCTTCCCAGACATGGGTCACATAGCATACGATAGTTTCAAAGCTTACGATGAAGATCGTATGGCGTATGATACTACAGGTGCAGCGATAGCAGGAGAGATTCCAATGTTAGGTTGGATGAAGGACTATTGGGACTTAGGGTTTGCAGACTCAGCACAAGAGAAAGCGGACGCTACCAAAGGTGTGGCTATTCTTGGTAACATGCAGTTTGCAGACATTATTTATAAGGGTGTAGAAGCCCAATTAGAGGATTAACAAATGGCACTAACGTATACTGTAGAACAGGGTACGGGTGCAGCACGAGTATACAACATAGCGTGGGAATCAAACTTAGGTTATCTAAGTAAGTCCCACGTACATGTGTTTACTGGTACTGACTACAAGGAGAACAACCTACCTTTCGTATGGGTGAATGACTTACAGATACAGGTAACTGCACCTGTAGGTGAGTTCACTATACGGAGAGTAGTACCACGCAGTGAGGCGATAAACGATTACGAGGATGGTGCTATACTACGAGAGAAGAACTTAGATGACTCTTTCGCACAACCTCTAATGATTAACGAAGAGATCTCAGATGGTTTCTTAGACCCTACTACAGATCGTGTAGGGAACATAGAAGATAGTATAGAAGAACTAGAAGAGACGAAGGTAGATCGTGCAGGTGATACTATGACAGGTCAGTTAAAAGGGCCGAACGCAGTAACACCACAAAGCTTTATGCCTCAGCTACAGATAGTGAACTCTATAGATAACGCAATACAAGCGTACTCTAACATACTACCATATCCTACAGACCCAGAAGATTGGGGATTTATAAACCAACCTGTTGATGATACAGCAGACTACGGAGGACTATAATGTCTAAACAAGTACAAACTAGACGAGGGACGGCGTTAGAGCATGAGTCGTTCACAGGCGCATTAGGCGAGGTTACAGTAAACACAGATACTAATGAACAACATGTGCATGACGGTGTAAACGTGGGTGGTCATAGTGAGAGTAGTAAGACAAAGACTATTTTAATCAACGACCTATCACAAGAATATACCTTCTCAACGGATGTGGCGTATCAAGCTTTCGCTACTGCTTTCCCTGTAGGTAAAAAGATTAGGCTTACTGATCGTGACGCGAGGTTTACTATTATCGCAGGCGTTGCCACTGCTAACGATATGGATATAATCGGGAATGCAGGTACAAATCAGAGTGCTAAATTATTAGAGGGTAACGACGTAAGCCTGTCCATGCTAGGGGCTGTTACTAGTACTAATGCGGCAGCGCATCTAACGCGCGCAGTCCAGACCTACCGCAATGTAAATCTTTTGGAATCGTACAGCATTACCTTGTCGTCGGCGCAAGCGGCGTTAGTTATACCGTTGATGGATAGAGTAACATTTCATGAGTATACCACTATCAATGTCGGGGCTGGGGAGGTGTCATTCCCAGAAAGGGTTTTATTCTCAAATAGTACTATGCACAACTTAGAATTAAAAGGTGTTGACAATGATCGGGTGGATGCTAGTGCTGTATCTGTTAGCGGAGTAGCTAAAAATCACGTTGTGACCTTTACCGTACCGTCACATTCCGTGATTGTAGATCAATACATAATTGTAACCTCTGTAATTGGCGATAAATACAGTAAGGGGTTGTCTGGTTGTTGGAAAGTAACAAGCGTAACAGGTACGACCATCACAGTTAAGCATACAGCTAACTCAACATTCCCAGCAGTGAGCATAACCTCGGCAGGGCTGTACCCTATCAGTACTATTTTCAGATGGCCTAATGATACGGTCGGCTTAGCTGTAACGACGATAGTAAATACCATCTCTAACGTGGTAATCGCTGGTAATTTCGATGTTACCACTGGTGCGGCTTCTGACGGTGCGGTCGACGGTCTACAGGTTGGTACATCACCAAATACACCTGTAACAGGACTAAACGAGAGCGAGCAGTCCAACACAGGCTCATTGTACTTGGCGCGTGCTGGCATAGTTGAATGGAGTAATAACGCTAACCAAGTTTTTGGCACATTATACGCAGTACTGACAGCGTGTTGCTCTAACGGCTGGAGAGGTTACCAAGCAGGTCGCGGTGGATCTATCATTGCTAAATACAGTGCAGCCAGTGGAAACGGAGCTAGTGGCTATGAGGCAGAGGAGAACGGTTTTGTTCTTGCTGACGGGTCTGTCGCCATGGGTAATTGGCATCAAGGCTATTACGCTATAGGTGGTGGTAGTATTTCTGCTGGCTCCTCATTGTCACTTGCTAATAGATATCACGGGTACGAGGCTAAAAACTTCGCTACTATACTAGCGGACGGTGCTACCTCGGAATTAAACGTTATGATGGGTGTCACTACCACATCAGGGTTTATACTATTCGGCGCAGGTGCAGCTAGTCAAAATAATACAATTAAAGATATTGCCGTAGTGGAAGGCGGGAAATTTAACGCATCTGGTGGTGGCACTATAGGTACCACTAGGGTAGACCTTGACTCTAAGAGTATATATATACCACCAAGTGGAGCTATCGCACTGCCCGATATAACCGAACTACAACATAGTAACGGCCGAGCGGCTCAGTTCTCTATATCTTCATTAGGTGACTATAACATTTCTTTTGATCCGACTAACAGCGGTAAATTTACGGGCGCGGTACGTATCAAAAACAATGGGACTCTTCATCCGTTGGTTGACGGGGTTCCAACTCTGGGTAGGCCTACCGATAGATGGAACACCATTTACTCCACTGACGGAACCATAAACACCTCCGATGCAAGAGAAAAGACGTTAGTGTCTAAATTCACAGATAAAGAATTGGATGCAGCTAAACTTCTAAGTAAGGAAATTGGTGGTTACAAGTGGCTTGCTAGCATTGAGGAGAAAGGCGATTATGCACGTTACCATGTCGGCATGACAGTACAGCGCGCCATTGAAATAATGGAGAGTTTCGACCTAGACGCCATGAGTTACGGATTCATCTGCTACGACGAATGGGAGTCAGAGAATGCTGAATTGGACGACGAAGGCAACGTTGTAATAGAAGCAATCGAAGCAGGTAATCGCTACGGTTTTAGGTACTCACAGCTTAACATGTTCATACTAGCAGGTATTAACGCTAGACTTGAAGACGCAGGAATCTAAACTAGAGCCACTTTAATCAGAACAGTAACAAAC
>Ga0206691_1333060_pt1 | contig 12640 bp, 8 predicted proteins | sample M150012015metaT_FD_159697 | JGI IMG/M metagenome (GOLD analysis project Ga0206691, IMG submission 159697) | Metatranscriptome of ammonia-oxidizing marine archaeal communities from Monterey Bay, California, United States - M1 500m 12015... | ecosystem: Environmental > Aquatic > Marine > Intertidal...
ACACTATCATCATCGATAACAACTGCTGGTCTACGGCTTGTTTCTTTCCATTCATCAGATGATGGGGTTAGTTCTAATGTACCTGTCCAATTGAACACTGAGAATGGGTTAACATTGATAGAACCACTAGCCTGTTGTTGACTAATAACAGCAACCTGAGAATATGGTAGCGTTACTAGCCCACCATATTTTTGTGTAACACCTGAATTTCCATCATTAGTATTGTTATATTCTAGTGAAATATTATCTTCATTAAATGTAGGGCGAGCTAAACCATTCAACCTATCAATACCTGCTTTGAATTCAGGTGAATCTACCCGAGATGCTTTAGTATTGGTAAACGGATCTACAATAAGACCAGTTTTAAAGGCATGAGTTGATGTATCATTATCCCACATCTGTTGGTTTGCTGCTTGATTTTCTAAATGGTTCAATGCAGTATAGTATTCCATTCTATTAATACGTCTGTCCATAGTACTAATATCACGCATTGTGAATCGTCTATTATCAAGATGTTGAATGTGTACATCACCAGCGTCAAATGTATATGCTGGAATAGTTAGGACAGCTACAGTCATAGCCTCCTTAGGATTATCAGGTGAACCAGGAGTAAGAGAATCTTGCCCCTCTAATATTTTAAATTCGCCTCTTGAATCAAAGTATACTTTGTCAATTCTACCTAGATAATGTTGAACATCTGTTTTAAATGTGGATCCAGACCTTGGATGCAATTGAGTTGAAGTACCAACAATCTGTCTAAAGTCTACAGCATCTCTTAATTCAATTCCATTGAACTTTCCGATTGAAGTATAATCACCAGCATCATAAGAGTCTACTGTGAAGAAGTCACCACTGCCAGAATGGGCCCAATATGAGAATGTAATTCTCAATGATACATTAGCATCATGAGCTACCTCATAGTTTGAACCTGATTTGATTCGAATACGACCGTAGTCATAAATAGCGTCTCTTTGGCCATTATCCAACTCAAAGTATTCAGTTACTGTTCGAACAACAAGTGAGGTTGAAGTGTTATATTCTTCAACAGTCAACAACGATTGAACATCTGCGTATGTACTTAAAGCATTACCTTCATACTTAGTGAAGTCAACGTTTGCAGAGCTTACAATAGTTGGAAGAAGGACAGCGCTTGGTGTAGTTAGAGTTTTACTTCTATGACCACCAGTATTACCGCCAGTTTTAATTACAGGAGCAATTAATCGTACATCCGTACCCGCAGTTATCACTGAAGCACCAAGAGTAATTGTTACTGTTTTATTCGAAGCAGATAGAACACCTGACCAATCACCTGGGTCAACTGCTGCATCATTGTCTACTGACCATAATGTCCAATCCAACATAGGAGCTGAACTTGTATGAACATCAGTAAATGATTCATCTGCTCCTAAAGTCCAAGTTGCTGTGGTAGATGCTACGTTGTAGATAGAATCCATTTCTCTCACAACTTCATATGAGTGGTTATAATCTGATGTACCTGATGTAACTGAGTCTAATGTTTTAATTACATCATTAGGGAGTTTAAATACTAAGTTCTCTTCAACAAACTGATAGCCAACAAGACCGTGGGTTGCAATCCATCCCTGATAAACATCGAAATTAGTAGAATTCACTGTAATAGTACCAGTTGAGAATCCTTGAAAACCATTCGCTGGGACAGTTGGTGTAACATTAATAACATTTAAACGGAAGACGTTTGGAACCGAACCCGCACCCTTTACCCAATTCTGAATAGATGCTAAAGTTGCCGTACCAATTGTTGTACCACCACTATTTTTTAATGTAATAATATCACCTGGAACTGGAAGATCACCTTCCAATCCTTCATTTGCGGCCCATGTTTGGCCAATACCACCAGATGTTCCTGACTCAGTAATATATATTAAACTATTATGAGAGATTGTAGTAGATCTATCTGTTACTACAGTTGAAGAGTTACCCTTTCTAACTGCTATCTGAGACTTATTATATGTCTCCACTTCATAACCTTGAACATATGCTTTCGTAGGTTCAATCGCTAAAGCGATGTGAGTTGATGTATCATTAACAAGACGACCAACAAACGGGTTGATTGCATAGTTACCAGATTCATCAAATGTTCTGCGAGCAAGTGTATCTTCAAATACTGAATAATCACTTACGCGTGCTTGCTTGACAATATCACCAGCTTCAACCCTAGCAAGAAGAACAAAGTCAACTGCTGTTGTAGGACTGGTTACACCGTCCCAAGGATTCTGTGAGATTAATGAAGTTTTAATTGAGACTCTATGAGCACCTGGTGCAGCTGCATTAGGTGATCCCGTTGCATTATCATTTAAACTGGAATCTTCCGAACTTGTTACGATGGCTTCTGTAATATGGAAACCGACATCTTGAGTAGGAGCTGTAGAATACTTACCTACTACAACAGTAGCAGCTTTAGTAATAACGAAACGCTTTCTGATATAATAGATACCTTCGCTTACTGATACTAAGAAACCAGCACCTGTAATAGTTGTATCAGTATTATCAATTACGTTACCGACAGTAGCTGCAAATGATGTTCCTGTTAAACTTGCTGTGGTTGAGAATGTACTATTACCAGCAAAGTGGTTTAAGTAAAGAGTTACAGGATCTGTTGTAGTACCCGCTTCGACATGGAGAATTTTAGCATAATTACCAGCACTATCAGTAATCTCTAATCCAATCAGAGAAGATAATGTGGTTGTGGATCCGGTTGCAGAGCCATTTAATGATGCTAATTTTACATATCTAACTTCTTTATAAATTTCTACTCCACCAGGCACAACCATAGACCCATTTTTAAACATATGGTCGCCTACACTTGAGACTTGATTTTGAAGCATAGACTGGAGTTGGGTTAGTTCCCTAGCTTGAATAGCTACTCCTGGTCTAAATAAAATCTGATTATATTTTTCCTTTGGTGTGAGACCATCTACTGAGGTCGCTTGGTTATAATCATCCCAATATGGATCGATGTGTGTATTTAATGCCATGGGTTATCCTTGGGTTATCCTTAAAATTCTATTACTAGTCTAATTGTCTCGTTTTGGCTCGAGCCTCTTGATACTGCATCTCTATTCTCAACAAACATAACTGACCCCGTATCATACGTTAAGTCTGAAGCTACCAATGATGATACTGAATATGATCCAGTACCAATAGTGTCTGATGTTGTAAATGGTACATAACCAGAATCTCTGTCTTGTACATAATGTAAAGTGCTACCTGAATACTCAACTACAATTCCTACAGCACCTGAACTTGACCCTGTGATTTCTTCACCTGGAGTGAAAGAACCAGAAGATACTGTAAGAGCTTTACATGCGTTGTATACTATACCTACTGCAATCGCTGATGTGTCAGCATCAACTGGGTCTGCGATAAGTGAAAGTTGTCTGAACGAACCTGAAGAAGGAATCGCACCACTTTCATCACCGTTAAATGTCTTGTTAAAAATCACATAGTGACTTCTTAAATCTCTAATAGCTTTCTTACCAAAACCACCTGGAGGAGCAATAACAACTCTTGCTATAGCGCCAGCTCCAGCTGAATCAGTAATTACAACTGATGCATTATTATATCCTGTTCCGTGATTGTATGTATAACTTCCTGCGGATCCAGTCTCTAATACGATCTCAGTAATAACACCACCAACTACTGTAGCTGATGCTGTAGCACCAGTACCATCGCCCACAACTGTTACAGTTGGACTTGATGTGTATCCTGTACCACCATTAGTTACTACAATATTATGAATCGCACCATCAACAGCATTGTCTTCAACATCCCATTGATTAAGGAATATAAACTCAGCATCGCCTGATACTGGTCTTGTAGAAGAAGTTAATACTGGAACAGGAATGAATTGTGTTGTAAGGAAAGCAGTTGCAGTTGCAGTAGGAATTGTTAACATGAACTTCCAAACATAATCGTCTGATGTTCTAACTACTCCAGTTGTTACTGTTCCTACACCTGTATCTGGGTTTACAGTAGATGCTGTTGCTGCACCTGCTGAATCAATACCAGTACGTAAGCAAAGATAAACATTATAGTTATCAGATATTACATAGTATCCAGTACTCGAACCTGATTCAAGTGCTACATCTGCATCATCATATGCTACATAAGTAGTTCCTGATGCCCAAGTGTGACGTGGGCTGCAATGAAAAACATCACCAGCAGCAATGTTCTTTACTGCCATTAGTGAATCCCACACACCTCGTGAGATATTATCGTTTTCGTATAAAGCATCAGGTACTTCCAGAGAACTGACCAATGGCCAAGCATCCGGTTTACCTAATCCCAAGTAATATTTAGTAGTAGACACACTGTCAACGAACCTTTCAGTTGCATCTAATCTAAAATCATGTGTAATTATCGCTGACATTTTTAAGTCTCCGTTTTTTAAATTAAGTTATGGTTATTTGTGATCCAAAGTGAATCCCTATACGTTTATTTATAGCATCTTGAATGGTATAAACTCTGTAATCTCGAATAGGTCTCCAGTTTTTGAATTTAGTATTTTCGAAATGGTCCCAAGCACCAAAGCGCGTCATTACATTGGGGTCATAATCGAGGTATTTGTATACAACATTTAACGCGCTTGCTACTGGAACAGCATAATCTGTTACATTAACAAATATTAGGAATGGCAATCCACCCACTTGCGAACCTGGTTGTATAACAGGTATTCCAAACTGTAATACTTTAATGAAAATAAAGATTTCACCGAAGTATACAAAACCAGCTGGATGAACAAGGCGTCTGAAGTTATCTTGCCAATCAAGGTTGTTTACACCTTGTCTCAGAACATAAGAAAACTTTTGGTAAAAATATGAATCTTGAATGTACTTTGCAGTATTGGGCATACTGTTTCTCTGAGAATTATCTTCCGACCAGAAACCTCTTGTATACGCTTTAACAACATCACCATTAGCTAATTGAGTATCAAACACAATGTGTCTGTCATTAACTTCTGTTGATGAATTATATACTACCTTTTCAGTAGCGTTGGTAATAACACCATTAACTGTAATGACGTCATCATCCCCCTTAAATAGTAGACCATTATCATCTGCAACATCAATTGTGCGCCTGTCAATTGGTATTACAAAGGAACTAAATTTTCCACTACCAACATAATCAGCTTTTGCTGCCTCGATTATATCTAATAGATTTTGTTCAATGGTTCCAGAAGATGCTGGCTGGCCTGCAACTTCCCTAAGTATATCAATGGAATCGCCAATATCAACAGTACCATCCTCATCAACATCCGCCTGTAAAAGATTATTGGAAAGAACTTCTAATGCAAAATCATAAACATCCTGGTCAGTAGGGGTCTGATTAGTCACGTAATTCAGGACTTCAATTGCCAGAGCATTAAAAAATCCATCGGCTCCATGACTTGTAAACGTGTTGGCTTGCCATACTGAAAGAGTTGGAAGAGTCCAAGTATAAGAAGGAATATCAGATACTTGCTCCACCCAAGTGGATGCAGATGGGCTTATAATATCATCACCAGGATAATATATCTCGACATCTGAGTTGTGCATCAATCTAAAGAATGCTTGAATAGAATTAGGGGTACCACGAGACCTATAGAATTCTATTAGATGTTTATAGAATAATCTCGGATCAACAGTAAAGTCTCTTGGAATCGCTACACCAATTTCTCTTTGAAGGTCTTCTAGCAACTCCGTTTCAATTAAATCAATATCCCGTTGGTGATCCAATTGATTTAAGTAAAATCCACTTACACCATCATTCTCCTTAGTAGATTCTAAGAATAGAGCATATACTTTAATGAACTCGACCAAATCCCCATAATTGTCAGATATGTGCTTAGGTATTAAGTCGTCGACGTATGAGGATATATTATAAGCCATTAGTAATTCGAACCTGAAGTTGTTTGATAACTAGCACCTGCAGGTGATCCACCAGTAGCCATCGTATCAATAACACCAATTGGAGATAGGTTAGCTAAATCAATCGATAAAATATCATTTCTTGTAGGTTTAATATCTGGACTATCTGGACGAACAAAAACATCTATAACTGTGGATCCTACAATACCAGCTACGTTAAAGTCTACTAATGATATCTCTCCGGTTCCAGGAACCAATTCTCCAACATTAACTCCTACAACTGAATCATCACTATTTACCACTTGAATAATACATTTTCCTGAACCAGTATTGTAGTAATCTTTTAACCTACAACCGGTATGACTACCATATGTAAATATAGATGAGCTAATCTTAGATCCAGTAGAGATTTCTGCCAAAGGTTGATTGAAATCTATAACATGGTCTTCATTGGTCCCTATTGTAGGTGTAATAGCTTTAGACATGGTAACTAGAGTTACGTTAGATATAATAGATACATCTGCATTGTCTACGACACTGGTTACGTTAGATGATCTGAATACACCTCCGAACAAGTCAAGGTTCTTATCATTATAATTTTCAATGTTAGCTTTAATCTTATCACCCAAGTCGTTGACGTTTAAGTTAGTGATGTTAGGATTGTATCTGAATGTAGTTGCTAATCTCACTTTAATAATATTTGGATCTAAAATTTTAGGTGTGATAGAAATTACATTAAATTTATTTAGGGCAAGAATCAATTCGGTCTTTTCTAAGGCAGTAAGAGTATCAGCACCATTTGGCTTAACTGATATGTATACCGTACCATATTCAGGAACAGGTTGATCTTCACCACCCCAAACAGCAACAGTACGAGCATCAGCATATTGTCCAATAACAATCGCACGATAATCTTCTGGAGTCACAGCTCTGTTTTGTGCTGTATACATTCTAGGAGCATTATATTTAATACTCTCATTATTTTCCCTAGCACTTCCACCAGTAGCTGCTTTAACATTTGATAATGCTGTAGATGAATTACCAGCGCCTGTATTATCTGTTAAGGAAGACGCTAATGTAAATCTGGATGCTCCATTAACATTTTTAGGTCCAGTTACAATGTAACGTAATCTAATTGTATCACCGGCTAGTGGTCTCTCTCCAATAATACCATCACCAAATTTTACTTCGAAGAATCCTTCTCTACTTTCTTCTAAGAAGTATACACGAGAAGTATTTTTAATTTCTACAAGGTTGCTTGATAAGACATAGTCTGAATAAGCAGATGAAGAGCTATTAGTAGTATCAACTTTTAATGTTGTGGTGTCTACGTTTGTATCATATAATAAGTATCTTTCACTTGTATTAGGACTGTATCGATACTCACGAACTGCTGAGGACCCTTGTATAAGTTCAAGATCAGTGAATGTCCATACATTATTAATCGGACTAACTTTCATTGGAGTGACTACCGTAAATGTTTCAGTAAATCCTTCCCTTACTACTTGAAATTGAGTACCATATGGGATTGTATAATCCATCGGAGTGTTGTTTCCATCTGAAGTTATATTCCATGATGGCGTGCCCGCACCATCAACCTTTCCGTTAATGGTTAGGGTTACGTGTGCTTTAGCAGAACGACGAGAACGCGGAGTGTAACCAAGTAATTTGGCGTGACTTACTACTGACTCTCTAAGTTGTGCTGTATCTAAAAATGTTTCATTTAAGGCAAGGTTGGCGTTGACAGCATTAACATGAGTCATGTATGATAATACATCAATAATAGTATTGACTGCGGATCCTTCATAATCATAATCAGCAATAGGTCCCTCTTGTTCTTTCATATATCTAATCAGATTCGTTTTAATCTGATCAAAATCCATTTCTGATTTATTAATTCTTCCCGCCGTTATCGTAGCCTCTCTAAGTTTGTTTGTATATCAATCGACTCTAACGTAGATATTAATTGTACCGTTACAGTGATATTAATTGCATTTGTATCAGGATTAGCCCTAATTTCAATATTTAGTATATTCACCCTCGGCTCATCATTCGTAATAGCATTTCTAATTGAAGCTGACATTGACTGTGCTGTGATCTGGTCTATGTTTTCAAATAGGTATGCGGTAAGATTCGCTCCGAAGTAAGGTCGAAACGGTTTCTCCCCATGATTGGTTCTAAGAATATTTAATACGCTTTGTCGTATTGCAGCTGACTCCCTTTTAATAGCAATATCGTTTTCGATATTAGGATTAGCTGAAAACATAAAGTCTATATCAGAATACTCGCTTGTTCTTGCTGTTGTTATACTTGCCATAGTTCTATTTATACCTTTTACCCAGACTTATTCATATGGATTGTTCCATTTGGTGTATCTATATTAATATCACTATCTGATGAAATATCAAGATTTCCTGTTGAGGCAATTGTTATTTTTTTGATCGCCAGTAATTTTAATATCATTGATAGCTTTGATTATAATTCCTGGATTACTTGTTCCTTTAACTGGGAGCCAACTTCCGCCTGCTAGTAAACAAGCAGCTTCATTAGTAGCAGCAGCTCCGGAACAGTACATGGTTGGGTCTTCTTTAATTATTACTTGGTCAGAGGCAGTAAGTTCTACATTAGCTAGCGTTTGAAGTTTTATCTTAGCATCAGCTTTTAGTGCAAACATTCCATCCATTTTAATACTTGCGTGGGCACCAACAATTCTAATATCTCCAGCAGAAGCAATATCTGTATCCCCGCCTGCTTGAATATTACAATTACCGTTTGTAATAATATTAACATTTCCTATAACTTCAAGGGTCTCTTCGCCGGCAACTAATGTGTAATTATTTCCTACCACTTTTGTAACTTTGGATCCATTAGGTCCTACTTCATAGTATGTTCCACTTGAGTGTCTTTCGTGAATTCTTGGAGCACCATCAGAATCATCATATTCTTTTATATGACCTTTCCTTGTTTCGAAAACATTGTTCTTAGGATACTCAGGCTTAACAATTCGGTTAGGTTCATACTTACCTTTTATTTCATTCCTATACACATTAGGGTATATTCCTCTGTACCTCATATTAACATCAGGGGTAGCTGGATTACGTGGCCATTGTCTATCAGGGTCTTTAAATCCTTGCCCGTCAATTTTAGTATCAGCTAAAGCTGTTGTTGGTAGTGTTCCTATAATTAAAAACTGTTGAAGGGAATCATCTAAAGCAGAAAGAATTACAGTCGATCCCTGCACAATAAAAGGACTTTGACCTAAACCTGAAATACTTGGACTAGTAGTAGGTGCCATTGTATAACACCATGGTAATCGATTAACAGGATGTGTTTCAATATCAGCAGTGTGTACACCAATAATTCTCACAGCATACCTTCCTAAGGCATCTGGATCTTTTGCATCTTCAACAACACCATAGTATAATTCTATCATAATAAATTCCCCTCTGCATCTCTACTTCCAAGATTTGATCCCATAATAGTATCTGGTGACACCATTCCATCTCTAATAATTGTTAAGTCTTGTTCATAGTCTCTATCTTTCATTCTATGAGTAATGGTAGCCACCACAAACCTACCCGTATATTTAGCACTAAGTCTTTCCTTGGTACCCGTAGTGTCTCCTGGAATACCTTCTGGGAGGTCCATAGTAACTGTATCACCAACTTTTAGCTTTGGCATTGCTCTACAAGAATACACATCAATTACTACAGATTCCATTTTAGATCTGATTGCATTTGCTATTGCTATTTCTTTAGCATTCATTGCACTAATTAGTTGTTTGTCGTCTCCCGTTTGCAAACACACAGTTGTTTTTTCTATTCCATGTACAACATCAAATTCAGCTTGTAATAAACCATGATATTTACTATCCCTAGACCCAACATCAATCACATCTTGAAGATATTGATAAGTCTGTTCGTGGACAGGTACTGAAGCAGCCAAGTTTACGGTTTTAATTGAACATCCTAAAACACCTGCGGCCGCCCTATCTACTTCACCATCGTGGTCATGTCTAATCATAACTTTTGATGGAGCTCCGTGAAGATGTCTAATGCCTTCCAGGGTATCAGGCAATACAGGACTCACATTATAAAAAGGTAGAGAACAAATCATGCGTTCCCATGATGATAATTTAGTAGGATGTTCTGCCCACAATCTTTCATATAAGAACATCGGACTACCTTCTATGGTATACGAATTGTCAATGATTTTTCCGATAGCCTTTAACGGACTCCAATTAGGACATGTATACAAACCTTGTGTACCTGCCCAAGAGTCAACATACAACTTAGGATGCGCGCCTGGAGTTTTATCTAAAAGTTCGTCCCACAACAGACTAATAATTTGAGAGGCATCACCATCAAACGGTTTGGATACTCTGGATAGAGCATTGCCTAGTTCATATGGGCTTCTCAAATTTAGACGATAAGTTTTGTGTGTTTGAATATTAGTAGTATCTAAGAATGAAATGCCATCGGCATAAAACTTCTTTACTAACGGTTGTCCTTGATATTGACACTCAATCACAACATAATCTCTAGCAGATCTAATATGATTATCAGCGAAACTTCTTCCATCTGTTATCTCAAGATGCCCATCTAAGAATGGTTGGTATATACTTTCATTCAGTTGAACGGCTCCTACCAATGAAGTGATATCAGCTTTATTGTAGTGTACAGTGAAATGTTCGAATGCAGAGTGTCCTGCTTCTCCCATTGTATTTGGCGGTGGCATTAGCGTGAAATCTCCCTTTCAAACTCTTTAGCTACTTCATTAATTAAATCTGGTTTGATAACAGAGATAGTTCTGTTTCTATCATTAATCCACTCTTCGAATATCAAGTTAGAAATAGGATGAGTTCCTGTCTCTCTTTCTGGAACGATATCACCAGTAGTTGAATCTACATGGTGGTGAGGCGCATCATAATGATTTACAACTGAACTAAATTCGATATTCCAATTAGGTCCACTTATAGAAACTGCTGCATTAGTTAAAAATTCATTTTGCTTCCACACGTTGGTTCCTGGATTGAATTTATCGATAATACACAGACCTCGGTTTGTTGCGGTGGCATCATATACACCATTCCGTTCACATCTATATTGTGGTTCAAATACAACATAACCATCATTCAAATGAATAGATTTAACTATACCTTTACATTCGGGTCTTGTAGTTTCATATAAAACATCTCCCACTTGGATATTAGCATCTATAATTGCAGATGATGAAGCCCTTCCTGCATTACCTGGATATTTATTTTTAGAGTATTCAACTATTTGCTGTAGACTCTTTGGCCAGTCATTCCATAAATTCTTTAAGTTGGGATTCATAAGAACGAATGTCCAATAGAAGTCTGGAGAGCCATAAAGTCTATGACTCAATTGTTCCATACGTTCTCCATCTTGAACCTTTACTTTATTATAAAATGATACACTATTGCGTAGACGTTCAGACAAGGTAACATTAGAGCTTAAATTAACGACGTGTTCTAATATACCGTTTCCTTCAATGTCATATCCTAAACGACCAAATTTCTTAAAGTATGCCATTAATAGCCTCCTGGTGTGTTATGATTGCCTTCAGATAACATACCTGTAAGGCCAGCGGTACCAGCATCTGTGCCTTCAATATCACCACGATATAGTGGCATAATTTCTTGAAGGACAAAAGAGAAATCAATCTCTACCGGAGCTCCATTTCGTCTAAAATAAGAAGCGGAGTTGGGGTTATAATTTACAGTAACACTTGAAATGAATGTTGGTGGAAGTTTAATCATATGAGAAACACCCATAAATGATGTTTTCACTTTATAAGGACTACCCATTGTTAAAGCACTTTTCTTCTTAGGTCTTGCTGCTGCCCTGAATGCTTGAATAATCATTCTTGCATGATTGGATTCATTTTCATTATCAGGAAGGAATTTAAATCCAAAATTGAAAGTACGTAATGCTGTATTTTTAAAATGCATGTATTCATTAGGATTAAATACATTACCACTTAACCTAATATGTTCATCACCAACTAGTTTAGCTGCACCTGCAGTAGCACCTATTCCAACACCTGCTAATTTAGAAAGTTTACCAGAGCCACCAAATATACTCAGACCAGCCATTGCTGTTAACCCTTCTGATAATGAATGAGATGATGCCATCTTCAAGTCTTCGCCTCCTAGTCCATCCCTTTCTTGAGTAGCTGCCATTGTTGCTCTTGTATTAGTCTCATAATTAATTTGGTCATTTACTTCAATTGATGGTGTCATGTATAATGCTATAGAACGTATTTTCTTTTCTTTAATCTTTCCTTGATTTTTTAATTGTGCTTCAGTGTTGTTTCCATATAAACCTGCTACATCCCCAATTCCAGCATTATCACTATAATTATTATTTACAAAACCTTCCTTATAGTCTTGGGGGCCCCATCTCATTACTCCAGTCTCTCCCCATGGAGCAGAGTATGCTGGTTCTGATCCAGGTGCTGAAGGAGCATAATCTAAATAAGATTCATAAAGTTCAAATACGATATGGGGATCAACATTTATATTAGGCTTGTTAGAATTAAAAATAAAGTCTGCTCCAGATTCATTATCCGAAAGGCTTGAAGGATACCTCAAATCCATTGTTTTTTTGTCGAGGTAATCTACCGTTGCCACACCATCACCAAATCCTTCCAAAGCAGAACTTGCTAATTGGGAAAGGATATCGTCGAATGCGTTACCTATGCTAGTGAAAATGGACATCATGTCTCCAAAG
>Ga0206691_1393870_pt1 | contig 12318 bp, 7 predicted proteins | sample M150012015metaT_FD_159697 | JGI IMG/M metagenome (GOLD analysis project Ga0206691, IMG submission 159697) | Metatranscriptome of ammonia-oxidizing marine archaeal communities from Monterey Bay, California, United States - M1 500m 12015... | ecosystem: Environmental > Aquatic > Marine > Intertidal...
ATCGAGTATTGTTAAAATGTTAGAATTTATGTCTTCAAAATCGTCACTCTGGAGCCATCAGCAAGCACACTCCAGCCAGAATCCAAACGTTCGGGTCGGACTCTTCGGACTCCATTTTCAGGTAAGCTTCGAAGACGAAGGTGCCGCCTCTCAAGGTGGTCATGTACGCGGGGCAGAGATAGTATCCTTCAGTGACCTGGTTCTGCCTCTCGATGGCCGAAACGTGCATGACTGGAACTTCTGGATGCAATTCCTTCAGGACCATGTCGCACAAGTTTCCTTGGTCTTGGCCTCTGCCGAGCTCCCAGCCGGCACCTTCAAGGAAGAATCCGTGGACGTAGGCTCCAAGCTCAGCTGGCTCTTGAATTTCCTTGGGGTCCTTGACGTTCAAAACGTCGGTTCTGAGGGTCATGTCATCGAGGGGGAGGCCGGTGGCTCTGGCGGTAGCTTGCATAATAGCCGTCAAGAACGACATGGGGTTGAACAAACCTGAGATCCAGAGGGAGTCTGGGGCGGTGAGTTCCTCGCTGTAGGCGTCAAGCTGCAGGATTCTCAAGAGGAGATCGTCAAACCACATCATGAGGTTCTTGTTTGAGAAGTAGGCGTACTTCACCCAGAGGTCTGGCTGCTGGTTGAGATACAGCTTGTTGGCAAGCGTCTCCATGTCATCAGTCATGTTCAACTGTCCAAGCAGACCAGCGTTCAGCTCTTCGAGGGAGAGTTTGATTGTGCCAGTGAGAGTGTTCATTCGCTCGCACTCCTGGAGGCACACAACGATGTATGGCGATCTTTCCTTGGCTCTGGTGTTGAGCTCAAGCATCGAGTAGGCTGGGGGGAGCTCGGCAAGGAACCTTTCGAGGAGCATCTTGACTTCAGCATCCTTCTTGGCGCCACCAGCGCCACCGGAGCCTCCGGCGCACGCCTGAATGGTGCTGAACAGCTTTTCTCCAAAGGTGGTGAGGTAGCCGATTTCAGCGTTGGCGTGGAGCCCGAACATCGCTGGGACTTCAGCTGGGAGCTTCTCTTCGACGTACCTCATGTAGGCGTTTCGGTCGAATTTCTCGGCGTTTGGAGATTTGAAGCCTGGAGCGAGGGTCATGTTCATTCCTTCCATGATCTTGGGCTTGATGAGCACCTTGAGATAGGTGTTATTGGTTCTTCTATCCCAGTTGTCCGTGATATGTCCTCCATACATGATTTCTCCGTACAGGTACTGAAGATCGGCGTATGGCACTTTCTCGTAGTTGGCGAGGTAGTTGTGGAGAATATCTCCGCAAATTCTCAGGTCACCGTCGTTGAAATTGTATTTTCTCGACCATCCTTGGGAGCCGAACTTTCTTCTTCCGAGGATGAGGGAGTGGAACATGATCAGGCCGAACAGAAGTGCTTTGAACTCAAGAACCTTGTGGGACTTGGCCTTCTCGAAGTGGTCTTCGTCGAATTTGGCGTAAGCTCTTCTGATGTTGGATTTCAAATCGGTTGGCGCCTCGTTTGCAACCTTAAGGGAGTTTTGGAGGACGGACTCTGGAATGATCTCCATGTATGCCATCGGGGGAGGCTCCGAGGACACGAAGCATCTGAAGTCTGGATGTGCTCCGTCTTCGAGGGTGATTTCGAAGTTTCTTTCGAATACTTTCATCCAGGCCTGCATCAGATGCACATTCTGGAACATCACCCAGTTTCCGGCTTTGCCAGCATCTTTGAGGGTCTTGATGGCGAAATCTTCCTGACCTTGTCCCATGGAAATATTAATGAAAGTTCCATCAGCAATGGTTTTTCCGCATTTCTTACCAATCGCTTCCACATCTGGGGTGGGGTCGACACCGGGGAAGAGAACAAAGAAGACTGGAGTCATCACATTCATCTCTTCATAGCACTAGTCCATGCTGAATGCGGGCTGTTCGACGTATTCTTCGCCCATGTTATCCTTGACATATTGCTTCAGCGCATTAATAAGTCTGTCTGGTCTCAACGCTCTCAAAAGCAGGATTCTGTGGAACAGGGAAATTTCTTTCAAGGCTCTTGGAAGGTCGACGATTTCGGGTTCTCCCTCCTGATACCACTTTCTCCACTGGAGCGCTTCGCCCTCCATCTGACTGATGAGATGCTCGAAAGTCTTGATGGTTTCAAGACCTTTGACTGCTGCCCAAGCCGATTCCGGAATGAACTTGAGCGAGTCTGGCTGGTGTGGTGGCTCGAGGGCGACTTCCTTCTTGACGAGGGAGTCTACTTCATTCTGGGCAATAACGTTATGTCTAACATTAATTCTGAAGCAGAGCATGGTCGAGATGATCATCTTGTCGGCTTCAAGGGTTCCTCTTCTGGTGTAGTTGAAGGCCTGATAAGTGATAGACTCGGTCAAAGCATTGACTCTCTTCTGCAGAGTCCTTGGCGACATCTCAACAGCCTCAGCTTCCTCATCTTCAGCTGGCTCTTCCTCCTTCTTTTCGCCATCTTCGCCATCTTCGCCTTCTCCTTCAGGTGCTTCATCCTTTTTCTTTTTCGGGTTCATTTGGGCGGCAACAATGTCGATAGCACGATTGACAACAATGACGAATGAGTCTAGAGAGAACTTGTAGAATGAATGGATTTTGTAAAGCTCGTTCATCAAGAAGAACACGAGCGCACCTCTAGAAGCAGCTGGCCTATAGAATTCCGAAGCAGTGTTGATGCTGATTTCAGTTTCCTTGGCAATTTCTACTTTCTCTTGAATTTCAGTGGAAAGCTTTTTGGAGAACTCGAGACTTTCGATGAGTTCGATGTTCTCGAGGATGTCTCCCTCAGCCTCTGCCAATTGCTTAAGCAGTCCCTTCTCAAGCTCCTTCAACTTGATCTTATACTGGTTTTGCTGCTGGATGAGCTCCTCCTTGGCTGCGGCCAAGTCGGGTCTTTCCTTCTTGACGACGAGGGCGAGGAGCTGATCTTCGAGACCGTCTTCTGTGACAGTGAAGTTAATCAAAGTACACTCAGCCTGAATTTCTGGAGGATAGTGGGGGTTGGAAAGCTTGGTGTGCAAGAACAGATTGAACTGTGGGCTCAATTGCAATTCTTTGTCTCCCATCTTGATGTACTTGGACTTTCCACGTTTGACGATGGCTCTGGCGTACACTGGCTGAATGACTGCGTCGATGGAGTTTTCCATGTTCTCAATGAGCACTGGAGTACCATTTTCAACAGAAAGCTCAATAACCTTGACCATCTTTGGATTGCTGAGTCTGGTCACTGCCAAGCATGACTTGCCTTCTTTAATCTCCTTTTCAGATGGGGTCCATGTTTTTCTGAGCCAGTTGATTCCTTAGAGCTATGGATCAATAATAAGCGAATATCTCTCCGAGTTAGTGAGGATAGCACCATTCTCAGTAGACACTCTGTCAGGCGGCAAGCCGTAGTTGTTCCAGCCAGCGACTGCGGCTTCGTCTGTAAGCACAGTCAAAGGATTTGAATTCTCACTCATTGGAACGTTGTTAAGCTTGAAGAATTCCAAGAATTTGGCCAGGATTTTGTCTCTGAACACCTTGTTGAATGGTCCAACATATGACACGAAGGCGGACGCAAGGAGCACATCTCCGATAATGACCTTCAAAAGCTCACCAATGTCAATAATAGACTGAGCCCATCTCTCTTGTTCAGATCCGAGGGCGCCGACAAGTCTCTGGGCGAGGTTGAGTTTTCTATTGCACTTCTCTTGTTCAGCAATGGCGGTCTCTTTCTCGTGCATGGCTTTGTTGAAGGCGTCCATAAGAATCTGAAGTTCAGCATTAAGCTTAGCTACCAAAGTATCGACCTCCTCCTTCTTGGCGTTAGCTGCTGCCAATTGAGCCTGAGCTTCGGCGACAGCCTGTTTCTTTGGTTCGACGGAGACGACGACTTCGTAGTAGAGAGTGATGTTGATGATGAAATCGCAAAGACCACCTGCGGCAGATGATTTATTCATAATGATTTCTGGAGTGAATGTCTCGTCGGCAAGCGTTTTCTTGTTGGCTGTGAAGTTGCTTGCGTTGATGGTGTCATTATCAATGTGGCCTTTGACGGAGTTTAGGGTATCAAGGAAGGCGGCTGGGTTCTTCATGCAACCCAGGGCTGTTTTCCAGGTGTTGTCAGTCTTCAATTTTCCCTTGGCGTCTACTGGCACGTCTGGGTTAATCTTACAGAGAATATTGAGTGCGCAAGTGAATGTCTGGTCAATAGCTGCTGGTGGGTTTTGAAGCGCTTTCAGGTTTTAGAAATCTTTAACGTTCAAGCCATCAAGAGCTGCCTTGGCCTTTTCGACAAGTGGCAGAGCCATATCCAAATCTTTTTGCACTGAAGACATTTTGGCTTCGACAGTAGTCTTAATGACAGCGCACTTGGCTGCTTCATCTTCGGCAATGGCATTCTGAGCTTCGACCTTAACTTTCTCGCCTCCGACAATTTCGGCTTACTCGTCGGCGCTCTTCTTTTTGGCCTCTACTTCGACAGCGAAGATCTTGAGTTCTTCTTCCAACTTGGCCACAACCTCTCCAGTTTCAGTGAGCTTAACTACACCAGTCTCGTACTGGTCTTTGCTGTCTTCCAGCTGTCCGAATTTCTTACCATACATCACTTTGAAAAGTTTGATGAGTTCCAAGAATGACTTTGGAGTTGTGTAGACGTATCTTCTTTCTTGCTCAAGAATGGTGTCTGAGAAATCGTTCACAAGCTTGAAGGAGAATGGCATGAATTTCTCAATACCGGCTCTAATCTCGTCCGAGTCCATCTCAACCTCAGCCAGGAACTTGTTGGCGACGGAGAGCAGGGCATCCTCGGGCCAGGGGTGGAACCAATCGATGACTGAGCAGTTGATCAGTGCTGGGAACTTCCTGGCTCTGTTTCTAAGAGACTCGCCTGGTGAGAAGCAAAGAGCCATGTGGAGGTTCTTCTTAACTCTATCGATGAAGTACTTCCAGCAGTTGTCCTTGGTGTCCAGGATTCCGTCAGACTTGACTGCGGGCCGGATGTTGTTGACGATTCCGTCGACGTCCTCGACTGCGAACAGGTCGGCGATCTCACCGGATGAGAGCAGATCGTTCAGGTACACGAGGAATCGCTCGTTGGTGATCTGTCCTTCGGTGAACAGGAACATCATTCCTTCGTCCTTCACTCCGGATTTCATGTACATGGTTTGAAGATCAGCCTTGAGGTCGCCCATTCCGTAGGTGGACGAAATCATGATGCCCGTGGTCGTGAACTGGCAAATGAAAGAGGCAAGTCGGGAAAGGGACTGCTTTCCGGAACCTCCCACACCGACAAGCAGCACGTGGCCTTGCTCGGCGGAAATAATTCTGGAGATCTTGCAGACGTGCTTCATGGCGTCTTCGAAGAGGACGAGGTCCATGACGGCGTTGAGCTCGTTGTAGTTGTTGAGAGCTTCATGCAGTCTGCCAGTGAGCTGTTCACCGCCCTAGAATTGGTCGTATAGCTTGTCATCAAGCGATCCTACAAACTGAGCAAAGATCAGTGGCTCCGGGGTGGCACCGAAGTACTTCTTCAAGTTGAATTTGGAGAAGGTCTTGGACACGAGTTCGAAGATGAGTGCCTTGAAGGTGGCCAAGTTGGCGGCGTTGACGAGTCTGTCTCCGTAGATTCTCTCGGCCTCGTGCACCCAGAGCTTGATGAAGTTGTCGGGCTCCTTGATTGCCTCTTGGCGAGCGGTGAGCAGGCCCTGGAAGACGTTAGTCAAATGCCTCACATTAAACTCATAATGGAAGTTTGCGGCGGTCTTTCTGAAGTTCCTTTCGACCTCGGAGTGAAGTGAAAGCGTGGCCTTGATGACATGGGGAATCTGCTCCTGAATGGTTCCCTTGAATTTACCGAAATGCTTGTTGAGATAGGCGGAGTAAATGGTTGAGAGAGATGACTGCTCTGGGAAACCGACGGCCAGGAGCCAGAAATGCCTCTGGAGACGGGGGTTGACGATGAAGGAACCGGCGGTTGGGTTCATTGCGGCAATGAGCTGAGTGTTCTTGATGTCCTTGACGGTCAGCTTGGATTTGTCATACCAATGCTCGTAATCTCTGTGCTGTCTGAGGAGTGCAATGGCGTTTTGGGTGTCGTAAGGATCTCTTGCTGGCATGTTCATGTCGTCAACGAAGTAGATGAGCTTATACTTTCCAAGGGGAGCGAAAGTCTTACCAGCCTTCTTCTCGAGCTGTTGTTCCAAGTTCATCTGGAGCAAGTTGGCGTCGGTGTAGTAGTTCATGTTCACGATTTGTTGGAGGTAATCGTCGCCGGTGGTGGTGAGCTCGTTCAGGAGACCCTTGATGATCTGAGTCTTTCCGCAACCTGCAAGACCAACCAAAATGGGGCAGTGGTTGATTGCAACGAATTGCTTCATGAGGAAAGAGGCTGAAATGGTGTCCACGGTCGGGATGGTGTAGTTTGGAATGGACTTGGAGGTATCGATGGTACTCACGATGTCGCTAGCCTGCATTTTGGACCAGTCGTCAAGCTTGGAGTTTTCCACATCAACATAGTAGTCGAAGACAGTTCCTTTGGCTGGGAATTTGATGACCTTCCACTTGTCCTTCCACCAGTTGGAGAACTCCTTCTTGTAGTCCTTGCCGTCCTTCTCGATGAAGCCGCCACCGATGCACCAGATGCAAGCGAACACGAAGACGTACTCAAGACCTTTGACGTTACCTTTGTTAAGGAGGTTCTCAAGGAGCTTGCACATTGACATGACCATGCACATTTTGGTTTGAGGAACAACATGTTTGAAGGATTTCTCACAATGGAAAAGTGTTTCATGGATGTACTTATCAAACAGTCCTTGCAAGTCCTTCTTTCTCTCATCGTCAGCCTTGATTTTCTTGATCCAGGATTTTACGTAAGATTTCCATTGGGAACCAGCAGTATCAGAGATGAAAAGAATACCAGCTCTGGAGACCGTAGCTGGCGTGGCAAATCTCAAATCTCTGATTTCGAAGATGAGTCTCATGTGTGGCTTGAGAGGAATACGCTCGTTGGAGGCGAGTGTAAGCAACTTGTTGTCGTCCATGACGGAGTTCATGGATTCAATCCAGTTTGCATCCAAATCACCATCAAGAATGATCCACTTGGGGTTGCTGTCTGGAATGTTTCCGAGTCTTCTCATGGTGAATGACATCAGTCCGTCTTTCCATTCTCTGGTAGCTAGCAGCACGACACCGTAAAGCTCGTTTGTACTGGTAACTTTTGGGTTGAGATCCACCCAAGTGGTCTTGTTTCCTTTCTTGTCTTGTGCCTTTGCAAGTGTTTTCCAAGTTTCGGATTTTCCTGAACCTGGTGGTCCCATGACGAAGACACAATGTCTAATTTCCAAGAGCTCACTCAATTGTACGACCTTAAGTACAAAGTCTGGATCTGGGTTAAGCTTGCACTCAGCTGAGACCTCTTCAATGACTCTCTCGAAGTCCATGTCTCTCTTTCTTGGGACATCAATGCCTGGGAAAAGATCGTTCAAAAGGCCATGGAAAATGTCAAGATCCTCAGCGACAATCTTTGGAATGTTGAAATCTCTCAGTGCTCTCATGAGGATGGCTTGCTCGGCAAGGGTTGGTTCACTTCTTTTGAATGCACCAGCGACCACAAGCACGGATTTGATTGCTCTAAGACCCCAATCATAATGGGCAGCTTTGGAGAGCAAATCTCTACAGAGGAAATAGAGGGTTGTGAATTTCTTAGCCAAAATCTTAGCTTCAACGAAACCTTCAGCCATGAGCATGTTCTCGCAAATCAGTTGGAGATCTGGAACAACGACAGTAATTGGTCTGAAAAGAGCTTTCAAACCTTCTGGGAGCTCGGATCTACCAAGGTAACCTGGGTTCATCGTGATGAAAGCGCCGCAGGTTGGGTCAAGAGAAACTTCGCAGTTTTGGATGACGAATCTCTTGAGTTGAGCTCTGACGGCATCGGTGACCGCCTTGAACTGCACAGAGCATACGGAGAGCACTTCTGGCACAAGTCTGTTGAACTCATCGAAGCATCCCCAGGATCCTGAAGAGGCGAGACCTTTGAAGATACCAGCCATTCCCATGTAGTCCATCTGATCAGAGCAGTTGAACACATAGCAAGCCTTTCCGAGAGCTGCTGCCAAATCCTTTGTGGACTCCGTCTTTCCTGTACCGGCTGGTCCAGCGGGTGCACATCCCATTTTCAAGTGGAGGGCTTGGGTTGCTGTGACGTAAATTCTGTCAGTCAATGGCGTAATAACAAGTCTAGGTCCGTTACCAAGGTATTCATAACCATAGTCAAGTCTGGCATCAGCAATGGCGAAGAGGAAGTCGTCTTTGCCAGCATCGTAGACACCCTTGAGTTGGGTTTGCCATTGGAATTCGTCTTGCTTCTGAACTCCTTCCTCGTCAAGAAGACCAATGATATCTCTGGAGTGAGCGTCCATGGTAATGAGGCACATGATCTTTTGACGGACTGGCTTGGTGAGGTCGCCTTGTACCATGATAACAAGTGCCTTGAGTGCGTCACTCTGTTGCTTGTGGCAGTCCTTAATGGCATTCTTCTGAGTTTGCATGGCAAGGAAAGCCTTTTCGACGTTGATGACCCAGGAGCAGACGTTAATCAAGAGGGTGACCTGAGCTGGATCCTCAAGCAACCAGATCTCTTTACTCACTTCTGCGAATCTCTTTAGTGACTTTTTGGCGATGTCTCTGAGGGAGCCGCGCATGGTGTCGATGATGTCCTGGAAGTAAACCTCAACCTTTCCCATGAGCTCAAGGTCCTTGGTGAACTGGACGTATTCCTTTCCGACGCAAGCGTGCATTCCGAGGGCGAATGGCCTAACAGCCGACTCCTTAAGTTCAAGAGTGTCCATAGCAGAGATAATCTTTGGCATGTGGACCATGACTTTCTTTGGGCTGTTACCATTGGAGAGGATGTCGAGAAAGTCGGCTGGTGACACGAAATAGAATCTTGGGAAAGCCATTCTCTTGGAGTCCATGAATTCGTTCAGGGCCTTCTCGCAAATGGTAAGGTCGTCCTGAACATTCTCAAGCGATTTGAGCACGTCATACTCCTACTTGCACTCTGAGTTAGGGCCAGTGGTGCCTGTGCAGAATTCCAGTGCTTTTTGTACTCTGAAACCGTCTCCAAGGATCTTTCTGACTTCTTTGTCGATTCCAACGAATTTGACAGATTCTTTCGGCAGTTCTTTCTTTACCTCTTCAGAATGGATGAACAGGTTTTCCAAGAAAGACCATGATCTCTGGACTTCACTGATCATAACAACAATTTCACTAATAGATGCAAGTGATTTTTGCCAGTAGACAATTCTGTCTTCGAAGGTAGCCAAGTATCTGGATGAGAACATCGCAGTAACACTGACCTACTTCTCTTCAAGCATATCGAAGTTTTCCTCGGAAAGCTTGATCATTTGAACTCCGGAGTCCTTGTGGGCCTGGAATTCGAAGATGACATCCTTCCAGATCTCCTCGATAATTCCGAGAGTCTTCTCCATTTTGGCTTCTTGACGGGCCTGGTCGGTGATCTCTTCAACATCTTCAGCGTACTTTCCAAGGTTCAAGTTGTAGATGTCCTTGAGGATGAGTTTGTCGTCGATGGTGAAATCAGCCTTGATCTTTGACTTGAGGTCGTCCCAATGTCTTTCTCGCATGGATGGCTCAGCTAATTCGGCGATCAGGGGCAAGAAAACAAGCCATTTCTTAATGTCATCGAGGATTCCGACGTAAGCATTGGCTCTCTTGTCAACTTTCATGTCCTTAAGAGATTTCATGAGCTTCTTGACCTCGTCTTCAATCTCGAATGGAGCAATTCCTTGCCATTTCATCAACATGTAAGAGTCGAATTTCTTTTGGCAGAAATCGATGTGATCCCAAAGCTGCTTCATATTGTCAACAGTGATCTTGATCAATTCAATATCATGAGTCGATTTTTGAATTTGCTCTGGGTTTCCAAACTTGGCAGCGTTTGATCCAAAGTCGGCGATTTGGTCTTCGAAAGTTTTGAGTTCATCGAATACTCCGTCGAGTTTCTCAAGAGCAATCTTAGTTCCACATTTGTACTGGAAGAATTCTCTCTTTTTCATGTCTTGAGTGAACTGAGTAATTGCCTCTTCAAGTTACTTGATGTTGTGAGTATTCTTGTCAGCTTCTTGAGCAACCATTGGAGCAATTTCCTTCTTAACAGACTTCTGAATGTCCTTAAGCTCTTTCCACTCCTTATTGACCTTGTTGTAGTTCTTGATGTGGTTCTCAATCTTTGGCATCTTGTTGTTTTGGAACAAAAGAAGGGCCTCATCAAGTTGGTCAATGTTCAAAGTGATGACATCAGTGTTTTTCTGGATGTTTTCGATGGTCTCTTTGACGCTGAGGAGCTGCTTGACATCCTTAAGGTCCTTGTCCTTGGTGTTGACATCTCTCTTGCTCTCGGTCATCAGGGTTTGAAGTCTGGTGATTTCAGCCTTGATGTGTCTTTCCAGGGCGCCTCCGCACATCACGTTTTCCGATGGCTTCGCGGTGTTGGAGAAGCTGGCCTTGTAAGGAGATCCTCTGATATGAACCATATTCTCCTTGTCATCTCTGAAAAGGATTTCGATTCTGACTTTTCCTTCATTTGGCATGGTGTAGGAGCAGTTGTAGAAGCCGTTGTCGGTATCGACGATGGTGCAGTCGATCTTGTCATCCTCGGAAACTGGCCTAGCCATCTTCTTTGGTTTTTCTTCACCTTCCTCATCTTCTGCGTCGGGGTCCTCTTCTCCTTCTTCGTCGACAGGTTCCTCCTCAACAGCTGCGCCAGCTTCACGGATCTTTCTGACGCGGACTTCGAAGTGGTCTCTACCTGAAGTTCGGTTTCTTCCTTCATCATTCCTTGCCTGAATCAAGAATTCAACTGGAGTTCCTGGAGCAACGTCATCAAGGAGGCCGGGGCCGTACGCAAGCGATTTCAAAGCTCTAGTATTCAAGAAGTAGTTGAATGGAATCCAGGTGGTGGTCAAATCTCCGGAGCCGATTTGCAGTTGCATTACTACTTCGTGCTGCTTATTTCCAAAGGACTCATAGTTTGGCGTGACGCACGTGATTTCGGTTTCGGAAACGAAGGTTCCTGGGACGTCGATTGTCATTCTTCCTTGGGCGTCGACTGGTCTGTTTCCGCAGGTGAACAGGACCTTGATCGATCCAGCATCCTTGAAGCCTTGTCCACTTACGACAAGGGGTACGTTTCCGGAAAGTTGGCCGAGGGCTGGATCCGAAGCAGTAATAGCATATGACGGTCCTACAATTTTACCCACGTTAAGTGAATACAAATCGTCAAACCAGCCGTTGTTCCAGCCTCCGTAGATGAGGAGCTTGTTATCCTTGTTGTCGTAAGCCATGGCAGCGTACTCTCTCGGCTGAGGAATGTTGCTGAAGCTGTCGGGGTCGGAGGCGTAGGTGGTCCACTTCACCGTTCCAAGATCCAAGAAGCAACTGGAGTTGACATATTCTCCAAAAGCTCTTGGGGTTCCTTCGTTGTACTCGGCGCATTCTCCTCCGAAAATGAAGAATTTCCAGGTTGGGATGGCTTCAACAAGGACTGAGCAGTGGTTCCATCTGTGGATCTCGTTATAGATATCTGGGTCAGACCACTCTCGGGTGTTGAGATCGAAGACCATGATGTTGTTGAACTGCATTTCTTGGTTCCAGCCACCATAGATGTAGATCTTGTCGTCAGACGCGAACACACTGTGGCCTCCTCTGCCTTCTGGCGCATTGTTGTTTGGCTGAATCTTCTCCCAGCATTCGTTCTCAAGGTCGAAGCAGTACAGGTCATTGTAGGCGATTCTCTGATAGTTCAAACCTCCGTGACCACCAAACAGATAGATCTTTCTGTTGTACAGGCACGCACTGCAGTTAGCTCTGGGAGCTGGTGCACCGATCTTGGACTCCTGGTTGGCCTTGTTGTCCTTGTCATCTCCAACTTGGTGCCATTCCAAGTCTTTGACGTTGAAGAACCAGGTGTCGTTCAATCTGGTCTTTGGGTCATGATGTCCTCCAAACACAAAGACTTTGCTGTCCTTGTCGTTAATGGGGCAGGCAAGAGCAAGATGCTGAGTTCTGGCGAGAGGTTTCTCATCACCACTTACAGCCTCCTTGATCCATTTGGCTTCGTGTCCTATTCCTCCCATTCTCATGATATAGACGTCGTTGTTAGGAGCGACATTGCCAGTCTTGGCGTCCGACTCAATTCCTCCATAGAGGAAGTACACAGAATTTCCAACGTTAGTAAAAGAGTGACCGGATCTGCCTCCTGGCACGTCTCCCTTCGACTCTAGCTTTTTCCACTCAATATCAGCGGGCATTTGCTTAAAAA
>Ga0206691_1015477_pt1 | contig 12094 bp, 25 predicted proteins | sample M150012015metaT_FD_159697 | JGI IMG/M metagenome (GOLD analysis project Ga0206691, IMG submission 159697) | Metatranscriptome of ammonia-oxidizing marine archaeal communities from Monterey Bay, California, United States - M1 500m 12015... | ecosystem: Environmental > Aquatic > Marine >...
CCAGCTTTCACATTGAAAGATGGAATGTTTACAACTGTACCGTTAACCATTAGCGCTTTATGGCTAACTAATTGACGCGATTCAGCGCGAGTAGCACCAAAACCCATACGGTAAACAACATTGTCTAAACGGCCTTCAAGAAGTTGAAGTAAGTTTTCACCAGTGTTGCCCTGTAAACGAGCTGCTTCTTTATAGTAGTTACGGAATTGCTTTTCTAGCACACCGTACATACGACGTACTTTTTGCTTTTCACGTAATTGTAAACCATAGTCCGATAGACGAGGTTTACGTGCACCATGTACACCAGGTGCATTATCAATCTTACACTTAGATTCGATCGCACGAACACCAGATTTAAGAAATAAATCCGTGCCTTCACGACGACTAAGCTTAAGCTTAGGACCTAAATATCTTGCCATTGTTCTTTCTCCAATTACCTTAGAAAGTTGCGATTAAACGCGACGTTTCTTTGGTGGACGACAACCATTATGTGGGATTGGTGTAACATCAGTAATATTAGTTACACGGAAACCCGCCGCGTTTAGTGCGCGAATCGAAGATTCACGACCAGGTCCTGGTCCATTTACAAAAACTTCTACGTTTTTAAGACCGTACTCTTTAGCTGCTTCAGCAGCACGTTCAGCAGCAACCTGTGCAGCGAACGGAGTAGATTTACGAGAACCACGGAAACCAGAACCACCTGCAGTTGCCCAAGAAAGAGCATTACCTTGACGGTCTGTAATAGTGACGATTGTGTTGTTGAAAGAAGCATGGATATGAGCCATACCATCTGCAACTTGCTTTTTAACGCGCTTGCGAGCACGAGTTGGAGTCTTAGCCATTATCTCTTACCCTTATTTCTTAATTGCTTTGCGCGGACCTTTACGAGTACGAGCGTTCGTTTTAGAACGCTGTCCACGTACAGGCAAGCTACGACGGTGACGAAGTCCACGATAACAACCAAGGTCCATAAGACGCTTAATGTTCATCGATACTTCACGACGTAAATCACCTTCAACAGTGAAATTTGCTACTTCAGTACGAATAGCTTCGATTTGTGATTCTTCCAGATCGCTAAGTTTCGTTGATTCAGCAAAACCAGTCGCTGCACAGATTTTTTGTGAGCTAGTTTTACCAATACCAAAAATTGCAGTTAATGCAATCACGATATGCTTATGATCAGGAACGTTAATGCCAGCGATACGGGCCACTATGCACTCCTTAAAAGTTAACAGTTCATTTGTGAAAAGCCCGGTAGGATACTCTACAAATGATGATTTATCAAACAAAAAATAGCTTAGGCAGAAATCTGCCTAAGCAATATATCCAAAATCTAGATTAGCCTTGGCGTTGTTTATGCTTTGGCTCTACACAGATAACTCGCACCACACCGTGGCGCTTGATAACTTTGCAGTTACGACAGATTTTTTTAACGGATGCACGAACTTTCATTGCAACACTCCGTAGTTAGTATAACTTTTCCAGATTAGGCTATTTGCCATAATCCTTTAAGTTAGCTTTTTTCAAGACAGAGTCATATTGATTTGACATCAAATGAGTCTGTACCTGTGCCATAAAGTCCATGATAACAACAACAATAATTAATAACGACGTACCACCGAAGTAGAACTGTGTATTCATTGCAACCATCATAAACTCGGGAATCAAACAGATAAAGGTAATATATAACGCGCCAGCTAAAGTTAGGCGAGTCATTACTTTATCAATGTAACGAGACGTTTGTTCTCCGGGACGTATACCTGGAATAAAGGCACCGCTTTTCTTCAAATTATCAGCTGTTTCACGTGGATTAAACGTAAGTGCTGTATAAAAGAAGCAAAAGAAGATAATAGCAGCTGCATATAACATCATATGTAGTGGTTGCCCTGGCTGTAACGCCAAAGAAACGTCGGATAACCAACCTAAACCTTCAGTCTGACCGAACCAAGCAGCGATTGTACCAGGAAATAAGATAACACTCGAGGCAAAAATTGCAGGAATTACACCAGCCATATTTAATTTCAATGGCAAGTGAGTACTTTGCGCAGCAAAAACCTTACGGCCCTGTTGACGTTTTGCGTAGTTAACGACAATACGTCGTTGACCACGTTCAACAAATACTACAAAAGCAGTAGTTGCAAAAACGATAACAGTTAATGCTAATAACACTAAAAGATGAATTTCACCTTGACGTGCTTGCTCAGCTGTTTGCCCAATTGCACTTGGCAATCCAGCAACAATACCTACAAAGATAATGATAGAAATACCATTACCGATACCGCGTTCAGTAATTTGTTCACCTAGCCACATAAGGAACATAGTTCCTGTTACTAAGCTTACAACTGCCGTGATATAAAATGCCATGCCTGGATTTTCAACCAGACCTGGCATCATCGTTGGCAAACCGGTCGCAATACCAATCGCTTGGAATGTACCTAAAACCAAAGTACCGTAACGTGTATATTGATTTATTTTACGACGACCTGACTCACCTTCTTTCTTTAGCTCAGCTAAAGGTGGGTGAACCACAGTCATCAACTGGATAATAATAGAGGCCGAAATATACGGCATAATACCCAGTGCAAATATAGATGCACGTTCAAGTGCACCACCAGAGAACATGTTAAACATTTCTATGATGGTACCCTTCTGCTGATTAAAAAGATCAGCTAGGACAGCGGCGTCAATACCAGGAATCGGAACAAAAGAGCCCATGCGGAACACTAATATCGCACCTAAAACAAACAAAAGTCTTGTTTTAAGTTCGCTCAAATTATTGCCCTGAACTGCTTTAGGGTCTAACCCTGGTTTCTTAGCCATTGCCTATTATTCCTCGATTTTTCCGCCCGCAGCTTCAATTGCAGCTTGAGCACCCTTCGTAACACGAAGACCCTTAACTGTAACTGAACGAGAGATTTCACCAGATAGAACTACTTTTGCAAACTTAATAGTGTTTACAAGTAGACCTGCCTGCTTCAACGTTTCAATTGTTACAACATCGCCATCTACTTTAGCAATTTCGTTCAAACGAACTTCACCGCTAACAAGAGATTTACGAGATGTAAAACCGAATTTTGGTAAACGTTGTTTTAGAGGCATTTGACCGCCTTCAAAACCTGGACGTACTTTACCGCCTGAACGAGATTTCAAACCTTTATGGCCACGACCACAAGTTTTGCCCGTTCCAGAGCCGATACCACGACCAACACGTTTAGCAGCGTGCTTAGCACCTGCTGCTGGAGATAGAGTATTTAATTTCATAATTACCCCTCAACCTTAACCATATAAAATACTTTATTAACCATACCACGTACACATGGAGTATCTTCCAACTCTACTGTGTGACCGATGCGACGCAGGCCTAGACCTGTAATCGTTGCACGGTGTTTTGGTAAACGGCCAATTGCACTTTTGGTTTGAGTTACTTTAATAGTTTTAGTAGCCATGCTTAATTACCCCAGTAATTCATTAACACTTAGGCCACGCTTAGCTGCAATCTGCTCTGGAGAGTTCATGTTCTCTAGTGCATCAAGCGTAGCGCGAACTACGTTAATTGGGTTAGTTGAGCCGTAAGCTTTAGCAAGTACATTCTGTACGCCAACAACTTCTAATACGGCACGCATTGCACCACCTGCGATGATACCAGTACCTTCAGATGCTGGTTGCATGTACACCTTTGATCCAGAGTGACGACCCTTGATCGGATGTTGCAGAGTGTTACCTTTAAGTTGGATTTCGCTGATATTGCGACGTGCTTTTTCCATAGCTTTTTGAATAGCTGCAGGAACTTCACGCGCTTTACCGTAACCAAAACCAACACGACCACTGCCATCACCAACTACTGTTAGTGCTGTGAAGCTAAAGATACGACCACCTTTAACAACTTTTGAAACACGGTTCACTGCGATTAGCTTTTCGTTCAGATCACCGGCTTGAGATTCTACTTTAGACATAATCTTTACCCTTAGAACTGAAGACCAGCTTCACGAGCTGCTTCAGCTAATGCTGCTACACGACCGTGGTACTGGAAACCGCTACGGTCAAAAGAAATTTTAGAAATTCCTTTCTCTACCGCACGCTCGGCAACTAATTTTCCAATTAGTTGAGCTGCTTCTTTGTTACCACCGTTGCTCACTTGTGCACGTACTTCTTTCTCTAGAGTAGAAGCACTTGCTACGACTAATGCGTCAGCTGTAATTACCTGCGCGTAAGTATGGCGAGGTGTACGGTTGATCACTAGACGAGTAGCACCAAGCTCTTGTAACTTCTTACGTGTGCGAGTAGCACGACGAAGACGAGATGATTTCTTATCCATGTTCTTACCTTACTTTTTCTTCGCTTCTTTACGACGCACGTTTTCATCAGCGTAACGAACACCTTTACCTTTATAAGGCTCTGGCGGACGGAATGCACGAATCTCTGCAGCTACTTGACCAACTTGTTGTTTGTCAGAACCTTCAATAATAATTTCTGTTTGGCTTGGCGCCGTAGCAGAAATACCTTTAGGTAATGTATAAACAACAGGATGAGAGAAACCTAAAGTTAGGTTTACATCTTGGCCTTTAACTTGTGTACGGTAACCAACGCCTTGAAGAAGAAGAGTCTTCTTGAAGCCTTCAGTTACACCTACAACCATATTGTTAACGTTTGCACGAGCAGTACCTGCTTGTGCCCAGGCGTCTTTAAAGCCGTCAGCTGGTGCGAATGTAACAACACCTTCAGTTAGATTAACAACAACAGCATCATTAAGAGTACGAACTAATTCGCCTTTACCACCTTTTACAGTGATCTCTTGACCGTTTACTTTAACTTCTACGCCAGTAGGAACAGTAATAGGTGCCTTAGCTATACGAGACATATACTACTCCTTATGATACGTAACAGATGATTTCACCGCCGATGCTTGCTTTACGCGCAGCTCGGTCAGTCATTACACCTTGAGAAGTTGAAATAATCGCAACACCTAAACCAGCCATAACTTTTGGCAAGTCAGACGCACCTTTATAGATACGTAAGCCAGGACGAGAAACTCGTTTAATGGTGTCGATAACTTTTTTACCTTCGAAGTACTTTAAAGTAACTTCTAATTCAGGTTTTGTGTCACCAGCAACAGAGAAATCTGAAACATAACCTTCTGCTTTAAGCACAGCTGCAATTGCAACCTTTTGCTTAGAAGAAGGCATCTTTACAGATACTTTGCTTGCTGCTTGACCGTTACGAATACGTGTAAGCATATCCGAAATAGGATCTTGCATGCTCATAACTATTTACTCCGTGATTAATTGATTACCAGCTGGCTTTTTTCAAGCCAGGGATTTCTCCGCGCATCATATGTTCACGAACCTTAATACGGCTCATGCCAAATTTACGAAGAAAACCATGTGGACGACCTGTCACGTTACAACGGTTACGTTGACGAGCAGAGCTTGAATCACGAGGTAACGTTTGAAGCTGCAGTACTGCATTCCAACGATCTTCATCGCTAGAATTAACACCACTAATGATTGCTTTTAAAGCAGCGCGTTTTTCAGCGTACTTAGCAACTAGCTTCGTGCGTTTAACTTCACGCGCTTTCATTGATTGTTTAGCCATTATTTACACCTTACTTACGGAATGGGAAGTTAAACGCAGTCAATAAAGCACGTCCTTCTTCGTCAGTCTTGGCTGATGTAGTGATCGTGATGTCTAATCCACGAATTTTATCAACTTTATCGTAATCAATTTCAGGGAAAATGATTTGCTCACGAACACCCATAGAGTAGTTACCACGACCGTCAAATGCTTTAGCATTAAGGCCACGGAAATCACGTACACGTGGGATTGCGATTGTTACCAAACGCTCAAAAAATTCCCACATACGTGCGCCACGTAGTGTTACTTTACAACCAATCGGGTAGCCTTCACGAATTTTGAAGCCTGCCACTGAGCGGCGTGCTTTAGTGATCATTGGCTTTTGACCTGAGATTGCAGCCATATCTGACGCTGCGTGCTCTAGGACTTTTTTATCAGCCAGTGCTTCACCAACACCCATGTTAAGGGTGATTTTCTCTATTCGAGGGACTTGCATAACAGACGTGTAGCCGAATTGCTTTTGCAAATCAGACACCACGTTGTCTTTATAGAAATTATGCAGTTTCGCCATCGTAAACTCCAGTTACTTCACAAGTTCATTATTAGATTTGAAGAAACGTACTTTTTTTCCGTCTTCAAGTCTAAATCCAACACGATCCGCTTTACTCGTTGCCGAGTTAAGGATCGCAACATTTGATACTTCGATTGGTGCTTCCTGTTCAATAATACCACCAGTTACGCCCGCTTGCGGGTTTGGCTTTTGGTGTTTCTTAACAGTGTTTACACCTTCAATAATTAGTTTACCGTTAGCTAAAACCGTAGAAATTTTTCCAGTTTTACCTTTATCTTTACCGGCGATAATAATTACTTCATCGTCACGCTTTAATTTTGCTGCCATTTCGATTCCTTACAGTACTTCTGGCGCCAGTGAAACAATCTTCATGAAATTATCATTACGAAGTTCACGAGTTACAGGGCCAAAGATACGTGTACCGATAGGCTGGTTGTTTGCATTCAACATAACCGCAGCGTTGCGGTCAAAACGAATTACAGAACCATCGGGACGACGTACACCTTTTCTGGTACGCACAACCACAGCTGAATGAACATCACCTTTCTTCACTTTACCGCGAGGAATAGCTTCTCTTACAGAAACTTTGATAATGTCACCGATTGCTGCATAACGGCGATGCGAGCCACCAAGGACCTTAATACACATTACGCGTCGAGCGCCGGAATTATCGGCAACATCAAGCACACTTTGCATCTGGATCATTACAGTGCTCCGCTATTTTTAATTTAACTATACTCTCTCGAGTTGCTTACCCCATCAATTTAGGGTGCGGTAATATACCACCAACTTTTAGAGAAAGATAGTCTAAAAAAACGGCACTCAAAAATGAGTACCGTTTATACATATGTAACTACGTTAAAATCTAAGAAATTAGATTAAGCTTTAGTTACGACTTCAGCCAATGTCCAAGATTTTTTCTTAGATAAAGGACGACATTCGCTAATTAGCACAACATCACCTTCGTTACATTGGTTTGTTTCATCATGTGCATGTAGCTTAGTAGTACGCTTCATGAATTTACCGTATAACGGATGCTTCACTTTACGTTCAATACTTACAACGATAGACTTGTCCATCTTTGCACTGATTACTTTACCTTGAAGAGTACGAGTATTAGATTCGCTCATTACGCGCCTACCTTCTGATTTAATACTGTCTTAACACGGGCAATGTCACGACGCACTTGTTTAATTGAGTGCGGCTTTTCTAACTGACCAGTGTTTAACTGCATACGTAAATTAAATTGCTCACGTAATAAGTTTAGAAGTTCAGCATTAAGCTCTTCAACACTTTTATCTTTAAGTTCGTTAGCTTTCATTACATCACCTTACGAGTTACAAAAGTTGTTGCTATTGGAAGTTTAGCGGCGGCTAAAGCAAAAGCTTCGCGTGCTAAAGATTCAGGAACACCTTCCATTTCATAAAGAACTTTACCTGGCTGAGTTTGAGCAACGTAGTACTCAACATTACCTTTACCTTTACCTTGACGAACTTCTAACGGTTTGCCGGTAATCGGTTTATCAGGAAATACTCGGATCCAGATTTTACCTTGACGTTTCACATGACGAGTCATTGCTCGACGTGCTGCTTCGATTTGGCGAGCAGTGATTCGGCCACGGCCGACTGCTTTAAGTCCAAATTCGCCAAAGCTTACTTCCGCGCCTTTCGAGAGACCACGATTGCGGCCCTTGAACATTTTGCGGAACTTCATACGTTTTGGTTGCATCATTAGATATTACTCCTACTTGCGACCTTTGCGTTTTGGTTTAGAAGGTTGCGGTTCTACTGCTAGTGGTAAACCACCTAGAACTTCACCTTTAAAGATCCAAACTTTAACGCCGATGATACCGTAAACAGTTAACGCTTCAGATGTAGAGTAATCGATATCTGCACGAAGAGTATGAAGAGGTACACGACCTTCACGATACCATTCAGCACGAGCGATTTCTGCTCCACCTAAACGTCCACTAACTTGAACTTTAATGCCTTTAGCGCCAAGACGCATAGCATTTTGTACCGCACGCTTCATAGCACGACGGAACATTACACGACGCTCTAACTGAGAAGAGATAGAATCTGCTACTAGTTTCGCGTCAAGTTCAGGTTTACGAACTTCTGAGATATTAATTTGAGCTGGAACGCCGGCCATTTTAGCAATAGCAGTACGTAGCTTCTCAACATCTTCGCCTTTCTTACCAATTACAACACCAGGGCGAGCTGTGTGAATAGTCACACGTACGCTTTTCGCTGGACGTTCAATAGTAATTTTAGACAAAGAAGCATTTTTCAATTTCTCTGTTAAAAATTTACGGATTTCGTGATCACTAAATAAGTTATCTGCAAAATCCTTTGTGCCTGCATACCAAGTAGAGCTAAATGCTTTAGTGATACCTAGGCGAATACCGTTAGGATGAACTTTCTGTCCCATTGTTTAACCCCTGTCTGATACCACTACTGTGATATGGCAAGAACGCTTCATAATGCGATCGGCACGGCCTTTCGCACGCGGCATGATGCGCTTCATTGTTGGACCTTCGTCAACACAAATTTTTGTGATAACTAGTTCATCAACGTCAGCGCCTTCATTATGCTCAGCGTTTGCAATTGCAGAATCTACAACTTTTTTAATCAATACAGCAGCTTTCTTAGGGCTGTAAGATAAAAGTTCTAGTGCTTTTTCTACTGATAGACCACGTACTTGATCTGCTACCAAACGCGCTTTCTGAGCTGAAGAACGAGCGAATAAATGTTTAGCTAAAGCTTCCATAAATACTCCTATTTCTTCGCTTTCTTATCCGCGACATGGCCACGGTAAGTACGAGTTGGTGCAAATTCACCCAGTTTCTGACCGACCATTTCGTCGGTTACAAATACTGGCACGTGTTGACGCCCGTTATGGACAGCGATGGTTAGACCAATCATATCTGGAATGATCATTGAGCGGCGAGACCAAGTCTTAATTGGTTTTTTCTCTCCGCTTTCCATCGCTTTCTCTACCTTCTTCAGCAAGTGTAGGTCAATGAAAGGACCCTTCTTGAGAGAACGTGGCATGGCGATACCTCTGCTTATTTCTTATTACGACGACGAACAATATACTGGTCAGTACTCTTGTTCTTACGAGTTTTGTAGCCTTTCGTTGGGACACCCCAAGGAGAAACAGGGTGACGACCACCACTTGTTTTACCTTCACCACCACCATGTGGATGGTCAACTGGGTTCATTACAACACCACGAACGGTAGGACGAACACCACGCCAACGCGTAGCACCAGCTTTACCTAATTGGCGTAGCATATGTTCTGCATTACCAACTTCACCAATTGTTGCACGACACTCAGTAGAGATTTTGCGCATTTCACCACTACGTAAACGTAGAGTTACATATGCACCATCACGAGCTACGATTTGACTGTATGCACCAGCTGAACGTGCAATTTGCGCACCTTTAGCAGGTTTCATTTCTACAGCGTGTACTGTTGTACCTACTGGAATGTTACGCATTGGCAAAGTGTTACCCACTTTGATAGGCGAATCATCACCAGATTGGATTACATCACCTGCAGTTAGCCCTTTAGGAGCTAAAATATAGCGACGTTCACCATCAGCGTAAAGTACAAGTGCGATGTTTGCACTACGGTTTGGATCATATTCCAAACGCTCAACTTTTGCTGGGATACCGTCTTTATTACGCTTAAAGTCGACTATACGATAGTGTTGTTTGTGACCACCACCGATATGACGAACCGTAATACGACCGCCATTATTACGACCACCAGATTTAGATTTAGACTCTAAAAGTGGAGCGTATGGCTTACCTTTGTGCAGTTCGTGATTAACCACTTTAACAACGTGGCGACGACCTGGCGAGGTAGGTTTACATTTTACAATAGCCATTATTAATTCCTCTACTCAGCGCCAGCGAAATCGATGTCTGCACCTTCAACCAGAGTAACGTATGCTTTTTTCCAGTCGCTACGGCGACCCATACGTTGACCTGTACGCTTGGTTTTACCCTTCACGTTTAGTGTGCGAACACCTGTCACTTCAACTTCAAATAGTTTCTGAACTGCAGCTTTGATTTCTGCTTTAGTTGCTGTACCAGCAACTTTGAATACCATAGTATTATGGTTTTCAGCAGATAAAGTACCCTTTTCAGAGATATGTGGTGCTAGGATAACTTGTAATAAACGTTGTTCGCTAATCATGCTAAGCTCTCCTCAATCTTTTTAACTGCAGTCGCAGTTACCACTACTTTATCAAATGCGATAAGACTTACTGGATCAATACCTTGCACATCACGAACGTCTACTTTGTATAAGTTACGTGCTGCTAAGAATAGATTCTCATCTAGTTCTTCAGTAATGATTAGAACGTCTTTCAGTTCCATTTCTTTTAACTTAGCTTTCAATTCCTGAGTTTTAGGAGCTGAAACACTAAAGTTCTCTACAACGATTAGACGATCCTGACGAACAAGTTCAGACAGAATGCTTCTCACTGCGCCACGGTACATTTTTTTGTTTACTTTTTGGCTGTGGTCCTGTGGACGCGCAGCAAAAGTAACACCACCACCAACCCAAATAGGACTGCGGATTGTACCAGCACGAGCTCGGCCAGTTCCTTTTTGACGCCATGGCTTCTTACCACCACCGCGAACATCAGAACGAGTCTTTTGAGCACGAGTTCCTTGACGAGCACCAGCTGCATATGCAACGACTACCTGATGTACTAGGGCTTCGTTGAATTCGCGTCCAAAGGTAGCGTCAGAAACTTCAAGTGCACTTTGTGCATCTTTCAATACCAATTCCATTACTAATTCCTTGGTTATGCTTTAACAGCAGGTTTAATGAACACGTCGCCGTTTTTCGCACCAGGTACTGCACCTTTAATGAGCAGTAAGTTGCGTTCAACGTCAATGCGAACAACATCAAGATTCTGAGTCGTTACACGCTCATCACCCATGTGGCCAGACATTTTTTTGCCCTTGAAAACACGACCCGGAGTTTGACACATACCAATCGAACCATTTGAACGATGTGATAGTGAGTTACCGTGAGTTGCGTCTTGCATAGAGAAGTTCCAACGCTTAATACCGCCTTGGAAACCTTTACCTTTAGACTGACCTGTTACATCTACTTTCGTAATATCATTGAAAAGCTCAACACTTAGCTCAGCGCCAACTACGATATCAGTACCTTCGTTCTCATCGAGACGAAATTCCCATAGACCACGACCCGCTTCAACGCCTGCTTTCGCAAAGTGTCCAGCTTCTGGCTTAGTTACACGGCTAGCTTTTTTTGCGCCAGCAGTTACTTGAATAGCTTGGTAGCCATCAGTATCAAGTGTTTTAACTTGAGTAACACGGTTAGGTGTACATTCTAGAACTGTAACTGGGATAGAAACACCGTCTTCAGTGAAGACACGAGTCATACCAATTTTACGACCTACTAGACCGATTGTCATTGCAATAACTCCTTTCTAACCCAAGCTGATTTGAACATCAACGCCTGCAGCTAAATCTAGCTTCATAAGTGCGTCAACAGTCTTTTCAGTTGGTTCTACGATATCAATCAAGCGCTTGTGAGTGCGGATCTCATACTGGTCACGTGCATCTTTATTTACATGCGGTGATACTAGTATTGTGAAACGCTCTTTACGAGTTGGTAGTGGGATAGGACCACGTACCTGAGCACCTGTGCGCTTTGCAGTTTCAACGATTTCCGCCGTTGATTGATCGATCAATTTATGATCAAAAGCTTTAAGGCGAATACGGATTCTTTGGTTCTGCATGGACCAAAACTCCAATAGTTAAAAATACGACATACAAATAAACACCTGACAACCTACCATAGATAGATTTCAAGTGTAAATTCAAACTTATTGCTTCCCAATCGGAAGCTTTTTGATAACAAAACTCTTAAAAAGAATTAGGTTATGGGCCTGTTGCCCGCCCG
>Ga0206691_1015489_pt1 | contig 11852 bp, 10 predicted proteins | sample M150012015metaT_FD_159697 | JGI IMG/M metagenome (GOLD analysis project Ga0206691, IMG submission 159697) | Metatranscriptome of ammonia-oxidizing marine archaeal communities from Monterey Bay, California, United States - M1 500m 12015... | ecosystem: Environmental > Aquatic > Marine >...
CCGCCCTTCGAAGTTTTAAGCCTTGAGGCAGTATTAACAAGCAGGCGCAAATCACCAAGAGAAGTAAGTCGAGCGCACTTGCTGGCATAAAGTGCAGTCGATTAAAGGACAAGTCGCTAATTTGTTGCAGAAATACAGCAAGAAAAGACAGTGTTTTATCTGCTATAGCAAAGCAGAGTTGGGCAGGCGTTGTAATTTCAACAACGCTAAAGAGAGCGCCCAGCAAAGAAATTGGTGTGACAATAAAGCTAAATGTGGGAATGGCAATAAGATTGGCCAAACCAGACAGTGAGGAGCTTGATTGAAAAAAACCACAAGGTAATAGGCATCATCGCTACGCAAATCAGCAGTTGTAAGTAAATCAGTTTTGACAACGCTGATTTATTGTTAAAAAGCGATACACCGTACAAAATAACGCCGACAGCGTAAAAAGACAACCAAAAACCAACATCATAAACCGACAGGGGGTTGAGCATGAGCACAAGAAGCATTGCAAGCCCGTATAACGTCCAGACATTGTACTGAGTTCGCAGGATAATGCTTAAAAATGCTACCGATGCCATGATGAAGGCGCGTTGCGTAGGAACAGAGAAGCCGGCAATAAAAGCGTAGCTCAGTGCTCCAATAATGCCGAAAAAAGAGCCCACAACTTGGGCAGGGGTGATGAGCACTAAGAGTCTAGAGAGACGCCAGAAAAAGGAAGCAATAAAAAATAACAAGGTGGAAATAAGGCCAATATGGAGGCCAGAAATAACACTCAGATGTGTTGTATTGGTTTGCTGAAACAACAACCAATTCTTGGTCTTGATAAGAGATCTGTCGCCAAGAATCAATGCATTAATTACACCAGAAAAATCCAGATCTTTCAAATAAGGAGATAGTGTTGTTCTAATGGATTGTCTTAGTTGGTGAATTAATGCGGTATTAGATGAGGACAAGACTTTATTGACTTCACTTTTTCGAACATAACCAGTGGCGCTTATTCTATTGGCAAAAAGCCATTTTTCATAATCAAAACCACCCTGATTTCTAAGGCCGTTGTTATGTTTTAATTTAATTGTAAGTACCCACTCATCCCCGACAACAAGTTTCGGTCTATCTGCACCATACCAAGAGAGTCGAACTTTAGCCTTAAATGGCTCGATAACCTCATAGAGAAATATAGATTTTTCGGGGCTTGAGGTGGGCAGTGAAACAACAAAACCTTGGGCCTCAATCGGCTGGTTAAGAAATTTCTCGTCAATACCTTGACTCATTAAAGTATGTGAAAAAACACCCATCCAAGCAAAACCCGCAAGAGCAAAAAGAATTTTAATTGAAATACTGGGTTTGCATCTAAAGGTGGCCAAAAAAGCGATGAAAAGTGCCAATACAAGTGTTAACTCGACTGTATGTGATTCGAGTGTATTTTTTGTTGAAAAAACAACAAGTCCGGCTAAGAAAAATAGGGCATTAAATAGCATCAGAATTTTCGATATTATGACCTTGGTGGGGTGGAAAAAAAGTTATAGATCAAATATAGTCTTAATATCCGTGAAACGCTTGATTTAACGCGAGAAACGTTAAAAGTTATCCGCTATTATTAGACTTATTAAATTACTGGGTTATTGTGATCGGCATCTAATGCGTGAAAAAAATATAAGTTATTGATTTTTATAATAAAAAAACTTATGATACATTTTTAATCAAAACCGTAATAAAGCCTATTCTGATGCTGTTTATGCATCGAAACTAGGAGATATCAACAGAGTTATCCACAGTTTTGTGAGTAAGTCCATTAAGCCTTGATTTAACGGCATTTTGCACTGACTACATCAGTGTTTCAGAAATTTTTATGACCAATTTTTTCGCAATAATAATTTTGCTATTTATTTCAATTTTTTCACAGACTTTATCGGTGATAAAAAAGACCTCATTTTGATCGGATTTAAGGCCAATCTTTGAATTTGAAACATCGTTGAGGATAATGGCGTCACAGCCCTTGTTTTTAAGCTTATTTTTGGCGTTTTCGAGTAAATTTTCAGTTTCAGCGGCAAAGCCAATACAAACAGGCTTGTCCTTCATTTGGCAAATATTGGATAAAATATCTGGATTTCGCACAAGATCGATTGACACTGTTTCACGATCTTTCTTGATTTTGTTTTTTGCAATATTTGTGGGCCGATAATCAGCAACAGCTGCACAGGAGATAAAGATGTCCTGTTCGCTAATATTGTCATTCACGGCTTTAAGCATTTCATTTGCGCTTGTTACTAAAATGCCTTTTGCACGAGACTCTACCGCTACTGAAATTGCTCCAATAATTAGAGTTACTGTGGCGCCTGCTTCAGCGCAGGCTGAGGCGAGCGCCATACCCATTTTGCCGCTGCTGTGGTTTGAGATAAAACGTACAGGGTCAATCGCCTCAATAGTGGCGCCCAGCGTAATCATGACATTCTTGCCTGCAAGTTTAGTGTTTTGAAATAAACCGGCTATTTGTAATGCAATGGAGGTTGGCTCGGCCAAACGTCCTTCGCCAATATCACCGCAGGCCTGCTCCCCAAATTCTGGTTTTGCAATCACCATACTTCGATTTTCTAGTAATTTAAGATTATCCTGAGTTGCCAATGAGCCATACATTTGTTGGTTCATCGCCGGCGCAATAAGCACTTTAGCCGCGGTTGCTAAAATAAGGGTTGTTAATAAGTCATCTGCTTTGCCATGACAAAGCTTGGCAATGGTGTTGGCAGAAGCGGGCGCTATAACAACCGCATCGGCCCATTTAGCCAACTCAATATGACCCATCGAGAGTTCTGCCTCTTTGTCCCAGAGGTTGTCGTGTACTTTATTTTTTGATACGGCTTGCAGGGATCTTTCGCTAACAAATTCAGCACCACCTGCAGTGAGCACTACGCGTACTTCAGCGCCCAAATCTTGCAAGCGCCTAACAATGTCAGGAGATTTATAAGCAGCTATTGAGCCACTAACACCTAATACAATATTTTTGTTTGTTAGGGTCTTCATTTGAAACTCGCTGTTATTTTCATATCCACACCGACTTGTCGACAATCATTAATTACTAGCGAAACTTTGTCGCCCATATCGGTTATTGGTAATTGCATCATTGAAGTGGCTTTGTTTCCTAGCAATACGGGTGCTGTGTAGATTACCAATTCGTCGATTAGATTGGCTTCTTGCATTGCCCCGTTGAGGCCGGAACCCGCCTCCACCAGTACGGTGTTAATGCCCATTTCGCCAAGCTTAAGTAGGGCGGCTTTTAAATCAACCTTGCTATTAGCTGTGGATACACAATTATCACTATTAATCACCAGCGTCTGTGCATCGTCGGAAAATACGTTAAGTTTTTTATTGGTGATTTGATTATTACTGTCAATAACCACCCTGAGTGGTGTGATAGAGTTCTCAGGTAATCTAGCGGTCAAGCTTGGGTTGTCTTTTAACACGGTACCTGAACCGGTGAGGATGGCTTGGTTGTCTCGGCGCAGTTTGTGCACATCCACGCGAGCCGTTTCAGAGGTGATCCACTTGCTCTCGCCATTTGCCATCGCTGTTTTTCCGTCTAGACTCATTGCAATTTTACTGGTGACAAACGGCATGCCAGTTTGCATTCTTTTGATGAAGCCACGATTTAGGTTTTTGGCTTCATTTTCTAGCAAGCCAATTTCAACTTCAATACCTGCATCTTTTAGCATTTGAACACCTGTTCCAGCCACCAGTGGATTAGGATCTAGTGTGGCAATAACCACCTTGTTTACACGTGAGTTAATCACAGCTTTAGCGCAAGGAGGTGTTTTACCATGATGTGAGCACGGCTCAAGTGTGACATACATTGTAGCGCCATTTGCTTGACTATTCATTTGCGCCAAGGCGTTGGCTTCGGCGTGACCTTTGCCAAATTCTCGGTGGTAATCTTGAGCGAGTATTGCACCCTCGCGCGCAATGACACAACCGACCATTGGGTTGGCGTGAACAGTGTGTCGACCTTTGCTTGCAAGTTGCAGTGCAAGCGCCATACATTGTGTGTCTTTTGCTGTGAAAGGCATTATAATTCCACTAGTAATCTTTGCATAAATCGCTTTAGTTTTTAAAATGGTTCATACAAAGGTCTTTTAATTATTTAATCAATATTTTACTCGGGAGAAACGCGTGGATGAACAGAAAAAACAAGCACTAAAAGCGGCACTTGCTCAGATTGATAAGCAGTTTGGTAAGGGTTCAGTGATGTTTTTGGGTGACGATGAGGCCAGAGCTGATATTGAAGCAGTCTCAACGGGTAGTTTGAGTCTTGATATTGCTCTAGGCATTGGCGGCTTACCGAGAGGTCGTGTGGTTGAGATATACGGCCCCGAGTCTTCGGGAAAAACAACATTAACTTTGCACGTGATTGCGGAAATGCAAAAGCTGGGTGGTACGGCAGCCTTTATTGATGCCGAGCACGCACTAGACCCTCAATACGCTAAACGCCTTGGTGTTAATACCGATGAATTATTGATTTCACAGCCTGATACCGGTGAGCAAGCTCTAGAAATTACCGATATGTTGGTACGCTCTGGCGGTGTTGATATTATCGTAGTTGATTCGGTAGCCGCATTGACACCAAAAGCTGAAATTGAGGGTGAAATGGGCGCTTCACATATGGGTCTGCAAGCTAGGCTTATGTCACAAGCACTTAGAAAGCTGACCTCTAACATTAAGAAAACCAACACTATGGTAATTTTTATTAACCAGCTGCGGATGAAAATTGGTGTGATGTTTGGCAATCCTGAGACCACTACCGGTGGTAATGCACTTAAATTCTACGCATCGGTTCGTTTGGATATTCGTCGTATCGGCGCGGTTAAGAAAGGCGATGAGATTTTGGGCAACGAGACTCGTGTTAAAGTACTGAAAAACAAAGTGGCGCCTCCGTTCAAAAAGGCAGAATTTCAGATTCTATACAATCAGGGTATTTCCAGAGAAAGCGAAGTCATTGATTTGGGTGTCGAACTGGGTTTTGTTGAAAAAGCGGGCGCATGGTATAGCGCTGGCGGTGAGCGCATTGGCCAAGGAAAAGACAAGGCAAGAGATTACCTAAAAGCCAACCCTGAACTTGCGCAATCCCTTGAAGCGCAAATCCGCGAAAAATTGATGGCCGGTGATGATGGAGACTCCTCAGAATAAAGACAGCGAGTGTTATGTTGCTGCAATGCGAATGCTTGTTAGACGCGAACATTCGCAATTAGAGCTCAAGCAAAAACTCCAACTTAAAGATTTTGATAGCGCTCTTATTGCTAGCGCAATAGACTTGTTGATTGAGCAGAATTATCAAAGTGATGAGCGCTTTTCTGAAGACTTTATCACTATGCGCTTTAATCAAGGCAAGGGTCCTATCAAAATTTCCGGTGAACTCAAGCAACGCGGTATTGAGGTTTTTGATTTATCCGTTTTTGACTGGTTTGCGTTAGCGCAAAAAATCAGAGTGGCAAAATATAGCGAGGACTTGCCGTCTGATTATAAAGAAATTACCAAACAAAAGCGTTTTCTCCAATCTCGAGGTTTTGATTTTGATCAAATCAATCAAGCTTTTTCGTCATAATCAGCCATTGAATGCATAGCAATAATGGCCAAACAACGGCTTACGATTTTAAAACCAGGGACATTAAGGTTTTAAAAAAGTTACTGCCTTATTTACTCAAAATGCGCTCTCGCGTTATTTGGGCTGTTAGTTTTTTAATGTTGGCAAAGCTTGCTAATGTTGCGGTACCCCTTGCGCTAAAAGAAATCGTTGATGGTCTCGATCAGACTAACTTGGCCTTGGTATTGCCACTCGGCATGTTACTGGCTTACGGTCTTTTACGACTAGCCAGCTCTCTGTTTAATGAGCTACGCGACGCTATTTTTGCTAAAGTACGTTATCACGCGATGAATTTGATTGCGCTCGGCGTCTTTAGGCATTTACACACCTTGGATTTATCCTTTCATTTGGATCGCCGTATTGGTGGCATTACTCGAGATATTGATCGCGGCACTCAAAGTGTCTCCACCTTGCTATCTATTTTTGTCTTTAACATTCTCCCATCCTTGTTTGAAATATGCCTTGTTGTTGGTATTTTATGGCTTAATTACGACCTTATTTTTGCAGGTGTTTCCTTGTTAACGGTGTTCTTTTATGTGGCATTGACTTTGGCTATTACCACTTGGCGAATGAAATATCGCTACCAAATGAACGACATGCAATCCGAAGCCAATACCAATGCGGTAGACAGCTTGATTAATTACGAGACCGTCAAATACTTTAACCAAGAAAAATTTGAAGTTGATCGCTACGGTGAGACGATGCAGCGCTGGGAAGATGTGGCCACCAAAAGCTTTACCTCCATGACGGCGCTTAACTTTGTCCAAGGTGCGGTGATTGCCATTGGTGTAACCATTGTCCTTGTTATGGCAGCACAAGGTGTGGTCGATGAAATTCTTAGCTTGGGCGACCTTATTATGATTCAAGCTCTGCTCTTACAGCTTTTTATCCCGCTTGGTGGTTTGGGTATTATTTATCGTCAAATCAAACACAACTTTATCGATATGAATAATATGTTTGAGTTGCTTGAACGCACCTCTAAAGTGACTGATGTTGATAACGCACCAGAGTTTGAAGTCACTCAAGGCGAAGTGGAATTTAACAATGTTTCTTTTGCTTATGCTGGCAAAAGGGAGGTGTTGAGCAATATCAACTTCACCCTTAAACCTGGGCAAAAAGTAGCGGTGGTCGGCCCTTCGGGCGCAGGAAAATCAACGCTCGCTAAATTGCTCTTTCGTTTTTATGACATTTCCGGCGGTGAAATACGCATCGACCAACAAGATATTAAGCGTTTTACTCAAGATTCAGTACGCAGTGTGATGGGTGTTGTGCCGCAAGATCCGGTGATGTTTAATGAGAGTATTTATTACAATATTGCCTACGGCCGTGCAGGCGCAACCGAGGCCGAAGTCAAGCGAGCGGCCAAGCTCAGCTTTATTGACAGCTTTATTGACTCCTTGCCGCAAGGCTACGATACGTTGGTCGGTGAAAGGGGTCTTAAACTCTCAGGCGGTGAAAAGCAGCGGCTAGCGATTGCGCGAGTATTGCTCAAAAATCCACCGATATTGATTTTTGACGAAGCCACTTCGGCGCTTGATTCCTATTCGGAAAAAATGGTACAAAAAGCACTAGCAAGTCTTGCGCATAAACACACCACTTTGGTGATCGCCCATCGCCTCTCAACCATTGTTGATGCCGACCAAATTATTGTCCTTAGTAACGGCACCATTGCCGAGCAAGGAACCCATCAACATCTGCTTGACCTTGATGGTCAATACGCTCATTTATGGCAAATACAGGTCAATAAACAAACTCAAACTTAGTGATGTCAAATTAAGCGAAAAGTGACGTTGAAAAATCGAGCGAGCATTCTATAATTCCCCCTATGAAATTTGAATTAGCTAAGACCGACAATAAGGCTCGTTTGGGAAAAATGACATTTTCTCGGGGCGAGGTCAACACGCCAGCTTTTATGCCTGTCGGCACATACGGCACAGTCAAGGCAATGACGGTGGAAGAGGTCAAAGAGCTTGGCGCCGAGATCATTCTTGGCAATACTTTCCATCTATCCCTTACACCGGGCACTGATGTTATTGAGGCGCATGGTGATTTGCACGATTTCATGAATTGGCAAGGACCAATCCTCACCGATTCAGGTGGCTTCCAAGTTTTTAGCTTGGGCCATATTCGAAAAATTAATGAAAAAGGTGTGTTGTTTCGCTCGCCAAAAGACGGCGCTAAAATATTTATGGGGCCTGAAGAGTCGATGCAAATTCAGCAAAAACTGGGCGCTGATATTGTTATGATTTTTGATGAATGTATCGCCTATCCAAGTGATAAGTCGGCGGTTGACCAGTCGATGCAACTCTCGTTACGGTGGGCAAAACGCTCTAAAGACGAGCACCATAGATTGAATAATGACAATGCGCTATTCGGTATTGTGCAGGGTGGGATGCATGAAGATCTTAGGCGTCAATCGGTTGAAGCTTTAGTCGATATTGGCTTTGATGGTTACGCAATCGGCGGACTTTCTGTGGGCGAGCCCAAAGAAGAAATGATTAAGGTGTTGGAATATTTGCCAGACGCAATGCCAGCGGACAAGCCGCGTTATCTGATGGGAGTTGGCACACCGAGTGATTTGGTGGAGGCAGTTGCTAGAGGTATTGATATGTTTGATTGCGTAATGCCTACGCGTAATGCCAGAAACGGCTATTTGTTTACTTCAACGGGCATTGTTAAACTTCGTAATGCCAAACACAAGATGGACACTGGGCCATTGGATGCAAATTGCGATTGTTCGACTTGTCAGAATTATTCTAGAGCGTATTTACATCACTTACAAAAAACCAACGAAATATTGGGTTCACGCCTCAATACCTTGCATAATTTGCACTATTACCAATCTTTGATGGCGTCGATACGAGAAGCGATTAAAAGCGATAGGTTTGAGGATTTCCAAGCGAATTTTCACGCTCAACAAGCTTCAAGTGATTAGCTATTCAACGGTTGCTGGGAGCGTTACTGGATTCTTGGTAAAGTAAACATCCAGTACGGCTTTGGCGATTGGCGCGGCTATTGAGCTACCACTACCAGCATTTTCAACAATGATTGCAATGGCCACTTGTGGGTTTTCTACTGGTGCAAAACCGGTAAATAGCGCATGGTCTCTAAGTTTTTCTTCGTAATTTTCGGCGATATAGGTTTCTTCAGGGTCGAGGCCGAATACTTGCGCGGTACCTGTTTTTCCGGCAAGTGTATAGCTAAGGTTGTGATTTAGGCGTCTCGCGGTACCGCTTGATCCGTAAACGGTTTGCTTCATTCCAGTAATGATAGCCTCCCAATTTTTGATATCTTTTATCGGAATTTGAGTTGCACCAAGGCTTTCGCTCACCTTAACATTACCCGCACTCGTTTGCGAGTGCATTAGAATTTGTGGCACCGGTAACTGACCTTTATTAGCGATTGCTGCAGTTGCTACCGCCAGGCGTAATGGGCTGGTGGTCATAAAGCCTTGTCCAATACCGGTATTTAGTGTTTCTCCTCGATACCAGGGCTCATCTCTATTAATTTTTTTCCACTCTCTAGAGGGTAGAATGCCTGCAAACTCACCCGGCAAATCAATGCCAGTTTTTTCGCCAAATTGAAAATACGCTAATTTATCATGAAGATTATCGATACCCATGTTGAAAGCTAGATCATAAAAGAACACGTCACAAGATTGGGCAATAGCGCCCTTAACATCAACGTGGCCGTGACCTGTGCGCTTCCAGTCGTTAAATTTTCGTGAGTAATTTGAAATTTTGTAATAACCGGGACAAAAAACTTTACTGGTGATAGTAATATCTTTTTGCTCGAGGCCACCGAGTGCAACCATTGGTTTAATGGTTGATCCAGGTGGATAAAGACCCTTTATGCTGCGATCAAATAGCGGCAGATTCTTGTCTTTTTGCAGTTCTTGGTATTGCTTGCTAGAGATGCCACCGACAAACCAATTTGGATTAAATGTTGGCATACTGACGAGCGCCAAAATTGAACCATCGGTGACATCAATCACCACTAATGCGCCGCGTTTTCCAGCCATTAATTCTTCGGCTTTTAATTGCAGATCCAAGTCAATACTTAAATACAGATCATGCCCCGATTCAGCTGGGATGAGAATTTTCGAATCCACCACTCGACCAGAGACGTTTCTCTCAATTTGCTTTTTTCCAGAGCTACCATGCAGAAGGTTTTCGTATTGCTTTTCAATGCCTATTTTGCCAACGAAAGTTGTACCGGCATAGTTGTCTTTATCGTAATTGTCTTTATCGTTTTGGTTCATCGAGGAGACGTAACCAATTAAGTGTGAACTGCTCAGGCCATTGGGATAGATGCGTTGAAAGTAAGGCTCTATCTCAACACCTGGTAGTTGTGCTTTGGTGAAGAAGGCAGCCATCGCGTGCTCTGAGATATTGTACTTTATCGGGATATTGTCAAATTTCCGGTGGCGTTTTTTGGCTTTATGAAACTGTTCGATATCGTCATCATTAATTAAATCAAAGCGCTTTAGCTCAGCCATTGTACCGTCCATATCCTTGACTTTCTCAGGGGTGATTGTGAGCTTGTAAGAAAGGGTATTGGTGGCCAAAATTTTGCCGTTTCGATCAAGAATGTTGCCTCTTGCAGGCGTGATAGGTAGTTGCTGCAATTGATTGCCAAGAGCTTCTTCGGAGTAGTAATTGTAATCAATTATTTGCAGGCTGTAGATGCGTGATATCAGTACTAAACTTAGCGCAATTATAAACAGCGCAGCAACGACAACGCGAGATTGGAAAACTCTTATTTCGCGTTTTGTATTGGCAATTTTATCCATGGCTTGATTACCGTTTTAGCTTAGCCAGTAGAAAGTGTACGATTGGCCAGAGAATTGCACCGGTTAATGGCGCAAGGAGGGTCAAATAACTAAAATCAAAGCCCTGAATAATCCAGTGCACGCCGATTGTGGTTAATAAATAAATGAGCGATGCGACAAAGACATAGACTTGTTGAGTGCTAAGGTTGGATACGTAAAACGATTTCTTTACATTAAGGATAAAAACAGTACTAGCAATGAGCGCTAAAGCGTTTTGCCCAAATACATTGCCGTGCAATAAATCAAGTAACAAGCCTAACATTAGAGCAAGGGTATAAACCGCCTTAGCTTCGGCGTAGATCAGCCAATAGGTAAAGAATATCAACATCCAGAAAGGTGCGGCATTTTGAATCATCTCTGGTAAAGCAACAGCACTCAGCAATGCAGAGATTAGGGTGAGTTTAAAGAGTAATATTTGTGGACGCTGCCTGATCATAAAGGCTCCGAGACAACAAGTACAAATTCTAATTCATTCATATCTTCAAGTGGGTGCAGCCTTATCAACAAGAAGGCCTCATCGTGCGGCGCACTCACTTCAATTACTTCTCCGACAGGATAGCCCTCTGGATACGATTGACCGATACCACTGGTAACAAAAATATCACCCAATTTAACATCGGCATCGGCTGGCATAAATTCTACCTTCATGCCACTTTTATTTGCTGCCAGGCCTTTGGTAATGCCTCTGGAGCCATTGCGGACATTTTTTACCGGAATGTACTGAGTTGGATCCGTTGTTAATTGGACTGTGGCATAAAAAGGTGTTGATTGAATAATTTGACCAACAACACCATTTGCACCGAGCACAATTTGCGATACTAGAATATCATCATTACTGCCCTTGTTGATTACCAATTGTCTCTTCAATCGAGATTGCGCAATGGATTTGACTTGAGCCAATTTGACAGCGTTCGCTGGCAACGTGTAACTGGCGTCAATTAGTCGGCTAATTTTCTGATTTTCTAAAACAAGGTTGTTGTAGATTTGCAGTTTTGCCTTAAGTTCGAACAACTCATTGGTGAGTTGTTCATTCTCGCTGATAAGCTGCTCGGTATCACTGCCTTTGTCACTTACCCAGTTCATCATTTGACCGGGCAGGTCTACCAAAAAGTAAATCGGCGACAATAGGGTGGTGCTATTGCGTTTAAGATTGTCTAAATAGGAAAAACGCGCATCCAGTACAATTAGAATAATTGCAATTAAGGCTGGAAGAAGTGGCTTTAAAAGTCGCATAATAAGTCGTTTCGACTACTCTGCGGCTAAAAATCCCATGTTGTGTTTGTTGATCATGTCGAGCGCAATGCCACCACCACGAGCCACACAAGTTAGCGGATCATCAGCGATACTGACCGGCAAGTTGGTTTCACTATTAATCAATTTATCAAGACCTTCTAATAGGGCGCCACC
>Ga0206691_1522249_pt1 | contig 10813 bp, 20 predicted proteins | sample M150012015metaT_FD_159697 | JGI IMG/M metagenome (GOLD analysis project Ga0206691, IMG submission 159697) | Metatranscriptome of ammonia-oxidizing marine archaeal communities from Monterey Bay, California, United States - M1 500m 12015... | ecosystem: Environmental > Aquatic > Marine >...
GAGCGAAATCGCAGCACAGCATGGCGCCGCCATGACGCCGCTAGCCTTGCAGACATTCTCGGCATTACAAACCTCATCGGTACCGTCGCAGCACTCACTGGTAGTCGCCGCCGTGGCAACACAAGTCTTAGATTTCGTGCAGAAGGTGACAGGCTCCGCCGCCGTCCCCACGCAGCACTCTGCGGCAAGTTCAGCAACACAAGTGGATGTTCCTGCACACCAGACTTCGCCAGTCGTGCAGCAGGCTGCGCCCCAGTCCCCAGCAGCAATACAGGCGTTTGTGCCAGGACAGAGCATAGCCGCGCCAGTCGTGCAGCAGGCTGCGGAAGCTGTAGATGCAGTTGCCTTGCATGTGCTATCTAGAGCGCACCAGGTTTCAGTAGCTGTGCAGCAAGCGCTGCTAAGAGCAGCCTCACAAGAGTCTGTTCCCGGACATAGTACTTAACCACCACTGCAGCATGCAGCAGATGTTGTGGTGGCGGTGGCTTTGCATGAGGCATCGTTAGCACAGTAGGTCTCAGCTGCTTAGCAGCACAGTGGGTTTGATGCTGATGTACCTGCAGCTACACATTCTCTTGCACCCTGACAGAATTCATCAGTAGTATTAGCGCAGCAATCAGCGACCGCCAAACCTGCGGTGGTTTGACAAGTGTTTTCGTTTGCGCCCCCAGCGACAGTGCAGTAGATTTCAGTAGGTGTGCAACAGGCCTTGCCCCAGTCAGCGCTCAAGATACATGTGCCAGTTCCTGGACACCATTTGTGTGTACCAGCGCCAACGTCAATTGCGCAGCATACCTATGCAGTTGAAGAGCACAACGCTGGTGCATCGGCCTTGGCAGGTTTGCAATAGTACTTCGATTAGTCAGCGCAACACGTTGCGTAACTGCCTGTGCATAAGTCTGTTCCAGGGCAGTAGAATTAAGTAGGTATCTGATTTGCGCAGTTCTCGTCGGTTGGTGTTACACAAACTTCATTCACTCTCAAGAAGACTCTGACGACGGTTCTTTCATCTGCGCATGCGGCAGACGCCATGGCGTACGTCGCGTAAACACCGTCTGTTGATGTCTTACTCACAGTGACCACACCCGCGGCGCTCTTGACAGTAACGTCAGACGTCAGAGTCGCGGTGTAGTCGATCAAATTCGGCTCAAAAACAACGGACACACCGGAGAGGTCGCCTGCAGTCCATGCGACTGTTTGCTTTCCTGGTGATGGTGCGTTAGGTGTACACGTCTTCCCCGTGCTATTTTTGCATCCTTCAGGAGAGAAGGCATTCTTGTCGGTGCTACACGCCGCGCCACATTTCTCATCCGTTGGACAGTATTTTTCTGTCATCGGGCAGCACTTCTTTTCGTCTGCTGCGGCCATGCACATAAGGGTGTGGGGACACCAGTACTTCGCTGGATCCCGGTCACAGCAGGCCACTTCATCTGTTTCACATACTGCCTGGCCCGCCGTGAGGTTGCACACGTAGTTTTTCCCCGCGGTCTCAGCTGCACAGCACGCGGCTGCATCAGCCTTACAAGTCTCCGCACCCGTGACTGTATCTCGACACACGAATTGCGTGCAACCACATGAGGCTGTATCCTTGGCACAGAAGCCTTTAGTCGGATCTGCCTGGTTCACGCACCAGAATTCACCAGGTGTATCTACTACACAAGAGCAGTAGTCCTGCGAATCGACACATGTGTCTTGAGCTGGAGCACCTCCCTCAGTGAAGCCCTTGCACCAAGTACGTTACTCCCACCCCTCGCAGACGCATTGCTCTTCAGAGGCGCATGACTCGGTCTCCCAGCACCAGGCTTGAGGAGCACCAGACGTCGCGTCGGTATAGCAATCGCACATCGCTTGACTATCGAGGCATGGTTCATCTGTATAGGCGGGGCACCAATAAAGTCCACCCAATGCACAGCCGCATTCATCCATACTTGCGACACACGTTTCGTTTTCGAAACACCATGTTTTCACGGCGGTGGCCGCTGTCACACAGGCGCATTCGTTCGCACTACCGACGCATTGCTGGGCAACATTGGCCGGGCACCAGGCGCCCCCGCCGCCAACGCAAGCACACGCATCTGTGTCTGCGACACAGCTCCCACTCGCCGCGCACCAGAAGTTGGGATCCGCAGCTGTCCCCGCAGCCGTGACGCAAGCGCATTCAGCTGCATCACCCGTACATTTGTCGGCGCCCGACTTGGCAGCACAGTAGTGCATTAGTTACTCGGCGCATTGTAGTTCGTCACAGGCAGCTTGGGACACTTCGCAGGTCTTTGCTTAAGTTTGACCGTTTGTGCACCAGACATGGTCCGTCTAGTCTGTGCAGCATTTCTCTGCACTAGCATCACACGCATTTGTGACATTACAGAAGTAGGGGGTCTCGGGAGCCGTGCAGCATGTGGTGCCAGTCGCGACACATTGACCGTCGGTCAGGCTGGCTGTCGTCGCCGCGCACCATGTCATGGAATCCTCCGTGCAGCATGTGCTTGCATCGGCTTTGCATGACTGGACGTTGTCCGATACATTAGTGCAGAAGTAGGTGTTTGTGACTTCACCATAACAGGTACATTCTTATGCATTTGCGACACACTTTGCGGTCTTGCCGCTCGGAGCGCACCAGACTCTAAATAAGGATGCGCAAGTGCACTCTGGTACACCACCCGCGACACATTTTTCATCTTCGGTCTCGGCGGTCATGGAGGCAGGGCACCAGAGCTTAGCCGCGTCTGACTTGCAGGTGCATTCCTCGGTAGACATGAGGCATGTGGCACCACCGGCTGCGCCTGCGCACCAAGTATCGTTGCAGGCGCATTGATCTGCACTAGCTAAGCAAGAAGTCTTCTCCTCACACCATGTGTCCGTGCAGTCACATTCAGCTTGCGAACCTTTGCAGGTCCCATCAGCGCACCAGGTCATCACCTAAGTCACGCAGTCACATTGCTCGAAACCGACGCATGCTAATGATTTTTCGCACCAGACATCCTTGCAGGTCGCTTTGTTACATGCGATCGCATTGTCAAGACATGCCTTTTTCTCAGCACAGAAGAACATAGGAGGATCAAAAGCACCGCAATACGCTTAGTCTTTAGGCTTGCAGTTTTCTGCAGTAAGGGCAGCAACTTAGCATGCGCCTGAATGTGTGCACCAGAATTGACTATCGGGGCACGCGCAGAGTTTCATGTCCATCATTGCCTGGTCAAAGGCTGCATCCCCGGCCGCAAACCCGCACGCGAATTTTTCGCCGGGCGCTGGGGCATCATACATCTTATTTAGCATATCTTCGCCGGCGAGAGTCACGCTCCATGAGCCATCAGGGTATCCGTCCATCTCCCACCAGTCGGTCAAAGTGACCTTCTGCGTGTCATCGACATTGTAGGCTCGAACAGCTCCGGTCGCATCGCCGCTATTCTGTGTTACTGTGACAAGGGTATACCCGTCCATTCCGTCCACGCATGTCGCCCCCGTAGGGCAGAGGCCGCTTCCCTAAGTTGGTATTGTGTATACTGGAGGTTAATACCAGCAAATGTCGAATTTATTCAGGACCTTCGTCACCTCCGCGCCGGGGGTGTTCGCTGGGTAGCAAATCGCCTCGTAAGCTGCTGCGTTGGCGGGGGCTGTTCCATCCAGAATATCTAGACTGGGATCATATGTGACTTCAGGCTTCGCCCCGTCGACCACTTTGACGACACCAAGGGCATCGATTTTAACTGTACCGGCAGCACTCGGCAAGGTATAATCTTCCCTGCCGTCGCTTCCCATCACCCAGGCCAGACCTGCGTCCATCACGCATGTCGCACCTCTTGTGATGGTGATGTCACCGGAGGGGGTCTCACCCGCGTCATCGCGAGTACACGCGACACATGGTTCGTAGCACGCATCAGGTAGCCATGATGACATTCTCGATACGTAGTCTTCTTTCGTGATACATTCTTGGTCTTCTGCCCACCATTCGGTAAGAGTAGCATCTTCTTCTTTCGCGAACTTGCATGGGTCGTACAGGCCTACTGCGCAGAAGCCCATGGTCTGGAAGTATACAAGGAGGTCCCCGGCCTTGTCTGGGTTGCATGGGTCGTCATCTGGGAAATAAAGGGCCACGACTTCGGCCTGAGCCGCCGTCGCTGGGGTCGTGACAGTCACTCCTCCAACAGCCAACACGCCGGTAGCATCCGGCCACATCATGGTTGTAAGAGTTTGTTTGGAGAGCCTTGTCACTGCCATAGATTAATCAAAGCCGTATTCAAACAAGTCACCCACGAAGTCACCTTTAAAGTACCTTACTTCGAGTGTCCCTGCATCAACATTGACCTTGCAATTGGCTGCATATGTAGAGTCCGCGCTGTCACAAACGGCCGGCAAGGCCAACGAGATGGCTGAGCTTCCCATCTCACAAGCGAGAAGTGTAGCTGCGTCAACACATTGAGATGTTGCGTTACAGTATGCGTAGGCCACGGTAGCAACTGGCGCGCATTACTCCCTTGCGTATTTTTCACATGACTCCAATTACATGCATTCAACGCACTCTCCAATGCCTTTGCAGAAACATTGACTTTCGGGGCATTCGAAGTGCGTGGGTGCAGCAGCTGGGTCACATGCTGACTGAGTCTAGTTGAAGCCCGCTTTACCAGAGGCAACCGCAGCTGGATCGAATGCCGCGGTAATAGTCGTCGTCATAGCAATCTAGGTGGCCCAGAAAGCGGCAAACTCCTTCTTGCACATGGTATCGGCCGAAACACCTGAGTACAGAGATCCTTTTGATCCCACATTACCGCTGCAGAAGCCTGGTGCGGCAGAAATAGCGTTCATCAGGTCAAAGTAGGTGAAGGTTGCTCCGACAGCCTTGCCTGTGGATGATGTGAAATAAGAATCGAACTTAGCCTGATCGAAGAAGGCCTGGATGGTCTTCACATTGGTACCGTCAGTAAGGGCTGTAATGTCGCCTGCTGCTGCGTAGGTCGTTGCAGTCGTGGAAATTTAACCATCCAGGATAGCCTAGAACCACCTGCGATCATCGCCTTTAGCGTTTTGCAAGTTTGTGCAAAGCTATCCTTTTTTGTTGACGGAGAGCAATTGCATCTTCTTGGAGTAATGGAGGTCGTTGGTGAACGTTTTTTGACCTAAATTCGCAGCTTCGCTTCCAGCGAGGACGTCAACACTGAAGCCCTGGTAGCCAAACTCGTATTTAGCGAACTTCGCATTGCCGGCGTCCTCATCGGCAGCTTGTGTTGGTAGACAATCTCCGTACACGTCTGCGAAGGCCGCTAGCTTTTATTCAACGGTGTTCGGGACCAAGGCCCAGCCGGTCGCCGCGCCATTTGCCGCGCCCGTAAGGACGGAGTTGAGGCACGTGGGCCAGGTCTTGCCGCCAGCACCCCACTCCTGGAAGGCCACGAGTCCGCCAGCCGTAGCGATATCGGCTGCCCTGGCAGCCTGTACGGTGTCGCTCAGCGCGACGCAGAGGTCAGTGGTACCGGTGCAGCCTGTAGTTGTGTCCAGTGTTGCAGCGTCACCGGGACCGTTGCAAACGGTGGCAGTGGTGGCGCAGAGACCCTTAGTAATAGTCTGGGTCATGTAGGTGGCCTAAGCGGCGGGCTCGACGCTGATAGCAGAGCTGCCGAACGCGCACTCCCAGACCCTGCTGGCGTGGCAGAGGTGGGCCATCGGCGCCGCAGGCCCCAGCGAGAAGTCGAGCGCCTGCAGCCTCAGGGCGGCGTAGTTGTCCCTGAGGTACGCCAAGCTGTAGCAGGTCGCCTCCTCAGTCTCGAATTCGAAATATCGCCTGGCGTCACCGGAGGTATCTTCGGCCCAAGGCGCACCGTCGGCGGGGTTCGCCTCTGCACAAAGCACGGTGTCCTCACATTTGTACATCTTCTCTGCCCAGTTGGCGTCGTACGCCTTGATATCGGCTTCACATGTAGCATCGGCATCTGCTCCCCATTGGCAACGAGGGTCGCCCATGCACGCAGGAAGGCCGGTGAGGGCCGGGCAGGCAGTCGCACTGGTGGCGTCAACAACATTTGCTTGGCACGCGCAGGCTGCGTCTCCTGTTAGCGCGGAGGCCTGGGCCTTTACGCACGCGTAATTCTGATCAGTCTCGCCCCATGGCTGAGGAGTGTGTCCGTCGGCATTGGCCCATGGCGCACATTTCTTGCCGCCAAATGCCGAAGCTGTACGTCTGCCTTTCGCCGCGAGGGCTCCATCATTATTGGTGCATCCCGATGCCCCGCCACAAGCCGTCACCACGGCATCCATGGAGCAGCGCTTGAAGTCACCATCAACGAACGTGGAATAGAGCTGATGTTCGTATGCGAATACACAGGCTCCAGATTCAATCTTGAAGTAGAGTGGTTCAGCCTCATCGGAGGCCCAGTCAGGCCAGGTCCCCACAGTCGAGCAAGTATAGTCGTACCTAAAGTCGACGTCAATGCCCAGCATCCCGTGGAGCTGCATCCAGGCGTAGAACATTGGTTCGTTGGCACTTGCATCATACAAGAGGTTAAGTGGATCGTGACGTTAATCAATAGCGTCCTTAGCCTACGCATACGAGTTTCCATCGCGGAGTTCTTTCTGCATTTCCACGAGCTGATGCACCGTGCAGAAGTCTTGAGCCTTCAGGCCAGCCGCCGCCTCTGCACCGCTCGGCGACCAAGAGCCGGTCATGACATCGTGGACTGACGGAAGGTGCGAGTTGTAGTACTGCATGTAGCGCCAGAAAATGGTTGCGATGCCGAGGAACTTCTCCGTAGCGACCCTGTCGGGAGCATCTCCGAGAGCCCATTCGTTGCCAAACATGGCCTTGGAGAACTCAGAGTATTCTTGGGCTCCCTGGGGCCGCAGTGGCCCGTAGCCTCTCGCGTAGTAGAACGCGGGGGTGTTATCATCGCCTCCCTGTACGAAGCCATTCGTCTTCACCATCGCAGCCTCCGCGATGTATCCGCAAGCAGCACCGGCTGCGACCTTCTCAGCCTTGCTCAGTGCACTGCAAGCGGTGTCGGTGTTCGTCACGAAGGCGGTCTGCCACCACTCAACCTCGGAGGTGCTTGCACCAGTTTCCTTAGCATAGGTGAACTCCCACTCATCTGGCTCGCTCATCAGAGCCAGGGACAGCAGGCCAGCGAATTCACGCCTGCAGACATCCATCTAAGTTTCGCCCGTGACCTCCGGGCCCTTCTCGTTGCAGAACATGGGCCACCAGCCGAAGAACTCGAGGAATTTGTCCGCGTCGTCGTACGGGTCGTACCCGATTCCGGCCAAGAGCAGCTCCAGAGAGACTGCGTCGATGGCATCCCCAATAACCCTGACGTTACGGGGCCTGTCCCTTTCGGCCGCAGCCAGAACGTTCTCGGCCTCTACTTGCTGAGACGCGATTTTGCGCTAGGTCTCACCCTTGGTCGTGCAGATACCTTTTCCAGCGGACCCGTAATCAACGGTCACGGTTGTAGCAAGACCGGTGGTCTCGGCATCTTTGTCAACCGTAGTCAGCGTTTTCGCGTCCCATGCACCAGCCGCGGCGAAAGCGTCGTCACCGCCGAAGCACCACGCAGGGTCCTCGGCGGTACCGGCGGCATCCGCGAACGCTTCCTGGTCACCGAACCAGGCGTCAAACGCCGCGACATCAATGGCGGCTACTTCAGATGCCGCTTGAACGAGCTGCCAGCTTCCGGTCTTGTCGGTCGTTGGGGAGTACGCTGAACAGTTGGGTCGTGTACCGTCACCAGCATCCGCGGTCTCAACGCATTCGAAGACTCTGCCTTTGTCGCACCAGTACGCCACATCGGTATAGGCAGCGGCACCGATGTCATCGCTTTTGTACTTGGTGTCGTAGTCGGTGCAGGCCTTAATTTCAACGACCGGCGGGTCGACAAGCGTCATATCGATCTCATCCATGGCGGTCCAGTAGTCTTTAATGCTAGCGTAGTCATCATACGACGGCTCTTTAATAGAGCAAAAGACGGGATCGACGCACTTCCAACCGCGGGTGTCCGGTTACCATGGGTCGCAAACGATTTAGTCTTTCATGTACGGGAAGTCCCACTCGAAGAAGAAGCAGTCCGCTTTTTTTGGATCCACTTTCTTGTAATCCGCTTGCGCGTACACAGAGGCTTTGAACCTGGTGAGCTCCCAAGGTAAGCCATCCGATACCGGTACGTCCGCGGGATCTGTCGTTTGACATGTATCGTCGTCGGCCCAGCACTAGTAGACACGTGTAGCACTCGCGCCAACCTTGCAGGCATAATCGTAATAGGCGAACCGGAAATTATACACATCGGTGAAGGCCGTTGCAGTTGCGAGGTCCCAGTTGTAACAACTAACCGTACCCATCAAATCTGCTTCGATGCCTCTTGTGATGAACTACTTGCCTTCGGTCTCCGTTGCGTCGACAGCCTCCCAGGCTAGGTTAAAGGCGTTCGTTGTATCAGTCAGATCAGCAGGAATATTGGCGGCTATAGAAGGGTCCAAGGCCTGTTCCGAGCACGTCAGCGGGTCAAGGCACAGGAAGACAGCTCCGCTGGAGGGGTCGCAGTACACGTCACCGTAGAACATCTAGGTAGTCTGGGTGCCTTTGTCGAGTGTGCACGCGTAGGCGAAGTCTTACTCGAGGAGAGTGTCAACATCCCACAGATCGAGTTCCAGGTCAAGGTAATAACCTTCATCCTGCGTCGGATGGCTACGCTACTTCTTGAACTGGGACAGTTGATCCGGGGTCTTCAGTGCCAGGGCGCTTGCGCAGTCTTTGTTTTTGCTGGTGCATTGGTAGACTTCGTCAAGGTACTGGACGTGGTCGCCCGGCCTCAGTTTCCAGACCTCTGGGTTATCTGTTACGTACCAATAAGGCATGGCATCGACTGAAGTGGCTTCAGGCATCTCTTACTTATCGGGAACGTCCGTGGATGGTGTCCAGACGAAGGACGACTCGGGCCAGCCGGGGTCGTAGAAGCCGCACTCCATAGATTGGCCCTCTGCACATTGCCACAGGTTCTCGTCGATGTAGGCGTAGTCACCTGAGAGGTAGACTTCACCCTCGGTCCAAGGGTATGCCGCCCGCCTTTTCATTTGCCCCGCCGCCTTGGCAATACCCTTTGTGCGCATAAGGTGCCAATCGGCGCCCGGAGCTGGCGCGGTAGCGCACCCTGCCGAGTTCACGCAGGCAAAGACGTCGACGAAGGTCTCGCCATCCGCTTCTGTGCATGACTTTGCAGTATAGTCAACTGTGGAGTCAGCTACGTACTTGATGCATTGTGCGGTGTAAGCATTGGCAGACGGGATAGTTACCATAGCGTCAGCCGTGTAGGGAGCGCTATCAGAGACCACTTCCCAAGCACTTTGAGCAGCAGTCGTTGGCATTGCTTCTCTGCACTCCTGGCCTTTGTCGGCCTTACATTTATACCATTCAATGGCGTCGGCGGCGGTGCCATTCTTAATCTTGATGACATCACCACTTCTGAAGGGGATCGTGTTGGAGGCCCCAGCGTCTGCCCCCATCGCAGTTCCTGATAAGTCAGCCCAGTGAGCAATGGCCGTATCCCCTGTGAAGGTGGTAATGTGGGCGGTGCTGTAGACAGTGACTTCCCAGCCGTTAGGGTGGTCTCCTGCTTCCACAGGGGAGACGTCACAATAGTTCGGATCCCCGCATTTATAAATGACCGTATCCTAAGCATCAGCCGACATGGCGACGTAGTCATCAAGCCAGTAGTAGGTGGCAGCATCCCAGAGAGAGACGGTGAGCGTGGGCTGCATAGCCGACACATCGACACCTGCACCTCCTTCGGAGCTTCTCGGGTTCCAAAATGCCTTGCCCTGCGTTGAGGAAGGACTGTTCTCGACGCAGCCGTTTACGACATCGTAGTAGTCTTTGCCGGTTGAAGTCGTTACCTCAAATGCGTGGCTGATCGAGTAGGCCCTACCGCCCGCAGCGGACGGGTCGCACTGGAAGATCTCGCCTTTTTTGGACATGGCGACGGAGCCCATTTCGTATGCTTACTCTTCGGGAAGGGCGGCGTTCCAGCTTCCATCAGTTAGTTTCACCTTACCGGGCTTCCATTTGCGGACCTTGACCTGCTTCGATGCTGGGACGGTAATGGCACCGGCACCTTCTGCAGCGGGGACCGCCCAGATGGCATCGGAGTTGGCAGGGTCAGACGGGCGCGTTGCTGAGCAAGTCTCGCCGGTGGCGTCCATGCACTCATAGATCTTACCGAGCTCGCAGACGAGGTCCTGAATTACGAAATAGCCACCAGCTTACCATGTCAAGCAATCAGCGCCGGACCGAACCCACGGTTCGTCTTCGACCGTGGCCACGGCGCTCATGTTCACAGTCATGCCGCGATACGTCACCGTGGCTGCGGATGGATTTAGGGCAAAGTCCTCTCTTTTTTCCCAGACCGCTTTTAGCCCGTCGCCGATATCGACTTCCGGATTCAAGGCGCCTTCGGGGTCGACGATCGAGCACAACTTGGGTTGTAGGCACCGGTACATTTTGCCGGCCGCACCGCAGCCGAATTCATAAATGTAGTAGATGTACTCCGGGGCCCAGGCGGCGCATGGCGCACCGTCCGCAAGCATCGCAGCTATCTTGTCCTTGGATGGCTGGGGGGAGGGCTTGCTCTTCATCTTCCAGACCCGTGTTGCTTTGACCTGGTTGACGGCATCGTCAGGTTTTGTCGTAGCGCAGTCGGCGGCGATTTCGCACACGTAGGCATGGCCTTCGTACGTAACCTCATCACCTACCGCCCATGTCACTGTCGAGGTATCTGCTACCACTTGTTGGGGTTTCGCACCCGCGTTAAGCGCGGTCACAGAGACTGTTGGTGTAGTCATA
>Ga0206691_1021666_pt1 | contig 10664 bp, 8 predicted proteins | sample M150012015metaT_FD_159697 | JGI IMG/M metagenome (GOLD analysis project Ga0206691, IMG submission 159697) | Metatranscriptome of ammonia-oxidizing marine archaeal communities from Monterey Bay, California, United States - M1 500m 12015... | ecosystem: Environmental > Aquatic > Marine > Intertidal...
GAGATAATTCCGAGGTGGCAATATGCTCTCAAATACAAGAAATGAAACAATACGCCGACGCCAAATATTATCGATGTCTTTGACAATCATCTTTTTGATGATATCAAGCCCTTTACTATCATTAGTACAACCAGATTCTTTTGAACAAGGAGATGCCGAAACAGTATTTGTCAAGCAACAACTCATTGGACAGGCTCCTGCACAGTCCACCGACCAAGGTGGACAAGGTGGCTGGGCTGGCAATCAAGAATCTATTGGCCCTAATGGACATCCTGCACTAAGCGATATCATGTGGAATGATGCTGGAATTTCATCTGGAATAATATTAGATATTTCTGCTTTGGAATCAGTAATTCCATCTTATTCAACATTCTTGGAAGAATCGAATAAAGAGGACCACGACAACGATGGAATAAATGACCTCGATGATTTAGATGATGACAACGATGGAATATACGATTTGTTAGAGCGTTTTGATGGATGCTATGGAACAGACCCATACGACCATGATAACGATGGAATCCAAGACCACTTGGATTGGGATGATGATAATGATGGAATTATCGAAGGGCCGCTTGATTACGCAGCACTCGAAGGACTTGGCCTAGACCCAAGAAATGTATCAACCGACCGATATCTTGACGCTTCTACTATTCACCCTTGGACAGGACAACCAGTTGGAGCATTCTATCTCGCAGATCAAAATCCGTTTGACCACGACAACGATGGAGTTCCCGACGAGGATAGTGACGGTTCAGGATCAGGTAGCTATGATGAAGATGATGATAACGATGCGCGAATAGACCAATTCAAATGGCCTTGTGATTTAGACAACGACGGAACACAAGATTATTTTGATGATGATGACGATGATGATGGCGTTATAGATGTTGAAGATTCACACCCATATGACTCTTCAATAACTACCTCTCACATTCAAGCTGGTAATATGTATGAAGCTTATCGTACATGGACTTTCAACGAATACAGAACTTACTCTGGCGGTGTTGATTACATTGCATATGAAGCAGCACGTGTTGCTGCAGCAGGAACACACGGAGTGACCTCTGGTTTCGGAGCTATGGGGGCGCAAGGTACTCCGTCATTTACTACAATTGTAGATGGTGACTTAGATTTGGACGGCATACCAAACTTCCTTGACCCAGACAATGATAACGATGGAACACCAGACAGTGCAGATAACGACGATGACAATGATGGAATTTGATATGACCGACCCAGATGACGACAATGATGGCATCCCTGATGTTTGTACTAACATTGACACCAACGGCGATGGTTTGAATGATTATACAATGAGCAATCTAACTGCACCATTCCAAACTCCTGGTGCAGATACAGACTCAATTCCGGGAATTGATTGTGAAATTGATTATGACTACGACCAAGACGATGACCGTCTTAGATTCCTCGACCAGAACTACAATGCAGTTCCAGATTGGATGGACCCTGATATGGGCGGTACCGCTTCACCAGATAACCTTGGAAATATTTTAGTTAGTGGAGACGCGTCTAATTTTGAATATGACCTTGATGATGATCAAATACAAAACGAGAACGATTCATTCCCATTAGACAAGACTTCTGATGTAGCAACATGGAATTGTCCTACTATTGCAAATCCAAATCCAATATCACCGGATTCACGCTGTGTAACACGTCGTGCTTCACATTCACAATTCAATGATTGGGATAATGACGGCATAAGCAACTGGGAAGATGTTGATGATGATAATGATGGAATTTTGGATGCATTAGATATTGATTGGGATTGTGATTTAGATAATGATGCAGATTTGCATACTATCAATGGTGCTCTCTATCGTGATGATGGACCTAATTCAGTCGATTCCGATATTGATGGAGATGGACTTGAGAATAGTATTGATTGGGATGACGACAACGACGGAATTTCAGACTTGTATGACCCTGATGATGGTAACTGCGGTGTTGTTGACCACGACATGGGCGACGCTTTTGGCAGACCATATTATCTAATGGATGATGGTGGTGCTTTGGACGGAAGTGCAGACTCACAAACATATACTGACAACACTAGTGATCACTGGAACATGGTATACATGCACAACCCATTCCAAGATGTAATTCTAAATTATAATGGATATGATGCAACAACAAATCCGGTTACAGGTGGAACAGTTCCAGAATTTTATTGGTTTATGTACACACGTTGGTCACCATATAATGGTGGAAACGAGTGGGATATTGATAGTGATGGAGATTCCCTAATTAACGGACTGGACACAGACCAAGATGCAGATGGATTACCAGACTGGTGGGACCAAGATGAATCAAATGATGGTGTACTTGACGTCAACGACATTAGAATGGGTGGATCATTCAATTTGACCAGTTGTGGTTGGACAGTCGGTAATCTCGGACAGGGATTCGTTTGCGGGTATGCTTACGCTCTTGCATACCATATGCCATTGAATGGAGTAAATGCTCAAATGGGCTCACCTTATTCCATTCGCCCAGATGCAAACTGGGACGAGGGTGCATTCGGAGGCGGCCCAACAACAGGTAACTGGAGTTGCACCCCAGGTGCGGCCGGTGGATGTTACCACTTCGAGTTCAATGGACAAAAGAGCGCTGCACTTTCAAATGTTGATATGACAAATAACAGAGATTCATTCATTACATGGTTTGGTCTAACAACTGGACTTTGGCAGTGGAACGTTGATGGAATGGGCCCAAAGCACTTGGACGAATTCCCCGATGAACTTGGTGCGGATTTCTTAAAGAATGATGTTGATGGAGATGTTGACGGAGATTTCACAAATTCCACTGTAGATTTAGATGATGATTATGATAATGTTTATGACTGGTTTGACGTCGATGATGATAACGATGGAATATGGGATTATTTTGAAATAGATAGCGACAATGATTTGGATAATGATGAAGGTCAAGAATATGGTGGTGCATTCTTCACCGGAAAGAATTGTGTAGACAATGACGATGACGGAAATGATGTTGACGTTGATGAAGATGGTTGGTTCCAAGTAGTTTGGGACCAAGGTGTAATGTCATAAGGTCTACGCTCGCCAAAGTATTACGATGTTGATAATGACAACGACGGAGTGCCTGATGCTGAAGATTGGGATGATGACAATAATGGAATCAGCGATATTGCACAAGAACAAATGCCAAATTGTTTCTGGGGAGAAGAACAAATGCCATGGGACAATGACAATGATGGAATTGTTGACTGGATGGATGATGATTGGGACGCAGATGGACTCTCCAACACGGTCGAACTCGCAATAAGTCTAACTCAAGCATTCGACCATGACAACGACGGAACTCGTGATGACATTGATTTGGATGATGACCAAGATGGAATGCACGATGTGGATGAAGTATTACTTTGGCCAACCCGCTTTGACCGTAATTCAACTAATCCTTGGGACCACGATGATTTTGGTAGTGGTGAAGGAATAGCTAACCCACTTGACCCTGGAACTGGTCCTGATGCAGTAGATAACGACGATGATAATGATACTCGTGAAGACCCAGACTTTGACCATTTGGAAAATACTTTCACTAGCGACTCATGTTATGGAGGAGCCGAATCAAGCGATTGGGATCACGACAATGATTGTGTTCTCGATGAGGATGATAAAGCTCCAACATTCATTACTATGAATGTTCCAAACAATCTGTGGATAGATGCTCGCTCTCCAGCCATTTTCAGTGGACACGTAGATTGGGTGAATCCAATCTCTGGACAAATGGAAGACGCTGTTAATTTGCCAGTACAAGTTACCATCAAATGGACTGCCAATGGTACAATAGCAGTTCAAACAACCGATGTTCTAACCAATGCAGGTGGAAACTTCAGCGTTGGACAATTCCTATACCCTGAAGATTTGACAGTCGGTGATAGTTCGACATATGTAGTATATGTTGAAGTAACTGAAATGTTCGCATTCAATGGAAACACCTCCCAATCCTACAATGTAGGAGTAGAAGCAAACCTAACCGTTGATTATTCTTCTTGGGAATACTTCCGCAGCGATGAGCAACCATTCTGGCTTGATTTCAAGGCACATTATGCAGCAGATTGGGAACGTGGACTATTCGACAACCGTATCAAGAATGCACCGATTACTTTCTCCATCTACGGGGGAATTTTCGGTAATCACACTCACGCAACAAACTTCACTGGATTTGGTGGAGAAGGATATCGAACCGACTCATCCGGATGGGCATCTTTGACCTTCATTCAAGATTTGGGTATTGCAGGAACTTGGAAGCAAGTTCGTTGGAACTCAACAATGGATAATGGAGTTGGACAAATTCCAGGTGGTTATGAAGAAATTGTATGGAACCCGACAACTAAAGAACACAACATAGTTGTAGATCATTTGGGAATTCCAGTAAGATATGATTATACCAATACAAGTTTACCTTCAGGAGATATTGAAATCGTTGCAAGAGTTTCACCAGAATTAGCAAGTGAATGGCCATTCCCTTGGTTACATGGCGATGAGGCATCACCATTCCGAGTTCGTATTATGCATCGCATGAATATCGAAGGTCAGTTGATTGCAAACGGTGTTAACCCAGTATACTACTTTGACTCAACCATTAACAATGGTGATGGTACCTTTGGTAACTGGGCTACCCTATTCCATGCACAAGCTTTGACAGCTGCAGGAATTAACTACAATGATATTGCAAACTACAAGCCATACCCTACAAATTGGGATGGCGACCCAGCTACATTGTTAGGTGAAGCAGCAAGACTACGTAATTTCATAGCAGTGAACACAACACATTGGCAAATCAATCTAGTCAATGGCGGAGATTCTAACCTACCACCTTGTGGTGCTGTTGACCCAACAGATCCGCAAAGTCCAGTACGTTGTGAAATTGTTCCAGAAATGAATACTGGAGAAGGCTTCCAAGTTATTGGCACCATTACTAATAGGACCAATCACGCTTGGGATGCAGACCCAATCGCTTTACAAATTGACGTTGACCATAATGGCCAATTCATGGGTGCTCAAGAAACAGCATACGCACAACGACCAATCATGACGGACGGAGATGCAAAATACGATTACAACTGGTCTTGGTACAGTCAATACAGTGCAGGAACATATGGTGTAAGAGTTGATTTCACTAACTCAGCATACTACTTTACTGGAAACTCAACAACACTTGCTCACACAGGTGCATACATCAACGTAACAGTTGTTGGTACTACTGACTTCCAAACAACATCCCTACCTCGTCTATACCGCAATACTAACACTACAATTCAAGCAAAGTTGGTTGATAATTCACTTCAGCCTGTACGCAATGCTCCAGTAAATTATACTTGGTCATTTGATGGAAGAACTGGTGTTAATTACACGGATGATAATGGATTCTTTGAAATTCCATTCAACATCTCAGCGCAAGATGAATTAGGTGATTTTACCTTACAATTTGAATACGCAGGAACTCCATTGATGAAGGGTAATACCGCAACTCAAGAAGTGTGGGTTGTTTCAAGGTCCTACTTGTCAGTGACAACATCAGACCCTAACCTGCGCCAATCTGGTGACCGTTGGGATTTCACCGCACAAGTAGTTGATGACAATAAGACACAGGTACGAGATTCCGGAGGAGCCGCTCTTGATGGTGCGGAAGCACCTGATGGTGGATTGGTCGATGTTATCTTTGAAGGTAAGGCGTTTGATGGAGTAAATCACCGTCAGTTGTTGCAATTATTGCACCGCAGGCTGGATTGATTTCATTACCAGAACCGCAACCAGATGGCTCTCATCTTTGCTTCTATGATGGCAATGGCGATGGCTTTGCAGACAGAGATGCAAATGCAGATGGTGACCTAGACCGTAATGAGACAATTGGGTGTTTGAAATCTAATATCAGTCCATTGAATCCACAATTACTACGCGATGACCCAGAGTCATTCTTACCAGATGGATTTGGACCAGTCAATGTTATCCTCCGCTTTGAAGAAACTCTTCCAAACGAAGGTTGCGCTCCGCTAGAAGCATCTTACCTTGGAATACAAGGTGCATGGGATCCATGTGTGAGTACTCCTTGTAACGATCACTACCGCGTGATAATGACTCACAATGCAAATGGATTCAGCCTAATTGGCCGTACTAATTTGGATGTTGATGACCAAATCGTTTACACTAGCGAAATAGACCCTATGACTGGAGAAATCGTTCCTAAGCCAATGGTTGTCACAGGACAGTTATTAGATGAACTTGGAACTAGCTTAGCCAACAGAATAATCCGTGTCAATTACGAGATGGTCAATGGACAATCCGGCCCAGTAGCCTGTCCTACATCAACAACTGATGCAAATGGATTCTATGCGATTACTTGCCCTCTAAGCGATGTAATGGCTGGAAAGGCAAAAGTATCTGTCATCTATTCATCTTATGATAATAATGATGCATATCGCTATGAAAATAAGACAGTTCAATCTGAGTTCGATGTTTTCTCCAACTCTACACTTTCAGTAATGGAAGTCGGACCGTTCAAGTCTAGTGTTGAATCTTGGATGGCACCTAATGGTAGCACTTACCCAGTGCTATACCTAAAGGAATCATTCCACATAGATGCTAAACTAACACAATCAAATGGCCAATTCGTTGGCGGAAAGTGTTTGAACATCTATCTTGACCCTGAGCAAAACATTCGCCCAATCGCAACAATTCGTACCAACGAATTAGATGGTACAGTAGAATGGTTCAGTGGTGATCCGCTGCAAAATCCAAACCTGAAGGGTGTAGAAACGACCGGTGGTAAGTTAGAAGGATTTAGAACCCTAAGGGTTGCATTTGAACCAGATTTACGTATCGCTGGTGGCTGTGACAAAGATTCATCCAATGTATTGAATGGTTCAAGCATGGATATTCAAATCTTAGTTCGCTCCCGTGTTGACCTACAAGTCAAGCAAACATGGAGTCATTCCGGTGCAAATGGTGTTCCAGAAGGAACTCCAATCATCGGTGAAATAGCACTATTGCGCGACCGTCTTGATTTGGCTGTTGAAAATGAAGAAGTATGGTTTGTACGCCAATTCTTTTCAGAAGGTGAATGGGTTAAGGAAGGCGTTAACAAGACCAAGACCAATGAGCAAGGACATGCAAGCTTTGAATGGTCATTCGATGGAAAAACATGTAATGGTGTTGACTGTGAAGGAAGATGGAGAATAATCGCATATTACCCAGGTTCTACATATTTCTCAGAATCTCAAGATAATATTACCCACGAAATTAGTTGGGCAGAACCTTCTGGCCTTGGTGCGGATTCTTCACTATTTACTCCTGAAAATATGATGGCATTTGCAATCGTCTTGATGGCTGCAATAATTGCTGGATTCATGTATTGGCAACGCGTACAAGAGCGCCGTCAAGTACATGCTCTGAAGGGTATTTTGACTGATACGATGATGCAATTAGAGGCGAGTAACGAGTATATCGCTGCGATTTTCGATTGTTATAAGAATTTGGTCAAGCACTTCAGAAAGCATGGATTTATGAAGAAGGTTTACGAAACAACTCGTGAATTTGAAACAGCAGTACGTGCGGCTTTCAGTATGGTGCCAAGTGAGCAACTTGATGGCTTCCTAACAATCTTTGAAGAAGCAAGATATTCAGACCACAACATCGGTGCAGAGCACCGTGATAAGGCCATGAATACGCTAGGCGCAATTTCAAGATCTCTAACCCTTGCACTAGGCGAAGAAGGAATGGTCGGAAGAAAGGACCTTGTCAATCTATACGATGTCCAAACTAAGGCTGGTGAATTCGTAGCAGCTGATGGAACAGTACGCCAAGCAGGATTAGATGACGGCGACGAAAACACCGGATTCTCAATTTGATTCCAACTAACCGTTGACATAGGTGCGGCGCAATGCGTTGCGCTCACCTAGTCATAGCATTGCACAATAGGTATAGCCGTGATTGGATATTGCTGGTTTGATAGATTGATTTCCCAATTTGTCGCCTTAACATTGAAGGGGCAGTTCCCTTGTGCTTGCCACATGGACGACTGGAAAGGGCTCATAGACCAAGCCATGCAACAAGAGATGAACGACACTATTGGTGCTCACGGAACCTACGGAAAAGCGGTTAGGGCGGCCTTAGCTCAATCACAACTACTACTCGGAGATTTAGAAGCAGCACAAATAATTGAATCGATATATGGGGCTTTGGTGGCATATTCACAACAAGTCATGCTTCGAATGAAAGCGGAAGACCCAGAAATTGGTGGTGTTGACCACGCATTTAGAGCCGGACAAGCGTATGGAGTTAGTTGCGTTTTGAACCATCTAATTGACCAATTAACCGATGTTGCAGGAATAACCGCACTCGGAGCATTGGATAGCTTTTCAGACGCATTACACGAAGAAATAATAATTCAAGGAAGGGCAGCAGGATTAACTGTAGAATTGCTTGACGCAAAAGGCGATATTCTATTGGAATGATTAGGTGCTATTGGCGCTAACCAATTAAAACAGGCCGGCGTTGCCAAACGCAGCACTGCGACGCGTAGTATAGCGTTCACGCGTCGGTGGCTTCTTAATGGGTAGGCGAGACGGCGGCCTGCTTCAACGCATCGAGGGAGTTAAATGAGCAATCCAACAAACAAGACAAATACTCAGTTGGTCGACATGATCGACCAATTGAAGGCACAGTCTCGTGAGACCGGATCCGCTGTTTGGCGAGATGTGGCCATGCGTCTTTCAAAGAGTCGCAAGAACTGGGCCCAACCTAACCTTAGCCGCATTAGTCGCTACGCCCCTGAGGGTGCAACAATCCTCATACCAGGCAAGCTTCTTGGCTCAGGTGAATTGGCCAGTAACCACAATATCGCAGCATACAGTGTGAGTAATGGCGCTCGGGAGAAAATAGAAGCCGCTGGAGGTCGAATAATGACCTACGGCGAGCTGATGAACGAAAATCCAACCGGAAAGGGGGTCGTAATACTTGGCTGAAACAACCTATGTATTCAACGCAGATGGTCTCATCATGGGACGATTAGCATCTACTGTTGCTGAACTCCTTCTAAAGGCTGCACGCGAAGATCGTGATGACAAAGTCGTCATAATCAATGCTGAGAAAGCAATCGTATCTGGACGCCCACGGTCGGTTCTAAGCACATACAAGGCAAAGTATGAGTTAAACCACTCTCGTAAGGGACCATTTTTCCCACGTATGCCGGACATGATTCTAAAGCGCACAGTGCGTGGAATGCTCCCGTATCAAAGCAAGAGCAGTGGCCGCCGAGCACTACGCAATCTACGTGTTGTAATCCAATGCCCATCTCATCTAGAATCTGACCTTCCTGAAGGCCATGAACATGGTGACGATAGCAAGATTAGAAGGGCACTACCTGAGCGTTTTATTCTCCTTGGAGATATTTCCGCTAACCTTGGTGCACCAACCCACCGCTGGAATGGAGGTGAACAATGATGGCAAGTAAGAAAAAGAAAAAGTCAGTTGAATCATCAGGAAAGCGCAAGACCGCAGTCGCCCGAGCAAGCGTTATCGCTGGCAAGGGTAGAGTACGTGTCAACAGCGAACCAATCGAAATTCTTTCACCATCTCTTGCACGACGCAAGGCAATGGAACCGCTAATCATTGCTGATGCAATGAAGCGTTTGAGCAAGGTTGACATCAATATCACCACCGAAGGTGGCGGTATCATGGGTCAAAGTGATGCTATTCGTACTGCTATTGCACGTGGACTAGTCCACTACAATGGTGGAGCAGAAGGAATTGACGAAGAACTACGTGATGAATACTTGAGATTCGACCGTAGCTTATTGGTTAACGATCCTCGCCGCAAAGAGGCCAAGCATCAACTTGGTCGCGGTGCTCGTAGAAAGAAGCATAAGTCCTATCGATGAGGTGAAAAAATATGATAATTCCAATCCGTTGTTTCAGTTGTGGTGGCTTAATTGCCCACAAGTGGGAAGAGTACAAAGAGAAAATTGCTGCTGGTATAGAAATTGCAGATGCACTTGACCAAATCGACCTAACTCGTTACTGCTGCCGCAGAATGTATGTTGGACACCACGATTTAATCGAAGAAATCGCACCGTTCAGCACATCTCTGAAGTGAGCAACTCTACCTAGTATTGCAAACCACTTGCAGGGTCGTAAGACTCGACAAATTAGCCTCCCCAACAACAATACCAAACCTGACGGGAAGCCTTTGGGTTCTTATGGATAATCAACGAGGCATTGACATGGCAAGCGCTCGCGTCCACATCATCGTCTTGTTGTTACTGATTGCACCTATGGCGTGTTTCATCACCCCATCTGCTGCAGATAGCGTAATCAATTCAGATACTGAATGGAGTGGAGAAATAACTCTCAGTGGAAATGTTACAGTGGCTAATGGAACAACTCTAACCATTCTATCTGGTACAACAATAGATGCCAAAGAGTATTGGATATCGGTTGAAGGAACCTTGAGTGCAAGTGATGTTTTCTTCAATTCAACAATTCCATCTCTAACCCAGGGGTCTCATGGTGCTGGTCTATGGGTCGGTATTGAAGTAGCAAGCAATGGTCATGCGCTTTTACAAAATGTGGTTATTGAAAATGCTGAAACCGGTGTATTAGTGGAAGGAACAC
>Ga0206691_1863674_pt1 | contig 10601 bp, 15 predicted proteins | sample M150012015metaT_FD_159697 | JGI IMG/M metagenome (GOLD analysis project Ga0206691, IMG submission 159697) | Metatranscriptome of ammonia-oxidizing marine archaeal communities from Monterey Bay, California, United States - M1 500m 12015... | ecosystem: Environmental > Aquatic > Marine >...
ATTCATACAATCTTACTATCATGGATATGAAGCAAGGAGGTGGCAATAGCTACTTCGACGTCGAGCGCCTTTGTAACGAGGCGGTCGAGAGGAATTTTAGAGGCGACCCCAACTCTGTTGGGAGCGTCATCAGTCAGGCAACCTACGACTTGGTCTGGAACACTTTCGTTAAGTGGTGCCACGGCCAGGCCGAGCAGGGGCGGGCAGTTAACATGCCCCAATTTGGTATTATTGGTTATCAGCAGGTTAGGGACAGCATCAGGATCTTGTACGTTAGGCTGAGCGACCACTTCATGGCTAACTTCCAGCTGAGCTACAAGCCCGAGATGGCAGAGTTCGAGAGAGAGGCCAAGAACGTTGTGATGGAACCTTCAGCGAAGCCAAACTTTGCCAACATGGCGAAGCTGGCGCAATTGGAGAAGCCGGTGTTCACGAACGTGCTTTAAAACATTTTCCACGTGATTGGAGAGCTACTGAACGAGAACGGTATCGTAGAGATTGACCTCCAAGAGTTTGGCAAGTTCTTTGCTAACAACAGACAGGTGCTGTATGACCCATTGAACAAGCTCAAGCCTCAAGCGCCACAAGGAAAGCAGACCGTGAAAGCATTGATGGAGGGCGGAGTCAGTGGAGGGCCACAGAACTATTACACCCAGCAATAGCAATTCACGCAGCAGCAGATGGCGCAGATGGAGCACATGTACGCCTCACAAGGGAGGGGACAGCAGGTGCGAGGATCCCTCGGCATCCAAGGCGACTCACCCCCGAGAAGATATAAGAAGCCTTTCGGAGACGGCAAGATCACAAAGGACCTGCTTGGAGCAGGAGACGACCCTATGGCTAAGAATCAAGAGTTCTCGCTTCTTGCTAACAACCCGATGGCTTTGATGAAGCAGACCTTCAAGAAGCCAGGCAAGGCAACCAGCAGATACCCTCCGGTCATTGACGCATTCAGCCGAACGCTGGCAGCTCCTATCTCCAGCGAAAGACACTATTTCTCGGTTTGCCACAAGATTGGTACCAACTTTTCTCCTTCGGCCAAGGGATTCTTCATCGACACTGAGGCCAGAATTATCAAGTTCAAAAACATGAACGAGGGAGACACCAAACTCGACATTGTGGGATCCAGCGGAGACGGCATCGTCACCGTCATCGAGCCAGCAGACGCGTAAGAGGAATACGACGCCTTGCTGTACCCTCAAAACGCGGACAAGAGAAGAATTCAGGCTAGAAAGGTGTCGTATGCAAGATACAGACAGTATGTTGAGAACGAAATCTCAGTGGATGTTATCGCGCCAATTCGCCAATACTGGCTCACCCATATCATCGAGCTGATTCCAGGAGATCTTCACGCTGTTGAGAAGGAGAGAATTGAGTATCTCATTGATACAATGCTCAATGAAATCAACAAGGACTACTTTGACTCAGTCAGAAAGAGCATTCTCGACTATATTCTCAAGAATGAGGCCGAAATGAAGAGACTTGGCATCCAGCAGGTACTAAACCAGCCAATTGACTGGGGCGATGACTACTACAAAGGCATCGAGCCCAATGAAGAATGGAAGCACAACGTCATGATGGCGAGAATGCTGATGAGCGAGAACCTGTGCATCTGCTCTCAGGCTACTCTTGAGCTGATGAAGCTCTGGCAAGATTACAAGAGCTACCTTTTCGTTGACCTGCCTCAGCCCAGAGAAGAGCCAGTCGGCATGAGAGAGTTCCTTCCGCAACAGGAGCAGCAGATGAACAAGGTCAAGGGGCTTTTGAGCTCGGACTGGAACAAGAGTGCTGTCGACATCCTCCGAGAGGAGCTGGAGAACCTTGACAAAGACCAGACCAAAACCTTCTTCGAGTCTGTCTCCACCTTGATGGCCAACCAGGTCAGGGAGCTCGTTGAGCAGTCAGTTAACGCGTACGTCGATTTCATCCAAGGTTTCAAGGCAGACTCTTACCCTCTGCCCTCAGAGATCACCACTCGTGAATATGACCCTGACGCTGCCTTTGAGGACAACTTTATCTCCCTCTCCCTAGTGATCCCGACCGGCGCGGGGGCTACCGGCGGTATTGCCTTCTCAGAGCGACTCGAAGACGTCCAGGCCGAGCTGGAGGGAATCATCGACTCCATCGTAAAGCAGAGCAGCAACCTACCAAGACCCGAGAACACCATCGCCAGAAGTGACAAGAACCATCTTTGGGATGTCCAGAGCGACGATGAGATTGTGGTCAAAGCTAAGGCGCAGATCTCTTAGACTATTCGCGAGAACCTCGAGGTCGTGAAGCTTGCTGTGAATGTGTACGATGACTATCTGTTCATCCTCCACGAAAAAGAACGCATTGATGCTTTCTTGCAAAAAGAGCCGTTCGAGAGAGAGGCCTTCCAGGCTGAACTCAACAAGTATCAAGAGACAATCCTGAGGATCAGAGAGGAGATGCCTTTCGAGATCAGAATGAACATGTTCTTGATCAAGTGCGGAGATATCAACACTGCCCTCTGCGAGGAGTGCGAGTCACTGATGGACACCATCCTCACAAGGGTCGGAGACCATGTCTTCGTCAAGCTGGCACCAGATATTTCACAGGCAACCAAGCAGATCCAGGAGGAGCTCCAGGCAAAGTCCGCTTCTTCAGCCGACCTGGTCCACCACGAGAAGAGGCTTGAGGAGGTTCAGCTTGCAGAGCACAAGAGACTCACCGCGACCTATGCAGACATGATGGAGTGGTTCATGTTCCTGAATGCAAACCCAAAGTACAAGATGCTGGAAGACAACTCCAAGCCGATCATGCTGGCCTTCAAGGCTATGGGCTACATCCCGAGCAACATCGAGAAAGCTGCGGTCAAATTGAGGGGCGAGAGAACCGACATTGAAAATGCTTTGATGGCACAAGTGGGCAGGTTCGCAGCCAAAATTGCTGAAACCGAAGGCGAGGTAAAGGCTTTCAAAGATTGCAGCAACCAGAGGAAAGCCGGAGAGTATGTCAAGAAGATCAATGACATCAATGCAACTCTTAAGTACCTCAAAGAGGAGATGAAGCGCATTCATGAGCAATAAGGAGACCTCGACATGGCTCTCGGAGAGTATCCCCTGATTGACGAGCTCAGCGTCTATATCAAGCCTTTTGAAGACTTGTGGAATCTCAACGTAGAATTTGCTGGAAACATGAAGTCCTGGAAAGACAGCCCTTTGAGCAAACTGAGCCCAGATTAGATTGAAGCAGACTTCAAAAAGATGCAAAGTGCCACAACGAAACTCACCGGTCGCTTTGACACCCTCAAAATCTCGAAGCCGAGAGATGTGGCAAGTGGTATGAAAGATTAACTCATGGCTTTTAGACCAAATCTTCCGATTATAAGAGCCCTGTGTAACCCAGGTCTGATGGACAGGCACAGGAGACTACTTGCCCTGGAAATCTATGGAGAGGCTGGCAAGGATGAACATGGACAACCGAAGCCACCCCAGGACTTCGACGCCGATTCAACCACCTGTGACGAGCTCACCAAGATGGACATCCGCCACAAGCAGGAGGCAATCGAAGAGATCAGCGACAAGGCTTCGAAGGAATTCGGAAACGCTAAGACAATGGAGAAGATGCGAGATGAGTGGGCACCTTTGTTATTTGCAGTCGACATGCCACAGGGCAAGGACTCCTATATTCTGAAGGGTGACGCTGTCGAGGAAATTTAGACGGTCCTCGATGACCACGTCATCAAGGCGCAGACTATGAAAGGTTCCCCGTTCGCAAAGTTCATGCTCGAGGAAATCACGCAGTGGGAGGCCAAATTGCTCAGGACTTAGGACAACCTTGACTTATGGCTGAAGGTGCAGGCAACTTGGATGTACCTAGAGCCCGTGTTCTCCTCAGAAGATATCATCAAGCAGATGCCAGTTGAGGGGTAAAAGTTTAAAGAAGTCAACATTGCATGGCACGCTATGATGAACCGAATCTTCGAGGACCAGTCTGCACTCACCGTCATCGAAATCGAGGAGCTCGGCGAGATCCTGAAAAGTGCAGACGCTAAGCTAGAGAGAGTATAAAAGGGTCTCAACGATTACCTTGAGTCAAAAAGAAGTCTCTTCCCAAGATTCTATTTCCTGTCCAACGAAGAGCTGCTGGAAATCCTGTCTGAGACCAAGGAGCCACTCAGAGTGCAGCCCCACTTGAAGAAGTGCTTCGAAGGTATCGCCAAGCTGGACTTTGACGATGAGAAGAAGATTCACGGCATGTACTCTGTAGAAGGTGAGCTGGTCCAATTTGTCAGAGTGATCGACCCAATCGCAAGCAAAGGCCAAGTCGAGGACTGGCTGGTCCAAGTCGAGGATGTCATGCTCAAGTCTATAAGAGACAGGATCGAGAAGGCGCATCACGACTACACCAAGACATAGAGGGACAAGTGGGTCATCTCTTGGTAAGGATAGGCCGTTCTTGCCATCGCCTGTACCTTCTGGACGGTACAAGCCGAAGAAGCAATGAAGAAGAATGGGCTGCCTGGCCTCTAACAATACTTTGACAAACTGGTTCTTCAGCTGAATGAAACTGTAAACGTTGTCCGTACTGAAATCTCCAACCTTTAAAGATGCACTCTGGAGGCTCTTATCGTGCTTGATGTGCACGCAAAAGAGGTCATTAAGAACGAGCTTATCGACACGCAAATCAGTGACTCAAATGATTTCAAGTGGCTTTCTTAGCTCCGATACTATTGGGAAGACAACGATGTCTGGTCAAGAATCATCAACTGCAAGCTTGATTACAACTACGAGTACCTTGGCAACTCTCCGAGACTGGTTATCACTGCTCTTACAGATAGATGCTACAGGACGCTTTGCGGAGCTATCTACTTGAACTACGGTGGAGCGCCTGAAGGACCCGCTGGTACAGGAAAAACAGAGACGGTAAAAGATCTTTCCAAGGCTCTCGCAAGACAATGTATTGTGTTCAACTGCTCCGACGGTCTCGACTATGTTATCATGGGTAAATTCTTCAAGGGTCTCTCCTCTTGCGGAGCATGGAGTTGCTTTGATGAGTTCAACAGAATCGAGCTGGAAGTGCTTTCCGTTATTGCCCAACAGGTACAGAGTATCCAGTACGCCATTGATAAAGATATGACGCGATTCATCTTTGAGGAGTGCGAAATCCCAATCAAGAAGACCTGCAACTGTTTCATCACGATGAATCCAGGTTATGCTGGAAGGTCAGAGCTGCCAGACAATCTGAAGGCACTGTTCAGGTCTGTGGCTATGATGGTGCCGGACTACGCAGTCATTGCTGAGATTTCCCTGTATTCGTTCGGTTTCACTGACGCCAAGAGTCTTGCCCTCAAAATTGTAACGGTATACAAGTTATGCTCAGAGTAGCTGTCTTCACAAGATCATTATGATTACGGAATGAGAGCTGTAAAGTCCGTGCTCACTGCTGCCGGTAATCTGAAAAGGCGATTCATGAACGAAAATGAGAGCATCCTGATGCTAAGAGCCATTAATGACGTAAACCTGGCAAAATTCTTGTCCCACGATCTCCCTCTATTCATGAATATCACAAGTGATCTGTTCCCAGGAGTCGTTCTCCCTGAACCTGATTACAAGGACTTGCTTCGCTGCATGAAGAACCAGATGGAGAAAAGGAACCTCCAGCCGCACCCTTACTTCATCATGAAAATTATTCAGCTGTACGAGATGATTATTGTCAGGCACGGTCTCATGATAGTCGGCCTCCCTTTTGCAGGCAAAACCTCTTGCATCAGGATCCTTGCAGCAGCGCTGAGCCAGCTCAAGGAGGAAGGGCTGATGGGCGAGCGCAAAACACTTATTTCTCGAGTGAACCCCAAATCCATCACAATGGGTTAGCTTTATGGAAACTTTGATGAAGTAAGTCACGACTGGTCAGATGGTGTACTCGCTGTTGAATACAGGACCATGGCCGCAGGAATGAGCACTGAGGACAGAAGATGGCTCGTCTTTGACGGGCCTGTAGACGCTCTTTGGATTGAGAACATGAACACTGTGCTTGACGACAACAAGAAGCTGTGCCTGATGAGTGGTGAAGTCATCTAGATGTCTGCCAACATGAACATGATCTTCGAGCCTATGGACCTGGCAGTTGCTTCTCCAGCAACAGTATCCAGGTGCGGAATGGTCTACCTCCAGCCGCATGAAATGGGCTGGGAGCATCTGTACACATCCTGGAGGCACGAGTGCGGCTTGATCGAGCTCAACGGCAAAACTCTATTTGAGGAAGAATAGCTCAAAGTCATTGATCAATTGATTAAGGTAATTGTTTAGCCATGCATCGACTATGTCAGAAACGAATGCAAGGAGCAAGCTCCAACCGAAGACCAGTGCCTTGTTGTAGGTATGCTCAGAATCCTGAGGGCTATGTTAGGTGTATTTGAACAAGGACACCATGCTGATGCTGACAAAAAGCTTAAGGCAACGATCATCGAATCCTGCTTCATCTTTTCTTGCACATGGTCCCTGTGCTGCTCTATCAACACCGAATTCAGAAAGCCATTCAACCAGAGATTCAAGGACATTTGCGCAGGTGATCTTGAAGGCCAAGAGGTGAAGTTGAAGAACAAGATTCTGCCTTCACAGTTTGACAGAGGCACAATCTATGATTATCGATACTTGCCTGAGACAAACGAGTGGAAAAACTGGATGGAGTTCACTGACAAGGATAAGATCGATCACTTCCCCAAGGAGTCACTTGTGCAGGAGCTTATTGTCACCACTATGGACACGATTAGATACGGCTTCTTGCTAGAGATGTTTGTCGAAGCCGATATCAGAACGCTTTTCGTCGGCCCTACAGGAACAGGCAAGACTGCCTACATCCAAAAGGTTTTGAACCAGTAGCTTTCAGCTGAAAAATACTTGATCATTGAGGTGGGTTTCTCGGCTTAAACTCACTGCAATCAGGTCCAAGACATCGTTGACGGCAAACTAGACAAGAGGAGAAAAGACCACTTCGGTCCCAGATTCGGAATGCGCTGTGTTGTTTTCATCGACGATCTCAACATGCCAAAGAAGGAGTTCTACGGAGCTCAGCCACCAATTGAAATCTTGAGGCAATTTATCGACTAAGGAGGCTGGTATGACAGAAAGGATAATAAGCATCCGTTCAGAAACATTGTTGACACCATGCTGGTCACCGCCATGGGTACTCCAGGCGGTGGAAAGTCGTTCATCACCCCTCGCTTCCAGCGCCATTTCAACATCGTGGCCTTCACAAACTTCGATGAGAATGCCATGACTACCATCTTCAGGTCGATCCTGAAGTGGTTCTTCAGAACAGGCGGGTTCGCTCCGGAAGTCTCAGGCATGGAGCAAAAGATTGTATCGGCCACAGCAAAGGTCTACGACAAGATCCAAGCTGAGTTGAAACCAACGCCTGCGAAAACGCACTACACTTTCAACTTGAGAGATTTCTCAAAGGTTATCTGCGGTATCTGCCTGGCTACCAAAAAGGAATTGACCTCAGTCGACACCTCCATCAGACTCTGGGCACACGAGAGCTGCAGAATCTTCGGTGACAGGCTGATTAACAACGAGGACAGAATGTGGATGCTCGAGACAGTTCGCGAGATCACCCGAAATCCATTTGGCTCCAGTTTCGACACCCTCTTTGCACACTTGGACACTGACAAAGACGGCAAGGTCAAGTCGCTCGATGAATTCAGAGGCCTGCTGTTCGGAGACATCTATGCTCAGTTCGGGATGTCTGAGCGACCATACGAAGAGATTCTGGACAAAGAAAGACTCGTGAGGTGCGCTGAAGACGCGCTCGTCCAGTACAATCTGCTCTCAGACAAACCAATGAACCTCGTGCTCTTCAACTTCGCCATTGAGCATTTGCTCAGAATTGGAAGAATCATCAGGCAGCCAGCCGGTCACGCCCTCCTGGTAGGAGTCGGTGGCTCGGGAAGGCAGTCTCTTTCCAGACTAGCCTCGAAAATCTCGGACTTCGAGGTATTCCAGGTGGAAATCAAAAAGATTTACAGGATGATCGAGTGGAGAGAGGACCTGAAGGAGCTCATGAGACAAGTTGGTGGTAAAGGTGCGCCAACGACCTTCCTGTTCACAGACACCTAGATCAAGGAAGAAGGATTCTTGGAGGATCTCAACAACATCCTGAACACAGGAGAAGTCCCAAACATCTTCCCTGCTGATGAAAAGGTTGATGTCCAGGAAATGATGAGGAAGCCCGCAAAGGAAGAAGAGAGGTGCCCAGAGGGCACTCCTGCCCAGCTGTTCGCCTTCTTCCTGGAGAGGTGCAAGAAGGCCCTGCACGTGGTGCTCTGCTTCTCCTCGATCGGAAGCTCGTTGAGAAATCGAATCAGAGACTTCCCTTCAATCGTCAACTGTACTACCATCGACTGGTTTTCGCTCTGGCCCCCAGATGCCTTGGAAGCAGTGGCAGTCAGGTTCCTGGGCGAGGTCGCGATGGCTGCGGAAGTCCGTGACTCTTGCGTCACCATGGTGCAGACCTTCCACACCTCGACTGAGAGGAAAGCACAGCAGTTCAAGGATGAGCTGAAGAGGGTCTACTACGTGACCCCCACTTCTTACCTCGAGCTGATCGCCACCTTCAAGGCCCTTCTCGGCGACAAGAGGAAAGAAATCGCTGCGCTGAGAGACAGGTACTCGAATGGATACGACTGCCTGGTGGACACCGAGGGTAAGGTTAACACCATGCAGCGAGAGCTGGAGGACCTCCAACCAGTTCTCCAGGAGGAAAACGCCAAAGCTGGGGAGCAGCTCGTGGTCGTGGCAAGAGAGGCAGAAGCCGCCAACAAGATCGCAGAGGCAATCGCGGTGGAAGAGGCAGCAGCCCAGAAAATTGCGGACAGCGCGAACGCCATCAAAACCGATTGTGAGACTCAGCTCGCCGAAGCCCTGCCAGCTTTGAAGGCGGCTCAAGAGGCCGTAAAGTGCATCTCGAAGGGAGATATTGCAGAGCTTAAGAACTTGGCAAAGCCACCAGAGGATGTCAAGCTGGTTACAAAGGTAGTGTGCATGCTCTTTGGTAAAACTCCGATCAAGGAAATGAATCCAGAGACACAGAGGAGAGAGGAAAACTGGTGGAAGCCGTCAGTGCAAATGATGATCGACCCGAAGTTCCTCACGTAATTGATCGATTTTGAAAAAGATGACCTTACCCAGCAGCAGATTGATAAGATTCAACCTTTCATCACGTTGAGCAACTTCACCATCGAGCATCTCAGCAACGTCTCAAAGGTGGCCATGAACTTGGCAAAATGGGTGTTTGCAATGGACAAATATTTCAACGTTAATAAAATTGTTATTCCCAAGAAGGAGCAGCTTAAGGTTGCCGAGGCAGAGTACGCCGAAGTCTCCAAAGTCCTAGCAGTCAAGCAAGCCGCCCTCAAGGTCGAGCAAGACAAAGTCGCAAAGCTCAGGGCAGAGCTGAAGGAAACACAGGATAAGGTGCAATCGCTCACTGAGCAAGTCGAAGATTGTAAAGCCAGACTCATTAAGGCCGAAAGTCTGATCAACGGCCTGGGAGGAGAAAAGACCAGATGGAAGGCCGAATCCGAAAGACTCTCGGTCGTCTACGAGAATTTGACTGGCGATGTGCTTATTTCTTCGGGCATGATTTCATACTTGGGAGCTTTCACTTCACTGTACAGAGCTGATCTCGCCGCCGAATGGGTCAAAAACTGCGAAGAAAAAGAAATCCCGAACTCTGGAAAGTTCAGTCTGGAAAGAGTGCTCGGAAATCCCGTGGACATTAGAAACTGGAGTTTGCAAGGCCTTCCAAACGACTCCTTCTCTGTAGAGAACGCCATCATCAACCAATACACGCGCAGATGGCCACTCTTCATCGATCCACAAGGACAGGCGAATCGATGGATCAAGAGCAAAGAGAAAGACGTCGGCATCAAGGTTCTTAAGTTCACAGACGCTGCGTATTTGAAATTCCTGGAAGCCGGAATCCGAATGGGAACTTCAGTCCTGATGGAAAACGTCTCAGAAGAAACGGATCCAGCAATTGAGCCACTGCTGCAAAAGCAGATCATCGTTAAGGGTAAGAGTATGACGATCAAGATTGGTGACTCCGTCATTGATTACGACAAAAACTTCAAGTTTTACATGTGCACGAAGCTGAGAAATCCACATTATTTGCCGGAGGTTTCGACGAAAGTAACCCTCATCAACTTCATGATCACCTTCGAAGGTCTGAGTGACCAGCTCCTCGGGCTTGTCGTAGAGAAGGAGCAGCCCGAATTGCAGACTAAGAAAGAATAGCTCGTGATTGAAGGAGCGCAAAACAAGAATAGGTTGCAAGAGATTGAAGACTAAATTCTGAGCACACTTAAAAATTCTTCCGATATTCTCGGAGATGCAGAGGGTATTTAAATTCTCGAAAACGCCAAGGTCGTGTCCGACGACATCAACAAGAAACAGGTTATTGCTGAGAAGACAGAAAAAGAAATCGACGAAGCAAGAATCGGCTATCAGCCGGTCGCGGTGAGAAGTTCTGGGCTGTTTTTCTGCATTACTGATTTGGCAAATATCGACCCGATGTATCAGTACTCTTTGGATTTCTTCAAGGGCTTATTCACAGCCGCCATCATGAACTCCGAG
>Ga0206691_1688234_pt1 | contig 10552 bp, 3 predicted proteins | sample M150012015metaT_FD_159697 | JGI IMG/M metagenome (GOLD analysis project Ga0206691, IMG submission 159697) | Metatranscriptome of ammonia-oxidizing marine archaeal communities from Monterey Bay, California, United States - M1 500m 12015... | ecosystem: Environmental > Aquatic > Marine > Intertidal...
ATTTAAAGTTGTTAATAAAAATATAATGTCTTTTAGGTAAAAACCTCTTGGGTGATCACTCCTTGCAGCACAGCAAGACGACACCGGCGAGCTTCCACTTCATTGAGGCGGTCATACCTCTGTTTGGATTAGGCGGAGCTCCTTGGGCTTCAGGCTTAAGGAACACTCTGAAGATCAAGTACTTGTCATTTCTCTTGGGGTACTTGTAGACTGGGCAGTTGTAGTAAGTCTTCTCAAGAGTTGCGAGGTCGATCTTCTTTCCTCCCTGCGCCTTCTGATCCTTCTCGTTCCTTGGCACGCAAATGGCTGTCACATGGATAATGGGGAACTGGTAGAACAGTTCTTTTGGCTGAGAGTCTTCGAGCTTCCTTTCGGTTCTTGACCATCCGGCACCTTCAAGGAAGAGTCCATGGATGAACACTCCCTCTTGTGGCGCGGTGATGCCTCTGGTGCCTTCGATTCTTCCGTCTTCTCCGGCGATGACTTCCTTCTGCACTTCAGTATAGTATCGCACTTCATCAAGAGCCCATGTCTTCTTGATTCTGGTGACTTCCTGCTTCATTGCAGTCAAGAAACCTTGTGGATTGAAGAATCCAGTCAACCAGAAGGATGGAGGTCTTTCTTTGAGCCAGACGCTGAGTTGGTGATGTCTGTCGATAAGTCCCTTGATCCATCCTGCGAGAGATGGTGTAAGCCATGAGATTTCCGCACCTGTTGGGTCGAATTGCCACTTGTATGGCACTCTGTAATCGAACACTGCATTGATTGACTCGACAATTTCTGGAGTCATGATGATGGTTCCATCGATAGCGTCGCACATGCCGACCATTGTGCTTCTGACAGTGGTCAGGATGAATTGGAATCTCTGGAGCTCTTGTCTCAAGAAAATATTCAATGGAATCAAATCGAATTCACCTGGTGTTCCAAGGCCTCTTGGTCCTCTGAGGGTCTTGAGTCTTTCGTCAACTTCGAGGAATTGGAAATCGACTGGCAGACTTGGGAGCAAGTTCTTCTCAATATTCTCCTTGACCTGATCTTCTCTAGACAGTCCACCTCCTCCGGCAGCTTCCTTTGGCTGGGTGTCTGTCAGGGTGGTGAGCATTTCGTTGGACTGCTTGAGTCTGTAGGTCAAATCTGCATTTGGATGCAGCCCGAAGATTGGAGGAGAATCCTTTGGTGGAAGGTGATCGATCTCTTCGAGGTACTTGCTGTGCTCGGTCGCTTCTGGGATGCAGTAGGAGAATTCGGTGACTGAGTTGTTGAAGCAATATCCTGGAGTAAAGATTTGCTCTTGGATCCAGAGAAGTCCATAGGTGTTGAACAGCTCTCTGTCAAGACCATCTGTGATTCTGCCTCCGTACTGGACGTCGCAGACCATGTATTGCATTGCTTTCCATGAGTAGTGGGTGTTCAATGTCTGGCACTGAGTCATATGCGTCTCGAGGAACGACATAGAAGCCTGCATGTCTGAGGTGTTGAATTCGTAGGGAATACAGAATCCGAGTGGGCCGAACTTTCTTCTTTCCTGGACGATGGAGTGCATGAAGCAGATGGAGTAGACGATCTGTCTCCACTTGTCATATGGCTCAACTCTCTCAAGGAAGTCCTGGTTGACAGTGGTGTTGAAGGTTCTGGAGAGACCTGCTTGCAAACCATTTGGTGGCTCGGTTGTGACCTTGATTGCCATTTGGAGGAGACCGAGTGGGAATTCTTTATGAGGTTCGCAAGTGATCCAGAGTCTGAAGTCTGGATGGATGGTCTTGTCTTTTGGGTTGAGGATGTCCTCCATTGCTGCCATGAAGTCGAGACTCAAATGGCAGTTGTTAAGAACAACCCACTTTCCGGAGGCCATGCTCTAGTCGATAAGTGCCTGAGCTGGGATTTCCTGCTCTTCTCCCATGGAGACTTTGCCCGTTGGGAATTGCTTGTGCTTCTTGGCGTACTCGTCGATGGCTCCGGTTGGATCTGCACCAGCGGAAAGCAGGAACAGCACTGGAATGTTTGGAGTAGACTCACTGTAGGTGTCGGCGATTGCATCGTTGCACGGCTTGACGTAGTCGCTGGTGAGCACGTCCTTGATGAACATGTTGCTTGCGAGCATGGTTCTGTCTTCTCTCATTGATCTGATGAGGCAGAGATGGATGAAGCTGCCAATGTTGGGATCGGCGTTGATCTTCTCCTCGTAGTCAGGGACGGTGGTGGACTCTGGCTCGTTCTCTTCGATCCATGCTCTCCATACCTGGTCGTTTCTTTGGATTCTGTCTGGCAGTTCCTTGAAGAAGCAGGTGTGGTCGTTGGCGAACTTGTGCTTTGACAGCGCTTTCAGGTTCAACCAGGTCTTGTCTTGCATCCAAATGAAGATCTTGTTTCTGTCATCAATACCGGCTCCGGCTTTGAGGAAGAGGCCGACATCAGCATTGGTGAGCTTTCCGTCTTTGATCAAGATCTTGGTGCCCATCATGAGTTTGAAGGTGGTCTTGTCTCTCTCGAAGAGTCCTCTGTTGATGTATCTGTAGACTCTCCATGTGAGCTCAGTTCGAATGTTGATAACTCTCTCCTTCACAAGCTGAGCCTTCGGTGAGAATTCGATGGCCTTATCGAAAAGTCCAAGGAATTGAGCAAGTGATGTGTTATACATCCAGTTGACAAGTGTCATCTCGACGACGCAGAAGTAGAGAACTGCACCTCTGGCTGCGGCAGGTCTGAAAAGCTCTCTCTTTTCATTGATTTCAATCTTCTTCTCTTGGGCTTCGACGAGCTTCTCGTTGACTTCCTTTGATTTAGTCTTGATGGTGGCAAGCACTTCAATGAGCTCGATGTCGTCAAGCAGGGAGCCTTGGGAGTTGGCGAGTCTGTCGAGGAGCTGCTCTTCATACGATTGCAAGATCTTGGTGTTTGCAGTGACATCTTCTTGGAGTTGAGTCAAAGTATCTTGAAGAGATCTCTGCTCTTTGCTAATGAGCCTAGCCAAGAGCTGTTGCTCAAGACCACCCTGGGTGACGGTGAAGTCGATAATGGTGGATTTGGCTGCAAGTTCTGGCGAGAAATGCGGGTTTGCAAGTCTGGAGGTCATGAACAGGCGGAAGTTCTCGTCGTAGTCCATGTCTTGGTCAGCAAGCTTAATGAGTCTATTCTTACCCTTCTTGATAATCTGTTTCTCAAGAATTGGATCCAACATAGGGTCCACTTCGTTCTCGATAGACTCGATGAGCACTGGCCATCCCATTTCCAGAGGGAATTTGAGGGCGTCTTTCAGACTTGGATGGTTCAAGGTCAAAATGCAGCTTTGCTCGAGGAGGATTGGTTCTCTCTGCTTGATCCAGTTAATAGCCTGTCCCTGTGGATCAATCATGAGTGGGTATCTGGATGATCTGGTGACCATGATACCGTTCTGGATTGAAAGATCATCTGATGGGAGACCTTCGAGGTTCCATTCTCCAATGGTGGCTTGATCGACAAGGAATTGGGTCAATTGCAAATCGCCAGACACCGGGATGTTCTTGGCAATAATGTCGTTATGGAAGTACTCTTCAAGCAATTTAAGTCTGAAGTCAGCATTGAATGGTCCGCAATATGACACGAAAGCGCAAGCTTTGGCAACGTCTCCGACAAGTCTTTGTTTAAGTGACTTGAATTCATTTGCGTTTTGGATCCATCTGACCTTGTTGTCAGCCAGCGAGTTGATGAGCCTGTTGGCCTAGTCCATCTTCTTTCTGGTCTTCATGGCGTTCTCTTCGAGGAGAGTCTTCTTGCCCATCGCATCGTCATACTTCTTCTTGAGCCTTTCCTTGAGTGCTGTTACCTCAGCGAGTTCGGCTTCAGCAGCGGCAAGGTTGGCCTGTGCCTCCTCAAGTTCTCCTTGTTTGACTTCGAGCAACTTGAGTTTTGGCTTCACAATCTTGGAGGCTTTGTGGTAGTCGCTCATTGCACCTGCCCAGTCGCAAAGACCACCGAGGGCTGCAGAGGCTTTCTTGGCGACGGTGCCGACGAAAACTTCTCTGCCATCTGGAGTTTGGAGCAAGAGATATGGCTCGAGGAGCTCAATGGTTTCCTCAGTGATGTTATCCTTCTGGTTGTTGGAGAATTCAGTGAGATCCTTGAGGAAGTTCGCGTTAGCAAGAGTGTTCTTAGTGTGGTTATCGAATGAGTCATTCACGAATGGAATGTCAGTCTTCAAAATGGTAAGAGATCTTGGCTTAACTGAATCCAGTGATCTCTGGAAGAGCACGTGGATTGTGTCCATGATAAGTCTGGTGGTATCGACTGCCTGTCTCATACCTTTCAGCTCGTTGATGTCCTTTGGCTGGATGGAGTCGGCGGCTGCGATGGCTCTGTCCAAGAAGGGCATAGCCTTAGCCAAATCTTTATCAGCTGCTTCTTTCTCACCTTCAATCATGGTCTTCTGGTCCATACAGTTCTTCTGCACGATAGCGACCTCGTCAGACTTAATCTTGGCCTTTCTGTTCTCAACTTCAAGCTCTTTCAGCACCTTCTCGACTTCCTCTTGGGCTTCTTTGAGATGCACTTCTTCTTTCTTAAGGTCGATCTTGAGCACTTCGACACCCTCTGATGCTTCCTTAAGCTTTGAAAGTCCGGAAACGATGTTGGATTCTTCGACGTCGATGCCGTCGTACTTCTTTCTGTAGACGTCCTTGTAGAGATCAATGAATGAAAGATAACTCTTTGGCGTGACGTAGACATGTCTTCTCATTCTCTGGAAGTACACTTCGCAAACTTCCGTAACGAGGTCGTGGCACTTACCCATGTGTCTTTCGAGCTCTGCCTTCACTTCCTTGGTGCAGTCCATCTTGAATGAAGCCAAGAATTTGTGAGACACAGCTACAAGTGCCTCCTCGGGCCACGGGAGGAACCAATCGATTGAGCACTGCGAGAAGAGTGACGGGAACTTTTGACTCCTTTCTCTGAATTTGGTGCCTACGGGTGAGAAGGCGAGGACCATGTGGAGTTGATCCTTGACTCTGTTAATGAAGAAGTTCCACAGCTCGAGGTTGGTTGGGTCAATACCTTTGGTAAGTCCAACTTCCTTGGCATAAACGTTCTTGCATTCGAGCGAAACGACATCCTTTTCGTCCTTGGGGATCAGGCCTGGAATTTCTCCAGTTGCAAGCATACTGTTGATGGCTTCAAGGAAGGTCTCAGATTTGATTTCAGCGTCAGTCATGATGAAGGAGACTGATTTTCCCTCTGGGCCAGCTTTGTGATAAAGCTCCTTGATGTCGTCCTTGAGGTGCTGGTCGGCGTAGGACTTGGTAAGCGCGATCTGGAAGAATTCTTTCTTCGTAATGAAAGATCCAAGCTTGGTCAATGACTGCTTTCCTGAACCACCGACTCCGACGAGGAGGATGTTGCCACCTGGGGTGTTGATGATTCTGGTGATTCTGAGCAAATGCTTGAGTGCATCATCGAAGATAACCAAGTTCATCTGCTTGGAAGAGTTCTTCAGGTTGTAAGCCTCGAGCTTGTCGTTGGCGATCTTCTTGATGGTTTCGACGTCTGGGCAGGCTTCGTAGACGAATGGTGCTTCAGCCACAAGATCTCCATACTCATCAAGCTCATCTTCTCTCATGAAGTCTGCGAAAAGATAGTCGGTCATGAGCTGCTCGTCGTCAAGTCCGAGCTGGTCTCTATACTTCTCTTTAGTAACTCTGTCGAGGAGATCTCCAAACACTTTCTTATCAGCGTTGGAGATAAGCTTGTCAACGAAGGTCCTGTCGCACTCGTGTCTCCAGAGGGCGATGAGGGAGAGTTCTGGTCTCATCTTTGACTTGATATTGGATTGAGTAGAAATGACCTTGTACTCGTGCTTTTGGGCAACTCCGCAGATACCCTGGAACACACCGGCGAGCTCACGGATTGTGAAGTTGTAATGGAACTTGGCTGGAGTTGGCAAAAGTCTCTTCTTGGTTGCGTCCCAAATTCCGATGGTGGCGTCGACGAGGAGTTGTCTCATGCCGATGATATCATTGCTGTACTTCTTCGGGTTGAAGAGGGCCTTGAGGATCTCACCATAGATGTTTTCGATGGATCTGACGGATGGTGGAGTCATGTTGATGGAGAAGAAGTGCCTCTTGAGTCTTGGTGGAATATCGTTTCTTCCACCGCCTGGCCAGTTCATAGCTCCCAAGAACTGAAGGTTCTGAATTTCCTTGAAATAACCTCTGTCATCTTTGTTGAGGAAGTAGTATCCCTTGGCTTCGATGAGTTGTCTGGTGATTTCAAGAGTGATCTGATCACCCCAAGTGTTGATGAATGGCATGGACATATCATCCAAGAACACAGTCATCTTCTTTCCACCTGGTGGAGCATAAGTCTTACTCTGCTTCTTCTCAACTTCAGAGTCAAGGGAGTCTTAGAAGTTGATTGGCTGGGTGGCGCTGGAGAAGTTGATTCTCTTTTGGAGCATTACGTCGGTGTTGAACTTGCTCATGTACATCATGACGACGGATGTCTTGGCTGTACCTGGAGAACCGACAAGGAGAGTATTCTGATGTCCTGGTTCCTTTCTGATGGTGCTTCTCATCAATGGCAAGTTGGCAATCTTTGAGATGATGAACTCGGCTCTGGTGGAATCTCCAGTTGGAATAAGAAGCTGCGAGAACACAATTCTCTTTGGTGGAACCCAAGCTTCAGCCTCCCACAGTTTCCAGTTCTTGAGCTTTTCGCAAACTTGGAAGTCGAAGACGGTTTCCTTCTCAACAGATGATCTCTGCTGGTTGGATTGGGGAAGTGGGGCGTTTCTGCTTTCGAGATACTTATGGAACTTCTCTCTGTCCTCAGTCTCGAAAAGACCGGCGCATGACCAGGCGAGTGAGTAGACGAACATCTTCTCAAAGAGCGCCTTGTCGCAGTCCCAGGTGGTGGCGAAGGAGGTGGTCATGGCGGTCATGAGGTTGAGGAACTGGTTAATTCTAACAACATGAGGGCAGTCCATGACGTAGTGGTAGTCTCTCTGGAGCATGGTGAACATGTCGACTTTGCCTTCTTTGAGGATGTATTTCTCGGTGAATTCGTTCATCCACTTCTCTTCCTCGGAGTTGGCATATTCTCTGTCCTTGATTCTGTCCTTGGACCAGGTGTAGATCAGTGGCTTCCAGAACAGATCGGTGTTGGAGACGTAGATGATACCGCATCTGGAGACGGTAGCTGGGGAGGCGTTGTTCAGGTTCTCTACCTCGAAGACCATCTTTGTCAAGTCGCTCATTGGAATTCTCTCAGCGTTAGCAAGGGTGAGAATCTTGTTGTCATCAAGTACCGTGTTAAGGTTCTCGATCCAAATAGCATCGACTGGTCCATCGCAAATAATCCAAGAGAAGTGCTTGTTTTTCTTGTCATTGCATTTCTTCCAGATTTCGGAGAAGACACCTGGGATCCATTCGCCGGAGACGGGGTTCATGACACCGTACATTTCTTGACCTTTGATGGATTTGGGGTTCATCCTGTTAAGCTTGTGTGGGATGACGACATCGGTGAGAGCGTCGGTAAGGGTGTTCATGATGGTGGTCTTGCCACTGCCGACGGAGCCGACGACCATGAATCCGTGCCTGACGAGGGAGGTCTCGTAGAGCTGGATGATCTTGATGAACCACTTTGCCTCTTCAAGCAAATTCCTCTCCTTCAAGAACTTCCTGACGGACTTCTCGATGTTGGCGTAGATCTGCTTGGGAATCTTGATCTGTTTTGGGAAAATATCCTTAAGGAGACCCAAGAAAAGAGGGATATCTTGTGCGACGAACTTACTCAAGTTCATGTCTCTGAGGGTACGGCACATGATCATCTCTTCTGACGCATCCTTGCCCTCAGCTCTCTTGGAGTTACCAGCGGTTCTGAGCACAGACAAGATGTTTCTCAATCCGAAATCGTAATGACGTTGCTTTGAAAGTTGCTCCTCGCAAAGTCTGTAAAGCTCATTGAATTTGAAGGAGAGATCTTCGGCAGTCTTGTATCCGACGGAGGAAAGCTTGACCATGATAATGATTCTTCTGTCTGGAGTCATCATGGTTACACCTCTGAAGAGCACCTTAAGATTCTCTGGAAGCTCTTGACGACCAGCATAACCTGGGTTCATCGTGATGAAGTAGGCGCAACTCTTGATCAAGATGATTGGCTTCTCCTCATTTGGGAACATGAATCTCTTCAAGTTCTGCTTCTTGGCTTGGGTGATAGACTCAACCTGGGCTGCGACGACGGACAGTGTTGGCAGTGAGATTCTGTTGAACTCATCGAAGCATCCCCAAAGACCGGATTGGCACACTCCTTTGAAGATTTTGGCCATGTCTCTGAACTTGTGCTCGTCAGAGCAGTTGGTGACGACGACGAAAATACCGAGGGTTCTTCCAAGATCCTTGACGGTCTCCGTCTTTCCTGTTCCGGCTGGTCCAGCTGGTGCACCACCGTAGTTCATTCCGAGGGCTTGTGCAAGGGTGACGTAGCATCTGTCCGTCAGAGCTGTGATACAAAGTCTCTCTTTGGCACCAAGGAACTCGTAGGAGTAGGTGAAGTTGACATCAGTGACAGATACCTGGATGTGGTTGTCCTCTCTTCTGTATGCCACTCTGGTGTTCTTGCACCAGTCGAAGTCGTTTTCATCCTTAATTCTGTTGGCTCTGCAGGCCTCATTGATCTCCTTGAACACATCAACCTGATGCACATGGATGGTAACGAGTGTCTCAATCTTGCATCTCTTGAGCTTGTCAAGATCTTCAAGGCAGAAGTCTACGAGCTCATCTTTCATGGCCTGAATCTTCTTGCCTTTCTTGGTGAGTTCAGCTGGCTTTTCTTTCTGACTCTTCTGGAGGCATTCAGTGACGAAGTCAGACCAAATGGCTTGAAGACCGAGGAGAGCAACCTGGGATGGGAATTTCTCGTAGAAGTCTCTGAGTTGGTTCTGCATGGAGAAGACATCTTTGGCTCCACTAGCGCATACTTGTCTCATTGATCTCTGCATCTCCTTTTCGAGTTTGCCAAGCCAGTCTTCGATGTTTCCTTCGGCAAGGACTGGTTCGATAAGGTCAATTTTCTCTTCAATTCCACCCATGATACAAATGAGTTAAACAATCAATTTTCTGTTGGTCTCGTCGAAGGCAACTCTGTGAATAGCATCGAAAAGCTTCTCAAAGTCGTCTTGGACGGCATTTGGGTCGGATCCCATGGAAAGAATGGACAAAAGATCGGCGTTGGAAATGAAATAGAATCTTGGGAACAAACTTCTCTTGGTTTCCAAGAAGTTTTCAAGCTTCTTCTGGCACACTTCAAGTCCTTCTTGGAGACTTGGAAGAGAGCTCTTAAGGATATCGTTGATGCAGCACTGGACGACGTTCTTGGTGTCACTGGCTTTCTCCATGATCTTGAGCCATTGCTTGTCAATACCCTTGAATTTCTTACTCTCAAGAGGAAGCTCTTGTGCAATACTTTTTGATGAGAACACTGATACCAGGTTGGTCCAGAGGTTCTGCACCTTCAGCCACTTCTCAGTGGTGTCTTGGCATTCAGCAAGAAGGGCGATCTTCTCGGTGACGGTTTGCTTGAATGGCTTGACGTATCTCATGGCGTTCATCTGGTTGAGAGACATAATATGCTCTTCAAACTTCTCTTGGATATCGAGAATGTTTCCTCCGAGCATGCTGGGCTTGTCGACTCCCTTGAAGTTGGCGATGATGAATTCGGCGGTCTCCCAATAAGCAGAAATTTCGTTGTTAAGCGATTTCTCAAGCTTGGCTTGCTTGTCAGCCTGGTCGGTGATGTCCTCAACATCTTCTTGGTACTGAAGAAGTGGTGCCTCAAGCAATTGAGAGAGGCAGAAGGTTTCATCGTCGTAAGGGATGTTTACTTTGCAGAGTTCGATGACTTCTTCCCAATGTCTTGGTCGAATGGTTGGCTTAGCAAGCGCCTCAACAAGAGGAATAATGGCAGTCATGTCTTCAATCTCAGTCTTGAGCTCCTTGTAAGCGTCCCACTGCTTCAATGGTCCTGGAAGTTTGGTGCAGTCACGGCCGAAGTTTTCAATGGTTTCGGTCATCTTTTCGATTTCTTGCTGAATCTCAGTCCAGGTGATGTCTTTCCATTTTCCGATGGTTTCCTTGACCTTGGAGTACAAGTTGTAAAGCTTGTCAAGCAACTCAATCTGCTTTTGTGTCTCCACGAGTTCTGGATAAGATTGATGTGGAAGGCCGAACAATGTTTCTCCTGCGTGATAGGTGTCGAACTTTCTCTTTCTGATGGAGTATTCGTCGGAGAACATTCTCAATCTGTTCAGGGCTTCCTTTGGCTCAATTCCTGGCACCATTGGTCCGTTTTCCTCGAAGTTCTTTCTGAAGGATTTGACGTCTTCGATCAGAACTGTCACACCGACAACCAAGTTCTTCTTGAATCCGGCCTGTTGACCTTGGAGCTCGTTCCTGATGGAGACGGCGCTGGTCACAAGTTGTCCCCAGTCTTTCTCAAGAATAGTAGATGGATCCATCTCTTCCTTCTCCATGACCTCCGGAAGGTAGTTTTCAAGGAGGTTGCACATTTCAATCACTGGTCTGAACTC
>Ga0206691_1874351_pt1 | contig 10420 bp, 19 predicted proteins | sample M150012015metaT_FD_159697 | JGI IMG/M metagenome (GOLD analysis project Ga0206691, IMG submission 159697) | Metatranscriptome of ammonia-oxidizing marine archaeal communities from Monterey Bay, California, United States - M1 500m 12015... | ecosystem: Environmental > Aquatic > Marine >...
CGGGAATATTTATTTAAAGTTAAAATGTTAACTAAGCCATATTGAAGATACGGCTTTCATACAGGAATTATTAAGTAAACAATTAGTATATTGCTCATTCCTTTGTGCAAAGCAGTGAAACTCCTGCAAGTCTCCATTTCAATGCTGGCGTCATCTTAGTTGGTTAGTCACCTTTCTTGGTCTCAAGTGCGCCTGGGTTCATCCAGCAGTACTCAATCTTGTACCTGTCATTTCTCTTTGGATAGACATAAATTGGGCATTGATACTTTCCAGTTGTGTCGAATTTCTTGACACCTCCACCCATTCCTTTAGGTTGAGAGGTATCAACAACAGTACTCTGTGCAGAGAAGTGAATGATTGGGAAGGCGATGTGAAGAATCTTTGGTTCAGAGTCCTTGAGCTTGCCTTCACCTTTGTCCCAACCAGCTCCTTCCAAGAAGAGACCATGGACGTAGGCACCTTCTTGTGGAGCGTTAATAGTCTTTCCTTCAATTCTGCCATCATCTGTTGCGATAACGTCTCTCAAGACTTATTAGGTATAACCAACTTCATCCAAAGCCCAGATCTTTGCATTTTGGCCTGTTTCTCTCAAGTTGTGTCCTTTGGCTACCTCTTACTTCATTGCTGTCAAGAAACCTTAAGCATTGAAGAAACCAGTCATCCAGAAGGATGGAGGTCTCTCCTTGTTAACCCAGCTGCTTAATTAGAAGTATCTGTCACCAAGTCCTTTAATCCAACCTGCAAGAGATGGTGTGATCCAAGAAATTTCTGCACCTGATCTAATTTGCCAATTACCTGGAACTCTGAAATCGTGAACAGCATTGATACCATCAACAATTTCTGGAGTCATGATAATGTTACCATCAATAGCATCAACCATTGCAGTTAAAGCTCTTCTGACAATGGTGATGATATTTTGCATTCTCGAGATCTCTTATTTAAGGAAGATATTGAGAGGCAAGATACCGTACTTGCCTGCTGCTCCAAGACGTGGTGGGCCCTTTAGGTTCTTAAGTTTCTCATAAACATCAAGAAGAACAAAGTCTTTTGGAATATCCGGAATGAGATCTTTCTCAATCTTCAACTTGACTTCATCTTCACGAGATAGTCCACCGGCACCTCCAGACTCCTTTGGTTGGGTATCAAGAAGTGTATTCATCATCTTGTTTGATTCATTCTATTGCTTAGTCAAGTTAGCGTTATCATGAAGACCGAAGATTGGTGGTCTATCTTTTGGTGGCATTGTGCTAATATATTCAAGAAGCATTTTATGGTCAATAGTATCTGGAATATGATAACTGAACTCTTGGATATTTTGATTGAATGAGTAGTTTGGCATGAACAGAAGATCTCCCATTGGCATCCATGATTGAACATATGCGTTGAACATCTCTCTGTCTTCATTGTCTGTGATTCTTCCTCCATATTGTACTTCACTTACCATGTACTGGATAGCTTTCCATGAGATGGCTTGATTATTTGGAGGTTGAGTATCTGCGAGATGGTTCTCAATAAATGTAAGTGATGCCTCAAGATCTGCTGAGTTGAACTCATAAGGAATACAGAAACCAAGAGGTCCATACTTTCTTCTTTCTTGTACAACTGAATGCAAGAAGCACACTGAGAATACTAATGATCTCCATTTGTCATAAGGCTCAACTCTTTCTAAGAAGTCTTGATTGACAAGGGTGTTGAATGTTCTTGAAAGACCAGCCTGAAGACCCTCAGGAGGTTCTGTTGTGACCTTAATTGACATTTACAAAAGACTCAATGGGAAGGCCGCATTTGGCTCACATGTAATCCAAAGTCTGAAGTCCTCATGAATTTCTTTATCTTTTGGATTTAGAATATCCTCCATTTCTCCCATGAATTCCAGACTCAAGTGACAGTTATTCAAGACAACCCATCCACCTGAGATAAATCCTTCGTCAATGCATTTTCCAGCACGAATTTCTTGTTCTTCACCCATTGATACTTAAGCCATTGGGAATTTCTTCTTCTTAGTGGCTAAAGCATCAATTGTTCCTGTTGGATCAGCACCTGTAGAAAGCAAATAGAGGACTGGTATATTTGGTCTTGTTTCCTCATAGATTTCAATTGTCTGATCTGTAACAGGCTGCACATAGTATAGTCCAAGAGTTTCTTTGATAAACTGATTACTTGCAAGCACAGTTCTATCAGTTCTTAAGCAACGAACCAGACACAAGTGAATGAATGGACCAACGTTTTGATCACCATTGATCTTATCCTCATAATCAGGAATAGGTGTATTTTCAGGCTCATCAATTTCAATCCATTGTTGCCAGATTTGTTCATTTCTATTGATCTTATCTGGTAGCTCTTTGAAGAACATTGTGTGGTCATGGGCAAACTTATGCTTTGATAGAGCCTTCAAATTGAGCCATGTGCTTTGCTGCATCCATTTGAATGGATTGTTTCTGTCATCAATACCACCACCAGCTTTCAGAAGGAGACCAACATCACCATTCGTCAGTTTTCCTTCCTTGATGAGGATCTTGGTAGACATCATCAGTTTGAATGTAACCTTATCACGTTCAAAGATTCCTCTGTTGACATATCGATAAACTTTTCTCGTAAGTTCATCTCTGATATTAGCAACACGATCTTTCGTGATTGGAGCAGGAGCGGAATTATCAATGGCGTAGTAATAAAGTCCTTGGAATTATTGAAGTGAAGAATTGTACATATTGTTTACTTGGGTCATTTCGACAATACAGAAGTACAACACAGCTCCTCTAGAAGCGCAAGGTCTGAATTGCTCTCTCTTTTCATTGATTTCAATTTTCTTTTCACCAGCATCTTTAAGCTTTTCAGTAACTTCCTTGGACTTCAACTTGATATTAGCGAGCACATCAATAATATCAGGGTCATCAAGAAGAGAACCTTGGACATTTGAAAGTCTGTAAAGTAAATCATCTTCAAGTGTCTTAAGGGTCTTTGTATTCATTGTGACGTCTTCTTGAAGTTAGGTCAATGTTTCTTCTAGATGTCTCTGTTCTTTACTGATAAGCATTGCAAGAAGTTATTGCTCAAGACCACCAATTGTGACAGTAAAGTCAATAATTGTTGTCTTAGCGGCCAACTCAGGAGAGAAAAGAGGATTTGAAAGACGAGAAGTCATGTAAAGCATGAATTTGTCATCGAAGACCATTTCGGTATCTGAAACTTTAATCAACTTTGTTCTACCTTTCATTACAATTTGCTTTTCTAAAATAGGGTCCATCATGGGGTCAACATCGTTTTCAATTGACTCAATAAGAACTGGATGACCATCTTCAAGTGGGATCATTAACAAATCCTTAAGTTTTGGATTCTTAAGAGTGAAGATGTAGTTATTTTCCATAAGAACAGTCTCTCTCTTTTTGATCCATTGGAGAGCTTGACCTTAAGGATCAATCATGAGTGGGAATCTTGATGATCTTGTGACCATGATACCGTTTTGAACTGAGAGATCATCTGATGGAAGACCTTCTAATGCCCATGTACCAACTGTTGCAGCATCAACCATGAAATCAGTTAAAGAAAGATCTTCTGATACAGGAATCTCCTTTGAAACCAAATCATTGTGGAAGTAGTCATCAAGAAGTTTATTTCTGAATTCAGTGTTAAATGGTCCACAATAAGATACGAAAGCGCAAGCCTTAGCAACATCTCCAACTAACCTTTGCTTGATGGATTTGAATTCTTAGGAAATATTTTCCCATCTGATCTTGTTATCTTGCAATGAATTAATAAGTCTATTAGCTTAGTCCATTTTCTTCTTTGTCCTCTATGCACTTTCTTGGAGAGCATTTTTCTCTGCTGTTTTTTCCTCAAATGTCTTATTTAGAGAAGCTTTAAGTTCATTGACTTCTTTCAAGATGTTTTCTTGTCTATCAAGTTCATCTTAAGCTTCTTTGAGCTCACTTTCTTTCTTTGCAAGCATAATCAGCTTAGGCTTCACAATCTTTGATTATTTGTGATAGTCACTCATACCAAGTGTCCATTATGACAGACCGGCCAAAGCACCATTTACTTTTCCTGCTACTGTAGCGTCTCTATCGAACAATGGGATAGCTGGATTTTTGTCATCTCCAGGAAGCATCAAAGTCAAATATGGCTCCAAGAGCTCCACAGTTTCTTCGTTGATGTTATCCTTATCATTTGCACCGAATTCAAGAATTTCTTTACAGAACTCACCACCTTTTCTCAGAGTAATAACAGTATAGGCATCATAAGAACTTTCAACGAATTGGAAGTCCTTCTTGGCAACAGTGAATTTGAAAAGTTTGTTTGGAATAGTTATTCCTCTTTGGAAAAGAATATGCACAAGGTCCATGATAATCATTGTCAGACCAGATGGAATGGGTGCTTTTGCAAGTTAGAAGATCATCTTTGGATCGATATTTTCTGCGGCTTTTTCGGCAGCACGAAGATATGGAATAGCGACAGCCAAATCTTTCTCGGCCTCTTCTTTCTCAATTCCAATTTATGCTGCTTGAGCTTTACAGTTCTCAGCAATAATTGCAACTGAATCGGCTTTGTCTTTTGCATCTCGAGTCTTAATTTCAAGTTCTTTGATAAGCTTATCGACTTCCTCGTTCTTTGCATTCAGAACCTTTTCTTGTTCTCTCAATTCAACTTTCAGCTCTTCAACACCCTGAGCAGCTTCTCTAAGCTTTTCAAGACCAATTTTAATACTTTGGGCTTCAACGTCAATTCCCTTATATTTAGCTGTGTAGACATCTTTGTAAAGGTCGATGAAGGACAGATAACTCTTAGGGGTGACATATACACGTCTTCTCATTCTTTGGAAATAGACCTCTGTAGTCTCATTTACCAAATCATGGCATTTACCCATATGCTTTTGGAGAGCCTCTTGAACATCGGCCTTTGCATCCATTTCAAATCCAGCCAAGAACTTCTGTGATACTGCAACCAAAGCATCTTCAGGCCATTGGAGGAAGTAATCAATTGAGCATTGGGAGAAGAGTGATGGGAATGTTTGTGATCGCTGTCTGAATTTCTCACCAACAGGGGAGAAGCAGAGAACCATATGCAAGCAATCCTTTACTCTATTGATGAAGAATTTCCAGAGTGCGAGGAGAGAAGGATCTTCACCTTTTTTGCCTACCTCTTTCATGTAGACATTTTTGGATTCAAGACTATAAAGATCTCTGTCTTCCTTTGGAATAAGACCTGGGATTTCACCAGTAGCAAGCATACTGTTGATTGCTTCTAAGAAAGCCTCAGATTTGACCTCAGCATCAGTCATGATGAAGTGTACTGAGTTACCCTTTGGACCAGCTTCACCGTAAAGCTCCCTAATGAACTCTTTAAGGTTAGTCAGACTAAATGACTTTGTAAGTTAGATCTGGCGGCAAAGTTGCTTAGTAATATAAGCTGAAAGCCTTGTGAGAGATTGCTTTCCTGAACCACCGACACCGACCAACATGATGCTACCACTTGGAGAGTTGCATACTCTTGCAATTCTGAGTAAATGCCTGAGTGCATCATCGAAGATAACGAGATTCATTGTCTTTCCTTTGTTGATTGATGGAGTACCGTTATATTCATCAAGTTTCTTGATGACTCTGTTTCTAATAGTGTCCAAATCTGGGCAAGCTTCATAAACAAATGGAGCTTCGGCGACGAGATCTCCGTACTCATCGAATTCATCGTCTCTCTGGAAGTCAGCGAACAATGAATCAGTGGTAAGTTGTTCAACATCGAAGCCAAGATCTTGGAATTATTCTTTGGTAACCTTGTCAAGCATATCACCGAATATCTTTTTGTCTTGGTAGTTGACCAACTTGTCATCGAACGTTCTCTGGCATTCATGTCTCCAAAGAGTGATTAAGAACAGCTCGGATCTAATCTTATCTTTGATATTAAGGCATTTTTCAATTACTTTATATTCTGGCTTGGCAGCAACATTGCAAATACCAGAGAAGACTCTTGCAAGCTCACGGATGTTGAAAGTGTAGTGGAACTTGGTAGGAGTAGGCAAGATTCTTCTCTTGACCATATCCCAAATGCTGATGGTTGCTTGGATCAAGTATGGTCGCATTTGAATGACTTCTTGAGTATATTTCTTTGGATTGAACAGAACCTCAAGAATTCTACCATAAATACCCTCAATGGCTCTGTTTGATGGAGGAGTCATGTTGAGAGAGAAGAAGTGTCTCTTGAGTCTATCAGGGATGTTGTTACGACCACCTCCTGGATGATTCATGGCACCAAGGTACTGCAAGTTATCAATGCTCTTTTCCAAACCTCTTTCGTCCTTGGTCAAGAAGTAGATTCCTCTTTGTTCCATGAGTTATCTGACAATTTCAAGAGTAATTTGATCACCCCAATCGTTCACGAAAGGCATCGACATGTCATCCATGAACACCGTCATCCACTTGTTCTGTGGTGGGCAGTAGAGCCTAGCTTGCTTTCTATCAAGCTCAGCCTCGACTGACTCTTGGAAGTCAAATGGAAGAGTTGCGCTTGAGAAGTTGATTCTCTTGAAGACCATTTTTTCAGTGTCAAACTTAGCTGCATACATCATGAGGACAGATGTCTTGGCGGTACCTGGTCCTCCTAAAAGCAGAGTATTCTTTAGCCCTGGCTCACTTATCATTTCAATTGGACTTCTCCAGGTTGGAAGATTAGCAATGGAATCAACCACGAATTCAGTTCTGGTAGAGTCGGAGGTTGGAATGAGGAGTTGGGAGAAAGCGATTCTCTTTGGAGGAGTCCATCCCTCAGCTTCCCACAATTTCCATTGTGAAGTTTCTGCATCAACGTGATAATCAAAGATAGTCTCTTTTTCACCTGGCTTTGTACTTTGGATATTTGGCAATGGAGCACCTCTTGAAGCCAAATAAGCGTGGAACTTTTCTCTGTCCTCTTGCTCGAAGAGACCACCGCAAGACCATGCCTGGCAATAGATCCAATACTTTTCAAAGGTAGCTTTATCGATCTTGACATCAGCACTTTCATATTTCTCAAGGCAAGCCCACAAGAGGTTGAGCAACTGGGTGATCATGATTACTGGGTAAGTATTCATGCATTGGTGGTAATCACGAGCAATTATCTTGAACATGTCGCCTGCTTCAATGTAGTTTTTGCAGCAATGGGTAACCCAATTTTTCTCCTCGGGATTGCAGCACTTTTGTGGTTTTGACAACTCTCTGTCCATGCACCAGGTTACGGTCAAAGGTTTCCAGTAAAGATCTTCCTCTGATACATAGATAATACCACATCTAGATACTGTGGCTGGTGAAGCATTGTCCAAATCTCGAACCTCAAAGACCATTTTACAATTGTCAGACATTGGAATACGCTCTGCATTGGCAAGTGTAAGGATTTTATTATCATCCAAGACAGTGTTGAGATTCTCAATCCAGATAGCATCGACTGGTCCATCACATACAATCCATGACATATGTTTGTTGGTTTTTAAGTTACTCTTCTTCCAGATTTCAGAGAAAACACCAGGAATCCACTCTTGAGTAACAGTGTTCATTACACCATACATTTCCTAGCTCTATATAGCTTTGGGGTTCATTCTCTGCATTACATGTTTCATTCCTAGGTTAGTTCTGGCCGAAGTCAAAATGTTCATGATAGTAGTCTTTCCTGCACCGGCTTGTCCTACAAGCATGAATCCGTGACGTACGAGAGAAGTCTCAAAGAGTTAGATAATTCTTGTGAACCACTTGTCCTCTTCGTACAAGTTCTTTTGCTTCATGACCTCTCTGATAGCCTGCAATTCTTCCTTATAGACCTGATTTCCGAGCTTTCCTTTGTATTTTGGGAAGATATCGTCAATCAACTCATTGAACAGAGGAATATCGTCTTTAACGAACTTGGACATGTTCATATCTCTCAATGTACGGGCCATGATCATTTGCTCATCTGGGTTGGGCATCTCGTTTCTAAGAGATCTACCACCTGTTCTAAGAACGGAGAGAATATTTCTGAGTCCAAAATCATAATGACGGATTTTGCTCAATTGATCCTCGCACAGCTTGTAAAGCCAATGGAACTTCCATGAGATTGGTTCATACTCGGTATAACCGACTGAAGCCAACTTGACCTTGATGATAGTTTGCCTATTGGGGACCATCATACTTACACTTCTGAATTGGACTTTCAGATTTTCTGGAAGCTCTTGACGACCAGCATAACCTGGGTTCATCGTGATGAAGTAAGCGCACCAATGCTTAAGGACAATTGGTTCTGGGGTTTCAGGGAACATGAAGGTCTTGGAACCTAATTTTTTGGCCTGGGTAATGGCAGCAACTTAAGCAGCGACCACAGACAAAGTAGGAAGAGAGATACGATTGAATTCATCGAAGCAACCCCAAAGTCCACTCTAGCAGAGACCTTTGAAAATGTTAGCCATATCTCTGAATCCTTGCTCTGGAGAACAGTTGGTAACAACAACCATGATTCCGAGAGTACGACCGAGATCCTTTACGGTCTCAGTCTTTCCTGTTCCGGCAGGTCCAGCTGGTGCACCACCATAGAACATACCAAGTGCCTGAGCCAAAGTGACGTAGCATCTATCGGTAAGTTGGGTGATACAAAGTCTTTCTTTGGCGCCGAGGTATTCATAAGAATAAGTGAACTCGACATCAGTGATTTCAATGACAACGTTAGGAACTTATGCACCCTTCTTTGGTGGTTTCCAGTAGATTCTGGTGTTTCTGCACCAATCGAAGTGTTTCTCATCCTTAATGATACCTGCTTTGACCAGTGTAGCGATCTCATCAAAGACGACATCTCTCTGATGCACATGAATTGTCACAAGAGTTTCGACTTTGGTTCTCTCTAGCGCGCCACCCTTTAAGTCAGACAAACACAATTCAATCAGCGTTGCCATGACTTGCATGATGTATTTCTTCACCTTTTCAATTTCTTGCATCTTCTCTTGTAGCCTTGATCTTTCGAGAGCCTCTTCGACTTTCTTGGTCCACTGCATTTGGATACCAAGTAAGGCAACTTAGGCGGGGTATTCTTCGATAAGATCCTTCAAAGGCTTAGAGTAGGAAAGGTAATCTCCTGAAGCCGCAGCGCAGACAGTCTGCATGGATCTCTGCATTTCTTTTTCGACTTTGCACATCCATTCTTCAATGTTACCGTCAGCTAGGACTGGTTCAACGAAGGTGATAATCTCTTCGCAGCCGCCCATTACTGAAACAATATTGATGATCAATTTTCTGTTCGTTTCATCAAATGTGACTTTGCTGATAGCTTCGAACAAGTTTTCAAAGTCATCCTGGACCTCGTTAGGATTTGAACCTACGGACAGAATCTTCAAAAGAGTATCATTAGAGCAGAAGTAGAATCTTGGGAAGATTTGTTTCTTTTGCTCCAAATATTGATTCAACTTCTTTTGGCACAATTCAAGCTGATCTTTAAGGGTAGGAAGACTTTGTCTGAGGATGTCATTAGTGCAGCATCCAATGACGGTCTTTGTCTCATTGGCTCTTTCCATGATTTTCAACCACAATTTGTTCTGTTTTTAGAAAATCTTGTACTCGGTTGGCATTTGCTTTGAGATATCACCGCCAGAGAACACGGAAATAAGGCCTGACCAGATATTCTGGACCTTAACCCATCTATCAATGATATCGGCAACACCTGAGAGAAGTCCCATTTTTTCTTGGAAGTCCGTTCTGAATGGAAGTGATTGCCTTTGTGCATTCATTTGCACGAGAGCTGCAATATGCTCATCGAGCTTTTCTCTAATATCGAAGATATCACCAGCAAGGCATGAAGGATCTGGGACTCCTGGCCATGGCTTGACTGTGAGCTCTTTGTCCTCCCAATATGTGCAGATGTCGCCTTCATACACCTTCCACATTTTGGCTTGCTTGTCTGCAGTCTCACCAAGGTCTTCGATATCGTCTTTGAAGCTCAAGAGTGGGGCTTAGAGGAGGTTACCCAAGGTGAAAGTTTCACTCTCATAAGGAATTTCCTCTTTGGTCGTAGAGATAACTTCTTCCCAATGCCTTGGTTGGATGGATGGCTTAGCAAGAGCTAAGATGCATGGAATAATTTCAATCATGTCATCAATCTCCTTTCTAAGATCTTTGTAAGCAGGCCATTCTTTGAGAGGACCTGGCAGCCGTTGGCAGTCCTTACTGAACTGTTCAATCTGCTCATCCATTTTGTCGATTTCTTCTTGAATATCTGTCCAAGGGATTTCTTTCCACTTGGCTAGAGTATCCTTAACTTTGGAGTACAAACTATAAAGCTGATCAAGAAGCTTAATTTCTTTTGATGTTCTCTCAAGTTCTGGATAACTTTGATGAGGAAGACCAAAGAGTGTTTCACCGCCCAAGTAAGTTTTGTACTTTCTCTCTCTAATTTAGTATTCATCAGTAAAGACTTTAAGTCTGTTAAGAGCATCCTTTGGTGC
>Ga0206691_1550730_pt1 | contig 10089 bp, 6 predicted proteins | sample M150012015metaT_FD_159697 | JGI IMG/M metagenome (GOLD analysis project Ga0206691, IMG submission 159697) | Metatranscriptome of ammonia-oxidizing marine archaeal communities from Monterey Bay, California, United States - M1 500m 12015... | ecosystem: Environmental > Aquatic > Marine > Intertidal...
CCTGGATTCCACCAAAAACCCTGGTCGTACTGTGTTTTTCTACTCTTAATCTTTCGTTTGAATTTGCCTGCTGCCTTCGGGTCTATTAAGTTTTGAAGGGTATCTAATACGGTTCTTTCAAATACAGCTCGGGTGTACCAAAGAGAAGCACCTGGTGTATGTCGTCTGGCAAAGTTTGAAATATCTGCGCCTAAGTTCATCTTTTCCCCTGAGGCAAATTCTTGTACGTTTCCAAGTCCCAAACCAAATGTGTCCTGAGCAGTCATTGCTAAAGGGCCTGCTAACGTCTCAATCATGCTATGACCAAAGCGGTTAACGTCTGCAAAGAAGAAGTCACCAAAAATACCAGCACCGCCACCCTGAGCATAAGCAGCGCCCCAGAATTCAGGCGTAGTCATATCTCTTAACTCTCTACCTTTAGTAACATCTTTAAGCTGTAAAGCCATACCGCCGAAGATAGTTGTGCCAATAGAAAGGTGTGCCAGGTAAGATAACTTTGAAGATAAAGCACCTTGCGAAGCTGCCCTATATAAGTGATTAGAGATAATCAACATAGGGAATGTCTTGTACATGAAAGCACTTCTAAACAACTCTCCAGCAACTGAGCCTTTTTGTTGACCGCCTGTAACAATTGCTCTCATGCGGTCGTCAGGCATTAACACCGCATAATCTGTTTCAGTGTCAATCATGCGCTTAACTTTGGCTACTAGCTTACTTGCCTCTCCTACGTCCAGGTCTGTTCGGGCCATCATGTTATCAATAGCAAAGTAGGCTTCACCGTCCCAGGAATCCATACCGGTACTGCGTATCTTGTTCCAATCTTCAGGTGATATGTTGTAGCGTTTTAGGGAGTTTCTAAAGCTATCAGGTAATTCTTTAAAGGCTTTTCCTGAGTGAGTGGAGACCGCTTCCATAGCAATCATTCCATAAGCTGTTCTTAATGAATCTGTCCAGGGCGCAAGACCTGAAGCACGTACTACAAAGTCTGCTAAATTGGTGGCCCAGTTCTGACCGTTAATGTCGGCGTAACGATTAGCTGCTGACGCCTTAGAAGTGAAAGCATCCGCAGGTAGACCCATTTGTATGGCCTGTACTTTAGCCTTTGAGCTGACCATAACCTTTAGAGCGCGTCCAAAGATTTTCATAACCGGCAGACCGTTGTATCTCGCTGTAATTGCTATTGAAGGAATATCTGTTATTGAAGACAGCGCAGCAGAACCTAAGTCAGTTGCAACTTGAACTGCCCTGGCTGCTTGCATCGTATTACCGAATCTTTCGTGTTGTGCCTGGTTAACTCGTCCTGAGGTTACATTCCAGACAGACTCAATAAAGGCAAGGTGCGCCTTCTTACCTTTCGTTCCTTCTTCAATGGCAATCTTATCTTTCAGGTATTGAAAAGTCAGTTCAGGGTTAGTGCCGTATTTCTCCATTAAGGCGATTTCTAGGGCCATCCTGTCCATGTGGTCAGTCATAGCTACATAGAAGTCGTTACGGCCAAATTCATCGTTAAGAACCATCCATTCTTCAGGGTCTTTAAAGATAAGAACTCTGTGTTCCTGGTGTTTGTTTCCTAGCTTGCCTGTCCCTCTTTGACCAGGCTTCATCTTGTTCATTCCACCTGTTGTGATTGAGTCGTAAGCAGCGTCAAGTAACTCACCTAACTCCTTATCGTTCATTGGCAGGTCTAGGTCGTTACGCATCTTCTGCCTATCCATAGCAGGGAGGAACTTTTCAATAAACTCCTCTTTGCTAATTTTGCTAACTAATTTTGAATCCCACGAATGAGGCCACCAGTTTTCTAACTTAGAGATATTGCCACCTGCTGCGTTAAACATCTCGCGAGCTTTATCAAACATTTTGTTAACGTCTTTGGCGTGCGCTTTGGCTGCTGCGTTCCCTGTGTCTTTGCCCTGGATTTCCAGGACTGTATCTCTAGCCAGGTTTACATCTTGAGTGAGACCTGCTGTTCTTGTTCTAAGAGCACCCATTGTTTCAGCAACCATTGAGTGAAGCCCACCTAAAATACCTTTGGCATTGTAGTAAATGTTATCCAGGCTCATATTTTCTGAAAGGTCTTTAACCAGGGTAGACATAACGCCCTTAGCCTTACCTTTAACGTGTGAGTCAACCTGCTTGTCTAGATCTATACGTTTAAGCAAGTCTGCTGCTGCGTTCTTACGTTGAACAGCTAATTCTATTTTTCTATTCTCTAGGGCTTTCTTGACAGCCCATTGTGCGTAAGCCGTGTCAGCGCCAATACTATCTTCAGCAAACCTATCAATATCCCTGTACAGCTTCTTAGCCACATCTTTAGAAATCTTCCCTGCTTTAACTGCGTTTTCAATACACTTTTCAGACATTAAGCTGCTGCTCCCATTACACAAGCAAAAATATCGGTCATTGCTTTTTCTTCCTGGTCTAGTTCTTCAAATACTTCCTTAGCAGGTCGAGCGCCTAAAGAGGTTTCGCCTGTGTCGTCTGCTATTTGTAAGTGAGGTATGCTTGTATCTTCTGCGCTGGAAATGATTTCCCTGGCATTGGCTATTTTGATTGCGTCCAGCTCTGCGACTTCTGCTTCATCTAGAGCTTTTGATACGTCACGTGGTTTAGGTGTGTGTAGTTCTTTGTTTTTAAAGTGAGAAAACAGTTGGCTTTCATCTCTAAGAATATCAGGATTCATTATTCTGATTTCATTCTCACCACCAATGTTATTTACATCTCTTACAGCGTCGTAACCGTCTGCTAACTCTATTAATTCGTCTTCGGAAAGGTCGTCTAAGAACTCCCCGTTCCTGCCTTCGTAATCAAGTATTTTTGCTTCGGGGTCTATGTATAGTTTTGCTACTTTCTCACCGCCCATTCCCCAGGCAAAATCTTGTGCCACTTCCTCGCTTGAAGATGTACTCAAACCCAGCCTATTACCACCCGTTGACGATTCTTTTTCATCACCACCAAGAGGCTCAAAGTCTTTATCTGCTTCTAGCTTTTCGCTAAATTCGTCGTCGCCACCGTGATAGACGGTAAGTTCTTCAACTTGTTCCTCAACACTCTTAACCACTGGGGGCGTCTCAATAACTTCTTCAGGAACGTCTAACCCATTGGCCCTGTAAATAGCCTCAATCTCAGCGTCTGATAACACCCTTCCTTCTTTTAGTGCTTCCTGGGACTTGGCGTAAGCGACTAGGTGAGCGTCGTGACTGTCGGGCCTAATGTCTTGAATCAGTTCTGCGTAAACGTCAAGAACGTCTGCTTCTGTTGTCTTACCTTCTGCCCTTAACTTACGAGCGGTCTTGCCCAATGTAGCAGCGTCAATAGCGAGACTGCCAAAGCCACGGACAACACCACCACCAATAGAAGCGCCAAGAATCCTAATAGCAGCGTCTTGAATGTCGAAGGGCGAATTAATCTTTTGTTTCCAATCATAGACCTGGGGAGTGATTGCGAATTCAGCGCCACCTGCGACAGCAGCTTCAATCTTAAAACTACGCCAAGCATTGCCCATAAAACCACGACCAACACTCGCACCACCACTAACAAACATTGAAGCAAACATTAATGGGTCAGCAAAGTAAGCACCTGTACTAATAAGGTTTCCTACTAAGGCAGCATTGGTTGAAGAACGCGCTTTTAAGTCTGCCAGGTAAGCTCTTTTCTCAGCTAAGCCTGCTTCTACTTCAGCTTCTATTTCCTGGTAAGTCTTTAATCCTAAGTCAGGGTTTTGTTTGCGTAGTTCTTCGATTGTCTCGCTAAGACTAGCAAGGTATTCTCTGTTCTTGTCCAGGGGATTGTCGCCATACTTAATACCAGCGCCCTTTCTGTCTTGCTGTAGAAATGACTTTCTATAACTTTCATCACCTGTCAACTTGTAAAGAATGTCAAACTGTTCTTCTGTTGGCGGGGCAAGGTTCATAGACTCGGAGATACCTAATTCTTCGTCTAAAACATAATCCCAATCGGCTGAAATGTTTTCACCATGCGTACCTATACGGTCAGTCTCTGAACTAGCAGGAGACATAAGCGCTATTTCGCTATGATTGTCCAGGCCCTTTTGGTCAAAGTTAATCACTACTTCTTGGCCCTAGGGTGAGCTTTTTTTGCTTTAGGCATATAAACCAATTCAAAAGGCTTGTTTGCCAATCCTGGTTTCCAGTTCTTACCAATCAAATACCGGCCCGTCATATTTTGTAAGCGGTAGCGACCATTACCAACAGAGACCAGGCGTATTCTTTGGTCGTTAATAATGTCAGAGACTTCTTCAGAGGTCATGCCTTCAACACCACCCATAGTGTCAATATCTGCCGGACTCACTCTTTCTAGCCAATCTTCAACACCGCCAGCATCCATACCTCTAACTGGTGCTTCAATTCTTGAATCCATATCAGCAAACGAGCTCATGCCTTCATCGCCATATCTTCTAAGACCTGAAGACTGCTGCCACTCAATCGTTACAAAACCGCCTGTAATTTCATCGATTGCTGCTTTCATTACGTCTTCTTCAACACTGTCTTTTTCAGCTTGATACATGCCTGCTGCTGCCATCTTTTGAGCGTACAAAGCTCTGACTGCGTCTCTGATATAGCCGTGTTGTGCTGGTGTCTCTGAGTAGGTTGAGCCTATTTCTGCGTCTACCAGGGAATTGAAAGACTTATCTACAATGCCTGGGTTATCTTTTAGGATTTCAGCGCCTTGTAGAACATTACGCCCTACCAAGCCTTGGCCGTCTAATACCAGGCCACCTGCGACAACGTATGCGCCCGATTCATCCTGGAACATTGCAGACATTACTTCAGGAGCGCTTGTACCGAAACCCTCAGTGATTCTTTGTAGTAGTATTGCTTGTTCGTTAGCTGAGCCGTTCTGTAACTTGTACAAAAGGTCTTTGGCTTCATCTTTAGTAACAGGGGCTATCTTTTCTCCGTAGTGGTCAGAGGCAATGTTTGCCTGAATTCGTCTGTTATTTAGTGAGTGAACATCGTTTAAATCTAAGTGATTAACACCCTCAGCAACACCGTTCTTAATTGCCAGGGATAAACCATCTTCTTTTAAAGCCTTTTTGTCGGCCTCCTGGATTGCTTCAAAGTTCTCCAGTAGGTTTGTTTGGTGGGCTGAAAGGTCACTTTGCCCAAGCTCAGTGATTAGAGCTTGTTGTTGAGCTGGTGGTAGCTTCTTAAATTCTGCTGTATCGGCAGCAACATCTCTAGCCTGGCTTAATTGTTGGGCATAAATAGTACCTTTGGCATTTTCTATTAAGGCGTCTATATCTTCAGGAATATTACCAACGGCCAATTCTTTAAGCGCTCCGTCTGACTCAAACTTAACCCTGTTTTCTTTCTTACTAATCAGGGCTGTCATTCTATTTTCTACTGTGCTTGTAGCATCCAAAGACACACCAGCAGTAGAACGGTCGTCTTGTAATTCTTTTAATGCTTCTTTTGCAGCGCCTATACCATCGATTTCTAATACATCGTTAAACTTGCTAACGACAGTCTCAATGGCGACCCTATCTTTTAATTGTTTTTTAACCTGGGCAGCAGCTCCTGGCGTAATAATGCCACTTTCAACAGAGTCACTAATAAGCTCGTTAAAGTCTGCGTATTCCTTAGCCTGAAGCTCTGTATCTCCCTTATAAGCAGACATTACGATAGAGTCAGCTAAGTCACTGGATGAAGTGCCAACTTCGGCAGCATTAGCAGCTTTGGCCCTGGCTGAAATATTGTTATTAATATTCTCCCTGGCATTGGCAGCGTAATAGTTAATCTCTTGTTTGACGATAGGAGAAATACGAGCATCCATTTCACCTGTCATACCTTTCACTAGCCCTTCAATATCTGCATTAAAAGTATTAATGTCGTGAGAGTTGTTATTGTAAGAACTACTGACCGATTGCCTAATGTCTGTCTTTACTTGTGCTCGATAAGCAACCAATGCTGATTTGTTAAAAGCATCGTTATAGACTGAGCCTGATTCAAGTAGTTCTGGTATTCCCTCAGTGCCTATTGCCTGACCTTCAAACATTCCTTTTTCCTGGTCTAGGACGTCGGCTTTGTGCCTCTGTTGTGAGGAAAAATTAGTTAGTGTATTAGATAGAGCTTCCCAGGTTCTAGCAGAGCTCATGTCTGCTGCCTGTACTTGTCTACCTTGTTTGAATTGATACTCTTTAAATGCCATATCTAGTAATTAGAAAGTAGAGAAGACCCTGCTTTAATCCAGCCAGAAGTAACTGCTGAATTCGCTGAGTTGTTTAAGGTTCTGATTTGTGAGCGTGTGTTGATATGGTCTGCGCCTCGTTCCAGGGTGTAATTCTGAAAAGAGTTGTCAGCAATAGTCATTGGTGAGCCTGAAGCTGAAGAAACACCAGAGCTGGCCCAGTGCGCTCGTTGTGAAGCTAGGGCTGAGCGTAAAGATTGAAGCCTCATTAGCTCCCTGTCTTTTGCTGCGCTTTCGGTTTGTGCTGCCTGGTCTTTGTAGGCTTGCTTTTGAGCGTACCCTGATTGAATAGCTGCGAGACCGCCAAAGACAGCCGAAGCCGTAGCCATACCGCCTGCCGTTAAACCTGCTCCTGCTAATCCTGGTAAAAATGCCATAGTTTTATCCTGTTACTTGAACTTCGAGTGTTAGACCCAATAAAGTCATTGGCAGAGGGTCTGTCTGCGTTACTGTTACTTGTGTTGTTTTGGAATATCCCAGCATAGGAATCGTCTTAATACCAGTGAATGGCGTAACCGATTCTCCTAAGCCATTACCAAAGGTGCGTTCTGGTAGCGCTCTACCGTTAACTTTGACTCCGCTTGATTTGTGAAGCTGGGCAGATACCTTTAAAATTCTGCGTTTCTTTGAGTTGATAGGGCCTGACTGAAGGGTGATATTGACCGGCATGGTTTTCACCTCTGTATTGAAGTTTAAGCCGACCTCAGCCGTTGTTATTGAGCCCTCAACAGACAACAAACCGCCAGCAGGTGTGCCATTAGCTTTAACTACGCCATCACCAAGAACACGACATTCTTCACCGTTCAAATGGGCAAGACCAGCAAAAGAAGTTGTTGAGCTTCCTGGTGTTGCTGTTACTTGTACTGCTGCGTCTGTGTAGTAATTGTTATCCAGGGCTTCAATGTGATAAACACTCACACCATTAATAATTCGGTTAACGTATAGATAGACCACATCTTCAACAACCGCCACGTCTTTAATTAGGCCATTCGTTGTAAACTTAGTCCAGGCCGTTACTACTTCAGCTCTGTTAGTAATAAAAACCCCCATAGTGCCGTCACCGTTCACGACAAAGAGGTAGTTTCCCTCGTTTTCAACATCACCCGATAGTCCTGCCATAGCGACAGGCGAGTTTGTTAAATGAGGGGCAAGCAAGTTCACTTCGGTGGAGTTGTAGCTCTGCTCAGCAAAGCCGTAGAGATATTCGCGAACCTGCTTACCGTTCCGCTGTATGAACATGGTCGCACCGTCCACACTAATAGGTCGTACTCCTTTTAGAACACCAAACCGAGTTTGTCTTAACACGCTGACACCTTTAGGTTTTATCGGTCTATCAGGTACGTAGAATTCACCTCCTGAAGTAAAGATTTGTAAGTGTCGACCAGAAACAATGTGATAGACAGCGTTCACCTGGTCTGTGTCCAGGGTAATATCTATCGCTTCGTCGTCTGCTGCGACCCCTCTGTCGAAATTAAAGAAGTCTCCAATAACAGAACCCCATAACGTCTGAGGTCTAGCTGTTGAATTAGAAAACCATAGTCGTGATTCATGGAAAGTAACAACACCTGGATAGCCGTGCGCTGCTGACCATACAGGTTCTTCTATTGAGGCATCAATACCGCTTACATCGTTCTGATTAACAAACTCTTGAAGCAATGCCCCGGTTAGTGTTGTAGTGGTAACTGACTCAATTCTAATAATGCCACCGTTACCCTCAAACATACCGCCGACATGGTCAGAGGTAATAGTTGTTGAGCTGTCACAAGTTACGGTAACTGTCGAGCCTATTGAATCCCAATCAGCACCGATAGTAAAAGTGTCTGAGTCATAGTCTCTATTAAAATCAAAGGTAGGCTGGTAGGCGAAAGACAGAAGGGTATTAGTCCATAAATTGTGACTCGTACCCCTCATAATCTTTCTAGGAGAGTGGTTGTTATGGCACACAATCAACGTATCAGCAGACTGTGTCCAGGTAAGTTCTGGTAGCTCTGCTTCCGTGTAATCGGTATCAATATAGTTAACACCTGTACCGTTAAGGTTTGTTACCTTTACTCCGTCCATGTAAACGTACATCTTGCTATCAGCAAAGACCAGTAAGTAAGTCTGGGTGACGTTAAATTCAAAAGTTACCAGGCGTGCTTTGCTATGACCAATGGTATCAATGTATTTCATACCAGGTCTACGCTTCACTCCACCTTGGCCCAGGCAAATAACATTTGTTAGCGTTTGTGCGCCCTTATAGTAACCGTCGTAATCGTGACGTGCTGCTAGGCGTGGGTCTAATTCACCGGCTGTAAATTGAGTTTGTGAAGCTACTGCCTTGGTCATTTATCGTCTGATATTGATTAAAGCCGAACTTTCTAGTCCAGGGCCGATTGAAGGTGTTGATTGAGAATCAATTGTTTTAGCTTTTGTTAATTGTGTATTCGCTATGCTTGTGTAGTAGTCAGCCTTAGTAGCTGATTCGGTAATAGGAATAGCAAAGATAGAGGCTAGTTTGTATTCCAGTAATTCTGTAAAGTAAGCGGGTAGATATGATTCGTCTGGCTTATAGGTGTAATCAAGAATCATCGTAGGTTGGTCTGTGTACAACTTATCAGCATAGATTTGAAAGTTGTCGTTTCCTTTGTCTACGTGCTGAGCTACCAGGAAGTCACTAGGTAACTGAAAGGCGTATTTCCACTGGTTAATGGGCGCTTCGACAAGCCTAGCTAACTGTGCTTTCGTTGAAGCAAAACGCCAGGGGTGTTGAGTTAATAATCCTTCATAAGTAGGCGCGTACAAATTAGCAGCTACTAAGGCTGCCGTTGTATCGTCTGTGAATGAGCTAATCGTTTCTTCACCAATTAATAGCAAGGCGTTTGAGGCTAGATCTATTGAGGTGTAATTTTCTACTGCTGCCATATAGTTAAAAGCCCCCCGATTAAGAGGGGCTTAGTTAGTTACGCTGCTTCGTCGATTTGAACTTTGACAATGCCAGAAGTATCAATGGCAACTGCACCCGCTTTAACTTTACCAAGAGATAACCATGAAACCTTTTCAGGGACATAGTTAACTTCGGTAGAAGCATCAATACCAACCGCTAAGCCTAAAGAAGACTTGTGGAAGGCGTAGCAATCACGAACAGTACCAGTAGAGGCTAAGCCACCTTCTGCGCGTGTCTCAATCATCTTCCACTGGAAGCCCATGAATGTATTAATCTCGCCTGACATTAGAACGCGAAGGGCGTTATAGTCAGCAGACGTGATAGTTGAATCATTCATCATCTTCTCAATAGCTGCTGGAGAGCAAACCATGATTCTGTCGCTCATTGGAACGCCATTATCTGAAAGGATTGAAGAAGCCTCGGTTATCTTAGGCAACGTCATATTTGAGCCACCGTCAGCAATCGTAGAGCCTGCTGAAAGAGCATCAAGAATCAGTTGGTCTACGCGACGACCTAAAGCACTTGCAATTGTTGTAGCTAACTCGCGTCTTTCGTCGAAGTTAACTTCTACCGCGTCAAAGATGTCCGTGTACTCTGGAGCTACGTAGTTACCTAGAGCACAAGAAACTGTGCCGTGTGATACGTCCATTGCTGTTACATCTGACTGAGTAGTACCGCGAGCAGAGGCTAGACCTTTACCCATAGTGCGGAAGTTATGTGTGTCACCCACAACACCTGTACGAACTCGTACTGTGTCACGGAGTTTGCCTGCCGTTTGGAAAGCGTGTTTTACTTCAGCGTCAAACTGTTTACTTGCTGCTGAACTTAGATTGATTGACATTTTTTGTCACTCCTGAATAATTAAAATATTTGTTTTTCAATTCAGGTGACCGTATTGGGCTGAATCTGGCGTTTAAAGAACGCTTCATCTTTCAATACAGGTCTTGTAACAAGAG
>Ga0206691_1332983_pt1 | contig 10071 bp, 21 predicted proteins | sample M150012015metaT_FD_159697 | JGI IMG/M metagenome (GOLD analysis project Ga0206691, IMG submission 159697) | Metatranscriptome of ammonia-oxidizing marine archaeal communities from Monterey Bay, California, United States - M1 500m 12015... | ecosystem: Environmental > Aquatic > Marine >...
AAAAGAAGTACGTTCAATTCACCTTGACGCGCTTGCTCGATTGTTTGACCTATTGCGCTAGGCAATCCAGCTACGATACCTGCAAAAATAATTATTGAGATACCATTACCAATTCCTCGCTCAGTAATCTGTTCACCTAACCACATCAAGAACATGGTACCGGTTACTAGACTAATGGTTGCAATAACAGTAAACATGGTTTGATCGATAACGACCAATTGTCCTGTGACCATGCTTGGCAAAGCTGTTGCAATACCAATTGCTTGGAATGTAGCAAGTACAAGCGTGCCATAACGCGTATATTGGCTTATCTTACGACGACCAGCTTCACCCTCTTTTTTGAGTTCAGCTAACGCGGGGTGAACTACAGTTAGCAACTGGACAACAATAGAAGCCGAGATATACGGCATGATGCCCAATGCTAATATAGAAGCACGCTCAAGTGCACCACCGGAGAACATGTTAAACATTTCTACGATCGTGCCTTTTTGCTGTTCGAACAAATCGGCAAGTACAGCTGCGTCAATACCAGGGATCGGCACAAAAGAGCCGGCTCTGAATACTAAAAGTGCACCTAATACGAATAATAAGCGCGACTTTAGTTCAGCTAAGCCGCCTTGAGCACTACGAAAATCTTGTCCTGGTTTTTTAGCCATCTGTACCTCGTCCCTCGAGAATTATTCCTCGACTTTACCGCCTGCAGCTTCGATTGCAGCTTTAGCGCCTTTAGTAACGCGTAGACCTTTTATGGTCACAGCTTTGCTAATATCACCAGAAAGAACAATTTTTACAAATTCAATATTCTTAGTAATAACGTTAGCAGCTTTCAAGCTGTTCAGGTCAACTACGTCACTTTCTACCTTCGCTAATTCACCTAGACGAACTTCAGAAGTCACTAAACTCTTACGAGAAGTGAAACCAAATTTTGGTAGACGTTGTTTTAAAGGCATTTGACCGCCTTCAAAACCTGGACGGACACTACCGCCAGAACGTGATTTTTGACCTTTATGACCACGGCCACCTGTTTTACCAAGGCCTGAACCGATACCACGGCCTAAACGCTTCTTAGAAGGTTTAGAACCTGCAGCCGGTGATAGAGTATTCAAAGGCATTCTGATTACTCCTCAACTTTAACCATGTAGTAAACTTTATTGATCATACCGCGTATACACGGAGTATCTTCAAGTTCTACAGTGTGGTTGATACGACGAAGACCTAAACCACGCAAAGTAGCTTTGTGCTTTGGTAGGCGGCCAATTGAGCTTTTAGTTTGAGTTACTTTAATAGTTGCCATGGTGTTCTTACTCCGAAATAGATTCAACAGTTAGACCACGCTTAGCAGCAACCATCTCAGGAGACTTCATGCCACTCAGACCATCGATCGTCGCGCGAACGATGTTAATAGGGTTCGTAGAACCGTATGCTTTAGCAAGTACGTTATGAACACCTACAACTTCAAGTACTGCACGCATCGCACCACCGGCGATGATACCTGTACCTTCTGTAGCTGGCTGCATGTAAACTTTAGAGCCAGTGTGACGACCTTTCACCGCGTGGTGAAGAGTTCCGTCATTCAGCGCTACAGTAACCATGTTACGGCGCGCTTTTTCCATTGCTTTTTGAATCGCTGCTGGTACTTCACGAGCTTTGCCGTAACCGAAACCAACACGACCATTACCGTCACCAACAACAGTTAGTGCAGTAAAACTAAAGATTCGACCACCTTTAACCGTTTTAGAAACACGGTTAACAGCGATTAGCTTTTCGTGCAAATCTGTAGCTTGTTGTTGTTCTTTAGCCATCTTCCAACCCTACCTTAGAATTTCAGACCAGCTTCGCGAGCAGAATCTGCCAGCGCCGCTACTCGACCGTGGTATTGGAACCCAGAACGATCGAAAGCAACATCAGAGATGCCTTTTTCGATAGCGCGCTCAGCAATAGCTTTACCTACAGCTTTAGCAGCGTCAACGTTACCAGTATTCTTAACTTGCTCACGGATCGCCTTTTCTACAGTAGAAGCGGAAGCGATAACCTCAGAGCCGTTTGACGCAATTACCTGTGCATACACATGACGAGGAGTGCGGTGTACAACTAGGCGAGTCGCGCGAAGTTCTGCAATCTTACGACGTGCACGTGTAGCACGACGGATGCGAGATGCTTTCTTATCCATAGTGTTACCTTACTTCTTCTTAGCTTCTTTAGTACGCACATTTTCATCTGCGTAACGAACACCTTTACCTTTATAAGGCTCAGGCTCACGGTAAGAACGAATATCAGCCGCAACTTGTCCAACTAGCTGCTTATCAGCACCAGTTAGGATAATTTCAGTTTGGCTTGGACATTCAGCTTTAATACCCGCTGGCACTTCGTGCTCAACTGGGTGAGAGAAGCCAAGAGTCAAGTTTACTGCATTGCCTTTAACAGCAGCACGGTAACCAACACCCTTTAGAGTTAGCTTCTTCGTAAAGCCTTGAGTAACACCAACAACCATGTTGTTTACAAGTGCACGAGCTGTACCAGCTTGTGCCCAAGCATTAGCAGCACCTTCGCGTGGACCGAAAGTTAGCTTACTTTCTTCTTGAGAAAGCACAACTGCGTCGTTGAATACACGAGACAATTCGCCTTTAGGACCTTTAACACTAAGTTCTTGGCCGTTTAGTTTCACCTCTACGCCAGCTGGAATAGCGACAGGTGCTTTAGCAACACGAGACATAGTCTACTCCTATTAAGCTACGTAGCAGATGATTTCACCACCAAGACCTGCTTTACGAGCAGCACGGTCAGACATCAGACCCTTGGAAGTGGACACTACAGCAACACCCAAACCGCCCATCACAGTTGGTAGCGAGTCTTTATTTTTATAGACGCGCAGACCAGGACGTGAAACACGTTGGATTTGCTCAATTACTGGTTTAGCTTGGAAGTACTTAAGAGTAACTTCTAGCTCTGGTTTTGCTTCGCCATCAACAGCGAAGTCTACGATGTAACCTTCAGCTTTTAGAAGTGCAGCAATTGCAACTTTAAGCTTTGAAGAAGGCATTTTAACAGCAACTTTGTTTGCTGCCTGACCGTTACGAACACGGGTCAGCATATCCGAAATCGGATCTTGCATGCTCATAGATTTTACTCCAAATGATTAAGTGGCAATTACCAGCTAGCCTTACGAAGACCCGGAATCTCGCCTTTCATGCAAGCTTCACGAACCTTAATACGGCTTAGACCGAACTTACGTAGGTAACCGTGTGGACGACCAGTTTGGTTGCAACGGTTGCGCTGACGTGATGCACTTGAATCACGCGGAAGAGATTGCAGTTTAAGAACCGCATTCCAACGATCTTCTTCAGATGCGTTAACATCGCTAATGATAACTTTGAGCTCTGAACGCTTTTCAGCGAACTTAGCTACTAGCTTCGCGCGTTTTGTTTCGCGCGCTTTCATTGATTGTTTAGCCATAACAGTAACCCTTCACCTTACTTACGGAATGGGAAGTTAAAGGCAGCCAGCAGAGCACGGCCTTCCTCATCGGAGCTTGCAGACGTCGTGATAGTAATATCAAGACCGCGTACACGATCGACTTTATCGTAGTCGATTTCCGGGAAGATGATTTGCTCGCGAACACCCATGCTGTAGTTACCACGACCGTCAAAAGACTTCGCGCTAACACCACGGAAATCACGTACACGAGGAAGTGCTATCGAGATCAAACGCTCGAAGAAATCCCACATACGTTCGCCACGTAAGGTTACTTTACAACCAATTGGGTAGCCTTCACGAATTTTGAAACCTGCAACAGATTTTCGCGCTTTAGTGATAAGTGGTTTCTGACCAGAGATCGTTGCCATATCAGCTGCTGCGTTTTCTAGCAGTTTCTTATCGTTGATAGCTTCACCAACGCCCATATTTAGGGTGATTTTTTCAATCCTAGGGACTTGCATGACGCTTGAGTAGCTGAACTCTTTGGTAAGCTCAGCAACTACAGACGACTTGTAGTAATCATGCAGTTTCGCCATAGTAGAACTCCAAATTACATTCTATTAGTTAGAAACAGTTTCGCCGTTTGACTTGAAGAAACGCACTTTTTTGCCTTCTTCAAAACGGAAACCGATACGGTCCGCTTTACCAGTAGTCGCATTGAAAATTGCCAAATTTGAAGCATCAATTGCTGCTTCTTGTTCGACGATTCCACCTTGTTGACCAAGAGCCGGTACCGGCTTCTGATGCTTTTTAACAAGATTGATACCTTCAACGAGAACTTTACCAGTTTCAAGAACCTTAGTTATTTTACCGCGCTTGCCTTTATCTTTCCCAGCAAGAACGATTACTTCGTCATTACGACGGATTTTAGCTGCCATTTTGTGCCGCTCCTTACAGAACTTCTGGTGCTAGTGAAACTATTTTCATGAATTTCGCATTACGAAGTTCACGAGTCACTGGACCAAAGATACGTGTGCCGACTGGTTGCTCAGTAGTGTCATTCAACAATACACAAGCATTACGGTCGAAGCGAATGACAGAACCGTCTGGGCGACGAACGCCTTTACGAGTGCGCACAACCACCGCTTTCAGAACATCACCTTTTTTAACTTTACCGCGAGGAATTGCTTCCTTTACAGTAAATTTAATGACGTCTCCGATATGTGCATAACGGCGGTGAGAGCCACCCAGAACCTTAATACACATTACTCTGCGAGCGCCGGAGTTATCCGCTGCGTCGAGTGTACTTTGCATTTGGATCATTTTAGTGCTCCGCTAAATATTAAAACTAGACCCTTCACGGGTCGGGCTGCCCCTTTAATAAGGGCTGCGAATTGTACCACCCTTTTATGTACTTGGGTAGCCAAAAATAAACGGCCCCAAAAAAACTTGGAGCCGCTATTCATCGTCTCAAAACGAAATTAAAATTTCGCTTTTTCAACAACTTTCACCAATGTCCAAGATTTATTCTTAGACAGTGGACGACACTCACGAATTTCAACGGTATCGCCTAAGCCACACTCGTTGTTTTCATCGTGCGCATGCAGTTTAGTCGTGCGCTTTACGAACTTGCCGTAAATTGGGTGTTTCACCATACGCTCGATAGCAACAACAATAGACTTTTCCATCTTGTCGCTAACAACACGACCTTGTTGAGTACGAATTTTTTCGCTCATTATGCGTCTGCCTTATCAGTCAAAACAGTTTTCACACGTGCGATATCACGGCGGACAGCTTTCAGAGTGTGAGTTTGCTGTAGCTGACCAGTTGCAGCTTGCATACGCAAGTTGAACTGTTCACGTAGCAAATTCAATAACTCAGCGTTAAGCTCTTCAACGCTTTTCTCGCGTAGATCTTGTGCTTTCATCACATCACCTGTTTAGTTACAAATGTAGTTTTTACAGGCAGTTTACGAGCCGCTAGGCGGAACGCTTCACGTGCCAACTCTTCAGGTACGCCATTCATTTCGTACATCACCTTTCCAGGTTGGATTTGGGCTACCCAGTACTCAACGTTACCTTTACCCTTACCTTGACGAACTTCAAGCGGTTTTTCTGTGATAGGTTTGTCTGGAAAAATACGAATCCAGATTTGACCTTGACGTTTAACGTGACGTGTCATAGCACGACGAGCCGCTTCGATCTGACGAGCAGTGATACGACCACGGCCAACAGCTTTAAGGCCGAATTCGCCGAAGCTTACTTCGGTGCCTTTAGCTAGACCACGGTTGCGACCAGTCTGAACCTTACGGAACTTAGTACGTTTAGGTTGTAGCATCAGTCGACTCCTTACTTACGGCCTTTACGCTGCTTCTTAGGCTTATCAGCCTTTGGCTCTACAGCATTAGCTGCTGGCATACCGCCTAAGATCTCACCTTTAAAGATCCAAACTTTTATGCCGATTACACCGTACTGGGTGTGAGCCGAAGAAGTTGCATAATCAATGTCAGCACGAAGAGTATGCAGAGGCACTCGACCTTCGCGATACCACTCTGAACGTGCAATTTCAGCGCCGCCTAGACGACCACTTACTTCCACTTTGATACCTTTAGCGCCTAGACGCATAGCATTTTGTACCGCGCGCTTCATAGCACGGCGGAACATCACGCGACGTTCTAGTTGAGACGCGATGCTGTCACCCACAAGTTGAGCGTCAAGCTCAGGCTTACGTACTTCAGCGATATTGATTTGCGCTGGTACACCTGCAATTTTAGCTACAGCTGCACGTAGTTTCTCTACGTCTTCGCCTTTTTTACCGATAACAACACCTGGACGAGCAGTGTGGATAGTCACACGGATACTCTTCGCAGGACGCTCGATAACGATGCGTGATAGAGATGCTTTTGAAAGTTCCTTGGTTAGGAACTGACGTACCTTGAAGTCGCCGTCTAGGTTGTCAGCGAAATCTTTGGTATTAGCAAACCATGTAGCATTCCAAGGCTTAACGATGCCAAGACGAATACCATTTGGATGTACTTTCTGACCCATTGCTTAATCTCCTAGTCTCTTAGCGATCTGCTACAACAACAGTGATGTGGCTTGAACGCTTCAAGATACGATCCGCACGACCTTTTGCACGAGGCATAATACGCTTCATGGTTGGGCCTTCATCTACGAAGATTTTAGCGACATTCAGATCGTCGATGTCTGCACCTTCGTTGTGCTCTGCATTAGCGATTGCTGACTCAAGAACTTTTTTGATTAACTCTGCAGCTTTTTTGTTGCTGAAAGTTAGAAGTTCAAGAGCTTGATCCACAGATTTACCGCGGATTTGGTCAGCAACTAAGCGTGCTTTCTGAGGAGAAATACGAGCAAAGTTATGTTTAGCAATAGCTTCCATCATTTACTCCTTATTTCTTCTTAGCTTTCTTATCCGCAGCATGACCGCGGTAAGTACGAGTAGGTGCGAATTCGCCCAGTTTGTGACCAATCATTTCGTCAGTTACAAATACTGGAACGTGCTGACGACCATTATGGACAGCGATGGTCAAACCGATCATTGTAGGAATGATCATTGAGCGACGGGACCAAGTCTTAATAGGCTTTTTGTCTCCGCTTTCCACCGCTTTCTCTACCTTCTTCAGCAAGTGTAGGTCAATAAATGGACCTTTCTTGAGAGAACGTGGCATGGCTTATCCTCTTATATAGATTACTTATTACGACGACGTACGATGTACTTGTCGGTGCGTTTGTTCTTACGAGTCTTGAAGCCCTTAGTAGGCATACCCCAAGGAGATACTGGATGACGACCACCAGATGTCCGGCCTTCACCACCACCGTGTGGGTGATCAACTGGGTTCATTACAACACCACGTACAGTTGGACGTACGCCGCGCCAGCGTGAAGCACCAGCTTTACCAAGTTCACGTAGCATGTGTTCAGAGTTACCTACTTCACCGATTGTTGCACGGCCTTCAGATAACACTTTACGCATTTCGCCAGAACGCAAACGGACAGTTACGTACGCACCGTCGCGAGCAACGATTTGAGCGTAAGCACCAGCCGAACGAGCTAGCTGAGCACCTTTACCAGGTTTAAGTTCAACGCAATGCACTGTAGAACCAACTGGGATGTTACGCATCGGCAGAGTATTACCTGCTTTGATTGGCGCATCAACACCAGATTGAATCTGATCACCTGCTTGAACACCTTTTGGTGCAATGATGTAACGACGCTCACCGTCTGCGTACAGAACTAGAGCGATGTTTGCGCTACGGTTTGGATCGTATTCTAGACGCTCAACTTTCGCTGGAATACCGTCTTTAGTACGTTTGAAATCAATAACACGATAATGATGCTTATGACCACCACCGATATGACGCACTGTAATACGACCGTTGTTGTTACGACCGCCATTCTTAGAGTTTTTCTCTAAAAGAGGTGCGTATGGCTTACCCTTGTGAAGGTCAGCGTTAACAACTTTAACAACATGACGACGACCAGGGGAAGTCGGCTTACATTTAACAATAGCCATTTTTCAACTACTCCTGTTATTCCGCGCCGCCAACAAAGTCAAGATCTTGACCTTCTTTCAAAGTAACGTACGCTTTCTTAACGTCGCTGCGGCGACCTTGGCGTAGACCTTGACGTTTGGTCTTACCCTTAGTAATAAGAGTATTTACAGACTTAACTTCAACTTCAAAAAGCTTTTCTACAGCAGCTTTTATCTCTTTCTTAGTAGCATCTTGTGCAACTTTGAAAACGATAGTATTCGCTTTCTCTGCAGCCATAGTTGCTTTTTCAGAGATGTGCGGAGCACGTAGAACTTTTAGGATACGCTCTTCAGTGATCATGCTAGCATCTCCTCAACTTGCTTAACTGCTTCTGCAGTTATCAAAACCTTGTCGAAAGCAAGTAAGCTTACTGGATCAATACCAGCAACGTCACGTGCATCAACTTTATATAGGTTACGAGCAGCTAAGAATAGATTCTCATCTACTTCGCCAGTTACAATAAGAACATCGTTAAGCTCAAGCTCTTTTAACTTGGCCACTAGCTCTTTAGTTTTTGGCGCTTCAACTGAGAAGTTATCAACAACAATTAGACGCTCTTGACGAACTAACTCAGAAAGAATGCTCTTCATAGCACCACGGTACATTTTCTTGTTTACTTTTTGGCTGTGATCCTGAGGCTTCGCAGCAAAAGTAACACCACCTGTACGCCAGATTGGGCTACGAATTGTACCAGCACGTGCACGGCCAGTACCTTTTTGACGCCATGGCTTAGCGCCACCGCCAGATACTTCAGAACGAGTCTTTTGAGCGCGAGTCCCTTGACGAGCACCTGCTGCGTAAGCAACAACTACTTGGTGTACAAGAGCTTCGTTAAAGTCACGTCCGAAAGTAGTCTCGGAAACAGTTAGTGCATCAGCACCTTTAACTATCAATTCCATTACTTACTCCTAGACGTTATGCTTTAACAGCTGGTTTTACGATCACGTTTCCGCCAGTTGCGCCTGGTACTGCACCTTTAATAAGAAGCAGATTGCGCTCAGCATCAACACGTACGATCTCTAGGTTTTGAGTTGTTACACGCTCTGCACCCATGTGACCTGCCATTTTCTTGCCTTTAAACACGCGACCAGGAGTTTGACATTGGCCAATTGAACCCGGTGCGCGGTGAGACAATGAGTTACCGTGAGTCATATCTTGAGTACGGAAGTTCCAGCGCTTAACAGCGCCTTGAAATCCTTTACCTTTAGATGTACCAGTAACGTCTACTTTTTTAACTTCGTTGAAAAGTTCAACATTTAGCTCAAAGCCAACTTCGAACTCTTCACCATTTTCTAAACGAAATTCCCAAAGACCGCGACCAGCTTCGACACCTGCTTTCGCAAAGTGACCAGCGTCAGCTTTAACAACACGGTTAGCTTTCTTAGTTCCAGTTGTTACTTGAATTGCAGCGTAACCATCAGACTCAAGAGTTTTCACTTGAGAAATACGGTTTGCTTCAACCTCAACAACGGTCACTGGAATAGAAACGCCTTCTTCGGTAAATACGCGGGTCATACCCACTTTACGTCCGACTAGACCAATCATTATTCTAATCTCCCTTAACCTAGGCTGATTTGTACGTCAACGCCAGCAGCTAGATCTAGGCGCATCAGAGCATCAACAGTTTTGTCTGTTGGCTCTACGATGTCGATTAGACGCTTGTGAGTACGAATTTCGTACTGATCACGCGCATCTTTGTTGACGTGTGGAGAGATAAGAACAGTGAAACGCTCTTTACGAGTAGGAAGTGGAATAGGACCACGAACCTGTGCGCCGGTACGCTTTGCTGTTTCAACGATTTCCGCTGTAGAAGCATCGATCAATTTGTAATCGAAAGCTTTAAGGCGGATACGAATACGTTGGTTCTGCATGAGACAGAGCTCCAATAATAATAAATTACACAAACAATATCGCCACTCACACTCGCCAAGGCGAGAGAATGCCGATTGATTTATGTGAAACCGTAGCATCCAAATCGGATACATTGTCAGCTAATTTTCGATTAACTTTCTAACTAAGAAAGTTAATTGTATTAACTGCGAACATAAGCTGAGTTTACATTACTAAGCGGAACGCTTACTCCTCACTGCTCATTGGTTCACAAC
>Ga0206691_1031833_pt1 | contig 9901 bp, 13 predicted proteins | sample M150012015metaT_FD_159697 | JGI IMG/M metagenome (GOLD analysis project Ga0206691, IMG submission 159697) | Metatranscriptome of ammonia-oxidizing marine archaeal communities from Monterey Bay, California, United States - M1 500m 12015... | ecosystem: Environmental > Aquatic > Marine > Intertidal...
GATGCGATTGAGGCCGAAAAACGTGCCCAAGAGGAAGAAGTGCTTCTTCAAGAGGCTGAGGTACAAAGACGAAAAGATGCTTTCGAACAGATTCGCCAATTTGCGGAAGAGGAACCAGATACGGCTGCAGATATCCTTCGTAACTGGGTTACTGGGGCTGGAGCGGATACCGAAGCCACAGAATCCGATTCAACGAAAGAGGAAGCATCAGACGCATAACCTTATAACCGGCTATACAAACTAAGAGGTGAAATCAGAATGGATGGAATCCGGAAAACAGCGATCTTCCTTTTGACCTTGAAAGGGAAAATCAGTGGAGAGATATTTAAACGCCTAAGTGAACCTGATCAAGAGAAGGTTTTGGTTGAAATTGCCTCCCCTGCGGCTATTTCGCCCGACGAAAGAGCGGGGGTTATGGATGATTTTCTAGGAATCATGGAGTCAGAAGGAATCTACGCCTCTGGAGGATTGGAGGAAGCCGAAGCCTTGTTAGAGCAAGCGTTTGGAAGTAAACGCGCAGCACGAGACATGACAGATCGGTTGCAAACTGTCATCGAACAAGCGCCTTTCAGCATGTTCAATGAGTCGGAAGGAGAAGAGATCTATAGTTTCTTATCGACGGAAAATCCGCAAACGATTGCCCTGGTGCTATCTTACCTGCCAGCTGAAAAAGCAGCTCAAGTTTTGGAACTATTTCCTTCACGAAAGCAGAATCAGATTGCGGCTCGAGTCGCCTCGATGTCGACTATAGCTCCAGAGGCCGTTGCTGAGGTAGAAGGTACCCTGAAGGAGAAGTTTCAGGGGGCAAGCCAAGGTGGTCAAAATCAAACGGATGGTCCCGTTGTCTTAGCTAAGATTATGACCAAAGTCGCCAAGGAAAGACAAGACAGTGTTTTGGAAAGTTTGGAACAGCGAAATCCAGAAGCGGTTGAAAAAATTCGGGAAAATATGTTTACCTTTGAGGATGTCACTATGATTGATGATATGGCTTTCAGAGGTGACATCGGACAATTGCCCTGTATCCAAACCGATTTGGCGCTAGCACTGAAAGGGTCTAGTGATGCTGTAAAAGACAAATTTCTCAACAACATGCCCGAAAAGATGAAAAACCGGGTAGAGGGAAAGATGAATGACCTTCCACCACAGCGAAGTAGCGACGTTTCCGCTGCACAACGGGTAATTCTAGACGAAATTCGGAAACTTGAAGAAGCGGGAAAAATTAAAATCTCCTTAGAACAAGAGGAAATGTATGGGTAGAAAGATCACAGGCCCTCTTGAGATGATCGGCGGCGGAGATGGAAAGGCCATTAGTGCGCAGGATCTATATGCATCTGAACTTGATCGGCTAAATCGTTTTATGGGTCTGGCCAGTGAGCCTGGAGTTGACGAACTACCAATACCAATCAATATTCAAGGAGTTTTTGATCAAACCGTACAAACCGCCGAAAGCCAAGCGGAACATATTGTTGTTACCGCTGAAGCTCAGGCTACCCAAGTGATTGCCGATGCCAATACCGAAGGTCAGCAGATCATAGAAAATGCACGACAAGAGGCAGAAAAGGCCGGTGTTGAGATTCGGCAACAAGCACAAGAAGATGCTGTTGATATACGAGAAGATGCCCACCGCTCGGCAGCTGAGGAGGGCCGTCAGGAAGGATTGACCCAAGGTAAGGAAGAGGGAATCGATATTGGCCAAAAAGAGGGATGGGAGCAAAGTTACAAAGAGGGTTGGGCACAAGGGTATCAGGAGTATACCGAGGCCACTGAACAGTTAAAAACCTTTCTTTCCGACATCCGGTTGCAGAAACAAGGGATGATTGAAAAGACAGAGTCGGACTTAATCGGCCTCGTTTTCGATATTGTAGAGAGGATAATTCACAACCAGATTTCAAACGACAATGTCGTCTATAATGCCGTCAAATCGGCACTCCAGTTTGCGGTTGGTAGCGAAACGCTAGAAATTCGGGTCAATCCAGGCGATGTGCAAAAACTCGATCCTCATCGAGACGAATTTTATAGCCTAATGGAGCAGCTTGAACGTCTCGACATTGTTGAGGACCCGGAAATTAGCCGGGGCGGCTGTGTCGTTCTATCTAATTTGGGGCAAATTGATCTCCGACTTGAGACGCAGTTGAATCAAGTCGAACAGGTGGTTCAACCGCAAAGCTTGAGTATGGCAGAACCAAAGGTTCAAGTTTCTGAAGAGCACTTACCGGAAGAACAAACATTTGAAGTTGATAACCGTCAAGATGAGAGCCTTGACCAAATCGACGACCCACCGCAGGAACTACAGTCAACCAACTTGTGATGCAGGAGACGCTCAACTTTGCCCGGTACCGAAATCGTTTGCGCCAGATCCGGTTGGTTCCCATCAGCGGGAAAGTCACGGAAACCGTTGGTTTACTGGTTAAAGCACAAGGGCTAAAACTGCCGATAGGTGAGGCCTGTTTGATCCAAAACAAGAGAGGTCAGGTTCCTGCCGAAGTGATCGGTTTCCAAAGTGATCAACAAGTAATGTTGATGGTTCTAGGGGAAATGGAGGGGCTTTCTCCTGGGGATGAAGTGCTTGCCACCGGCCGCGTGCCTTCCATGCCCGTTGGTCAAGGGTTGCTGGGTCGAGTTGTCGATAGTATGGGGAGGCCAATTGATAACAAAGGACCTGTTAGTTATCAGGACGAGTACCCGCTTTACCAATCTCCACCCTCCCCACTAGAGCGAGAATCGATTACAGATACAGTTTCAACTGGTGTGCGCGCGATTGATGCGCTATTGACTTTGGGCAAAGGGCAAAGAATCGGTGTTTTTGGTGGGAGTGGGGTTGGAAAGACCATTCTGATGGGTATGATTGCCCGTAATACCACCGCCGATGTTAATGTCATTGCCTTGATTGGTGAGCGAGGGCGAGAAGTTCAGTACTTCACCAATCAGGTACTAGGTGAAGAGGGGTTGAAGCAGACAGTTGTTGTAGCTGCAACTTCTGACCAGCCTGCATTGATGCGTATTCGTGGGGCCTTTGCCGCAGCAGCCACTGCAGAGTACTTTCGGGACCAGGGAAAAGATGTTTTGTTCATGATGGATTCGGTAACCCGTCTGGCGATGGCGCAACGAGAGGTGGGAATGACAATCGGAGAGCCACCGACTACCCGCGGGTATACGCCTTCTGTCTTTTCAATGTTACCGAAACTTATGGAGCGTTCCGGGATGTCAAGTGGGAAGGGAAGCATCACCGGGGTTTATAGCGTGCTAGTTGAAGGCGATGACATGATGGAACCGGTTGCTGATGCAACACGATCAATTTTAGACGGTCATATTATTTTGTCACGTGAGTTAGCCTCACAAGGGCACTATCCTTCGATTGACATTCTGGAAAGCGTCAGCCGATTAATGGTTGATATTGTTCCATCTGTTCACTTAGAGGCTGCTGATCGGTTGCGGCAATTATTAGCAACTTATCGTACCAACCAGACGTTGGTCAATATTGGTCTGTATCGCAAAGGGTCAGACCCACAGATTGATATGGCCGTCAACTATCGAGAATCGATCAACAATTTTCTCCGACAGGAAATTGAAGACGAGAGGTCGTACGATCAGAGTATTTCAACCTTGTGTGGTTTATTTGGCTAGCGCTTAAATAAATGAAGCAGTTTCGTTTTCCGTTGCAGCAAGTACTGGAGGTTCGAGACAACATTGAAAAGCAGAGGCAAGGAGAATTTGTTGTTGCCGGGCAGGATGTTACTGAGGCTGAGCAGGTTTTTGAAGAGATGTTGCGGTTGCAGAAAAACTCGATTGTTTCTTATCGGGAGCAACAAATGTTGAATATCAGCCCGGTCGAGAGTAGTCAATACTTCGACTATTTTTGCAATCTTGAATTGCAGATGATCCAGCAGTTGCAAACAATCACAGAATTGAAGCAGGAGGAAGAGCAGAAGCGGGAAAAATTACTGGAAGCTTCACAGGATAAACTGATGATTGAAGAATTAGAAAAAAAAGAAAAGGAACAGTATCATCGCCTTTTTCAGAAAAGAGAGCAGATTAACATTGACGATATTTCTACGATTACTTACAATTATAGACAGAAACGTCAACGCTAACAATTTGTGCAAATAGGAAGCGTATAATGCCCAAAAAATTGCTTTTTATCGGTGGACCAATACTTCTTGTTATACTTTTGGTGGCAGTAACTTTCATCTTTGATATTTTTGGTGTTAAGTCTGGGCTCTTTGGTTCAGAGCAAGACGGAAGCCAAGCTGTAGATCTGGGAACGGTTGCGCAAGCACAGCAGAGATCGCTAAACCAATACGATAAATTCCTGCAAGAAACTATCAAATTGGAACGAGAAACACTAAAGGAAGAGCGAGAGCAGCTAGAGACCCGGCTTCGCTTATTTGATGAACAAACCAAAGCCCTGAAGAAAAGTGCAGAGGTGCAGGCGGCAAAAGACGCTAAGTTAAGCGACAGAGCAAGCCAGTTAGTTGACCAGGAGAAAGCGTTATCAGACCAAAGACGGGTGTTAGAAGCGCGAGAGATAAAAGTCAAGGACCTAGAGCTTCAACAAGAAGAAAATAGGCCCGTTCCACTACCAGTGATCTCTTTTACACAAGAAGCTAAAGATCGCGAGCATAAAAAAATGGCACGTGGTTTTAGTACCATGCGTGCGAAAGAGGTGGCAAACATCTTAAACGAGATGTTAAAGCGAGGAGATGAAGGTCGCGCCAATGTGCTGAGCCTGTTAAGAAAAACGGATGGTAGTACACGGATGCGAATCCTTTCCGTTATCGCTAAGGACGACATTAAAATGGCAACTGAACTCACCCAGACGTTGATGTTGCCCGCGGGGAACTAACCGTGTTTAATCGAGATCTTGAAATGATCACCTTGACCAAGACAGATGGGAGCCAGATTATTCTGAACGCTGAGTTGATTAAGTGGTTGGATGGAACCGCCGAACATACGACAACTATTACACTGGTAACCGAAAATAAACTGATGGTTAGGGAGAATGTTGAGGAAATCATTCAAAACGTCGTCAACTACAAACGATTAATTAACATTTATGAATTGGATCCGGATATTGGCAATTTGGATCCATCAATCAAAAATCGATAGGAGAGAATTACAAAAATGCCGAATACGCCGATAGGATTTGGGATTTCTATATTTGCTGTAATGGCGGGATTATTCCTGATGGCCGGTGGTAACTTTGGAATGTTTATCGATCCAATTTCAATACTGGTTGTTGGTATTGGTCCAATTGGGGTGACCTTAGCCAGTGGCACGATGCGGCAGTTTTCAAATGCTATGGCGGCAGCCGGCGGCATTTGGGGCGCGTCTTCATTTCCTTACGCGGAAACGATTCAACAGTTTAAAGAGATGGCCAGCGTGTTACGTCGAGAAGGTCCAATGGGTTTGCAAGCCGTTGACATTACGGACGATTTGATGCAGTTTGGAACGGAGTTGATTTTAGGTGGTGTTGCCGATTCAGAGACTTTATCCGCGCAAATGATGCCTCGGCTGGATGCAATTAAAGCTGACTCCGGCGGTAATCAGGTGGTTTGGGTGAATATAGGATCTTTCGCACCAGCTTACGGCATGATTGGAACACTGATAGGTTTGGTTGCTATGCTTGCAAACCTCAGCGATCCGAGCACACTTGGCCCCTCGATGGCGGTGGCTATGATTACAACGCTTTACGGCACGCTTGTCGCCAACTTAATTGCAGCACCAGTCGCCAACAAAATCGGTTGCAATACCGAAGAAGAATTGGTTTATAAAGACATGGTTGTGGCCGGAATGATTGAACTGCTGAATGCGCCAGATCCAGACGGAATGGTTGACACGATGCTCTCGCGCGTGCCTTTGGGTCTTTTAGAAGAGGTGACGCCACAAGTACGTGAAGCTGAAGCCGGCTAGAAAATAAAGGAGAATCAATATGGGTGAACTCGAAGATGCTCAAGCTGCGCTTGCAGCCTCAGAGCTTGAAAAATCGGCTATGGTTGAAGGGTGGATGGGCACCTATGGGGACCTGGTTACTCTTCTTATGTGTTTCTTCGTTATTTTGTTTGCTATGGCAACCCTTGATGCACAAAAATTCAAAGAGCTTGTAATCTCCCTCAAAGGAACGATGGGTGTGCTAAAAGGCGGCGAGCGCTTATTCAGCCCCGGTGACATTCCGAAACCGGATCCAGCGGGATCTGGAAGTCCCATTGCATCTAACAGTATGGCTCAACCCGTTCCAACCAAGGCAGACAGAGCTGTTGGTGAAAAAGGTGAAACCAAAGTGGCGGCGCAACAGGGGGAGAAGTCTGAACCTGAAACCTATCAAGCAGGTGAAGGCAAACCGGTCATCGTTTTAAAGAACATGGCCGCTTTTGAGGAGGGATCAGACACACTTGATGCAGAAAGCAAAGGTCAACTGGATAAAGTTGTTCCCTTAATCGTGCAAAATAGAGGTCGTACTATCGCTGTTGTCGGCCATGCTGACCCAAAATCTGTTAGAGGCGCAGCAGGCAAGTTAGCTAACTGGGATATCGCCGCAAGAAGAGCACGTCAAGTGATCGAATACTTCGTAACACGGAAAGGCATAGACCAAGCTCGCTTTGAGTTAAACGCGTATTCGAGCGTGAAAGGTCCAGTAAGAGAAAGTGATAACCCTCGACGCGTCGATATTATTATCCGTCCAAAATTCAGACCAGCCAAAGAAATCAAGCTGGATGAAATTATAAGCCAGTTTAATTAGCCAAATTTCGCAGGAGGCACAGAAGGAAATGTTACGTAGCACACTTATTATCATCATGGTCTTGGGAGCGTTTCTGTCGTTCGGCTGTGGTGGGGGCGATGAGTCTGAAAAGCCGTCAGTATTCCATGGGTATGATTTTCCGGATCCGATCATAACCAATTTTGACACCGAATCTGGAAAAGGATATTTAAGTATGGAGATTACTCTCCAGGTGAGCAGCCCGCAGGATATAACTAACTTAGGTGCTAAATCGCAACTCCTAAAGCACGCGGTAACGACTTTCCTGGCAAAAAAAGAGACGCAGGAGATTTTACCTGATCTCGTTACTGATCCCGACAAAATGGGCGAGTATATTCAAGAAGCGATTAAGGAAGAGATCGATTTTGAACCACAAAAAGTTGTCTTCCGCAGTTTTATCCGGCAATGATCAAGGTTTTGCCTCAATTATTCCAGATGTTAAAAGGTGAAGTAGATGGCCGAAGAAAACATCAGTGATGATGAATTGACAGCGTTATTTGGTGAAGATGGGGAGGCCGAAGGGGGAGCAGGTTTGCCTGCTGAAAGTGAAGATGAATCATCTTCTGACCCAGAGGCGAATGGAGATAAGGTCTTGATCAAGCCCCACGATTGGGGGGAGAAACGTCGACTTAGTACCGACCAGATGAGAACGCTGAATGATCTGCACGATCAATTCGCGAAATCTTATTCTCCTGCCCTAGGAATTACTTTGAAACGGCAGGTCGATATTCGTCTCACCGAGGAACCGAAGCAGACGACATACGGTGCTTTTATTGCCGAACTGGCAAACCCGACGAGTTTGAACCGATTTGTAATCCCGCCATTGGAAGGCTCAGCAGCCGTTAATATGGATTTAGCACTAGCTTTACCGATTATTGATCGAATGCTCGGTGGTAGCGGTGATGCGGTAGAGGAAGACGAAATTCGGGCTCCGACAGAAATTGAAGAGCGGGTGTTACAACGGGTTTTGAAAACCTTACTCGAGTCGTTGAAAAGTGCATGGGCTCGAGTCATCGATTTTGAGCCCGCCTTTACTTCAGCTGAATCGATTCCTTATTATTTGCAGTTAACTCAGATGGCTGATGACGTAGTCGTCGTAGCTGACTTCGAAGTATCGATTCGGGATGAATTTGGACCGATTCTGGAAGGGGCGAGGCTGTCGATCTGCTATCCTTACATTTTGCTACAGCCGATCACTTCCAAGTTGAGAAGTAGCCAGATGTTCGCTTCGACAGGACTAACGATCAACCAAGATCTACGAGACAGTTTAGAAAAGGTAAAAGTGCCGATTTACGGAATTCTGGTTCGGGACCGCCTCCGAATGCAAGATATGCTGGAAATGGAAGTTGAAGATGTGTTGACCTTTCGAACTAACCTGGGCGAAGCCAGCGAAATTGTAATTGGGAAAAATAGGGTCTTTTGGGCTCGCCCTGGCGCCCTCGGCCGACGACATGCAGTTCGCGTGGAAGCTTTTATAGAGCCGGAGCAAACGTCTCCAGTAGAGTTAACCTCGGATTCGAGTGCTGGATCAGATGGTGTTCCTCAATCAGAAGACGAGGTGACAGAGGAGAACAATTCTGAAGGCCATTTTGAGGTTCGAAGGTAATTTGATTTACCATAGTATAGATCTAGGAAAATAAAACAATGGACGAAAATAGAACTGAAGAATCTCAACGGGCAGTTCGCTATAGCCGAGTACCCTTCCCCCAATTTACGGACCGGAAGGTGACGGCTACAGAGGATAATATTTGGAAATTACAGCGGGTCAAGACGGATATTACTGTCGAATTGGGATGCTCCCGGATGTCTGTGGCCGATATGCTTAGACTCCAACCATCTAATAGTACAGATCTAAACGATCCAAATTTATCACAAACTGAGCGAAAGAAGTATGTACTCCGTCTCGAAAGACAGATTGGTGAACCGGTTGATCTATTGATTAACGGTCGGGTTTTTGCCAAAGGAGAGGTCGTATCAACAGACGATGGTCAAAATTACGCCGTTCGAGTCATCTCAATTTTAACGGAAGAACAGAGAATTGACGAGCAATTGCGCAGACTTCCACATTAGGAGTTAATTGTAAATGAACGAAGCAAATATAGCGGAACAAGACGAAGTTCAAGCGACCAATCTAGCCCACTTGACACGAGTTCCGGTCGAAGTAACCGTCGAATTAGGTCGAGCGGAGAGGTCGATCAAGGACATTTTGGATCTGGGGGCGGGGTCGCTAATTGAGTTAGAATCTGTCGTTGGGGAACCTGTAGATCTGCTGGTGAATGGGCAATTCTTCGCCAAAGGTGAGGTCATTGCCATCGAGGAAGAAACCTATGGTATTCGGATTACGAATATCATCTCCGAAGACGAGAAGATGAATCGCCTAAGCGAGATGCTTTAGGAAAGCCTGATGTATGCGTGGTATACATCAGCAACCGAGTGAAAACGAAGAATACGGAGCATCAGCAATGTGTAGAAAGCCATGGTACCCACCAAACTGTACGCTTGTTGCTGTCTCCTGATCATCTTATTCTCTCCCATCTCCGAGGTCACTTCACAAGAATCTGAAGGTGATCAGTCACCGAAACCGTTCATCGACGCTCAGCCGGAATCCAGTCCACGAATTGCACCACCTACCGGGAACCCCTTCTCTGCGCTAGTTAGTTGGGTTTTAGCCCTTATTCTGGTTATCGTAGTGATCTATGTACTTGCCTTTTTTGTCAGGAAGGGCCTTATACGGACCCAACAACCCCTTGGCCCACAGGGAAGTTTTCGCATCATTGGTCACCTGACCTTGAGTCCCAAGCTGATGTTATATCTAGTCGAGGTTGCAGACCGAATTTTGGTCATGGCAATTACTGACGATTCTGCCACTACCCTGTCGGAAATTACGGAACCTGAAGTGGTCAACAAACTCAGAAACGAAGCCTCAATATACGAGCCGCAGACGCCGAACTTTGTTGAATATTTCAAGCAGGCTGCCGATCGGCTGAAAAGAATAGAACGAGCATGACGCTATTGGTTGAAAAACGCGGCAGCGCAGCGGTATTGGTGATCTTAGCGCTGGCCTTGGGTGTGGGAAGCGACGTCGTCGCGCAAGCGCAAATGATAGAGATTCCGCGAATCCCATTCCTGAGTCAGAGTGGCCTAGAA
>Ga0206691_1161971_pt1 | contig 9805 bp, 2 predicted proteins | sample M150012015metaT_FD_159697 | JGI IMG/M metagenome (GOLD analysis project Ga0206691, IMG submission 159697) | Metatranscriptome of ammonia-oxidizing marine archaeal communities from Monterey Bay, California, United States - M1 500m 12015... | ecosystem: Environmental > Aquatic > Marine > Intertidal...
GACTGCAGGTTAACCCCTGCAGTCACCACACGTAATTTGTATTTGAGTAGAATGGCTAGCGTACATGTATTCGTACTTTGCCTAAGTCATATAACTTAAGTCATTATGTAATTTTTCGGAGCTGATATATCTCTATCTTGCGAGATCAATATATCACCCCCCCTTTTTGTAACCCTTGTGTTTGACAGTGTAAAAAGCTGAGACTTTTTAGCGACAGCACACGAGTCTTTGTTTATTGTATATTATTGTAAATTAAAAATTTTTGTTAATTTAAACCTTATAAAAACTAAGAGAGCGTTTTATTTTCTTGCTCTCCTATCGAATAAAAATAAATTTTGTAGAAGGATATATCTATCATGAATCGAAATAAATTTGCCTGAATAAGGAACCATAAAAACTTCATGATATGGAATTTGGAATTTATTAAAACCCAGAATAAATTAGAATTGTTTGAACTTTGTTCATTAATATTCTTTTGATAAACGGATGAGATGTTTGAAAATCTCGACCACTTATTGTGAAATACAGCTTGAATGTGTATTTCAATTCAGTAATGTCAATGTTTTAATAAATGTATCTGAGACAGCATGAATTTGTTGTCAAGACGATTGATCAAAATCTATTAGCTGCATCGATTAGCGACTAGATCTGGAAGTGATATCCAGTTTTTAAAAATGAGCGTCTTGAGCGTGACTCAGGGAGTTAGGAGGAACTCAGCTATACCCCGGCTAGATCACATTGCCTAAAAATGAGAGAACCATGTCCGTAGATGAAGCGGACCCCCCCAAATGATACCCTTATGAATTTAAATCTTCGGTCAGTGTAACAACTTAGGAAGTATTTCTTGCTTGTTTTCTTTGCTTTTTCTCTAATTATTTTATTATTAATATTTTAAGATGATTGAAGTTACAGCAAATAAAATGAGCCCTTTTGGGTATCAAACAATGGAAATTGTCCGCTTCTTGGACGTGAATTTCTTTGGAAAGAGACCTCATTATATTGAAGGATATTTGACTCCGTCATATCTTTCACCTAATACTTCTTTCCCTATCCCGCAATCCGCCCCTTCAGTTGATGATGAGATCCATGAACTATCTTATCATCCTAATTTGAAATGGATGGATATGCCCAAATGGTGGCGTATATCTAAAGCTAAGAAGATTATTTGGAGACACCTTGGTGTCGATCCACAATCTTCAGAGCTTAATGATGATAATCACCATAAGCACAAAAATCGAGAAAAATTTGAAAAACGTCGAAAATCTCGTAACACCCAGAAATGGAAGGAAATTCGGAAGAAAGGGTTTATTCCCAGAGATCCGAAATTCAAGAACGTACAACAAGTTCAACCCCACAGTAAAGATGTTAAAGTTCCTCGCTTTGATACTTTTCACTGTGGAACTCATCAAGTTGTGAATCAATCCTCTGTTGATTTTGATTTGGATAACAATCCTGCCACTTTCAAGAAGATTGCTTCTTTAGCTTCTATGTATGATGAGGCGCATCCCGATAAAGTTACTAAGTGTGCTTATCGCTATGTTTATGTTGCCGTTCCCCAGACAACCGATGGTACTGAATGGGAATGCGTTTGTCAGGTTTATCAACCTACAGGAAGGCTTAATGCCATGTTTTCTGAAGAAGCCTCTAGAGGGTTTCTAAGAACTAACTTTCCTGATTACTATGAATTTGATAATCTTTTCAATGACAAAGCTGCTATTGAACCTCACGGTGAGGAAGAAGAAGCAGCAAAGTACCACGAGGAAGTAGCGAGTCAATTGCCCGAGAATCATGATCCTATTGATCGTAATGCTTGTGCTAAGGCTTGCTCGACACCTCCCGTATCTCCAGAACGTAGAGAAGATATTCTTAAACAAGATCCAGTTATTTCTGCTCTTGATGAGATGTCTGAATCCGTTAAGGATGTACCGGAGGCCCAACAAGAACAAGTTGATACTTGGATGGGACATGCTGAAAATCTCTTGATTTTTGCATATCAGATGAATCGAGCCCAAAACATACCCGATATGTTTGCAGCCGTTGCTGCCTACGTTAAGATGTATGTTAAAGGTAAATCCGTCGTCCATGAATTGTATAAACTTATTGATGAGTTGTCACAGTCATCCCCTGATGAAATCCAGCCTCATGGATTATGTGATAACATTGTTGACGGATGGGAACTTATTCGAGACCATGTTATTTTTCGAAAAATTTCCTATCTTATCTCCGCTGCTATGTCACTTACTGTTTCCAGTATGAAAGAGATCACTTGGTCTCCACTCGGTCTTAAGTTAATTCACATTGAAGCTGCCAAAGAACAACTGAAAGCTGTTGATCTTATTGATGCTTGTGTAAAAACTTTTGCTTGGATGATTGAAACTGGATGGCAATGTATGAAGGAGAAATCTTTAGCTCCGTTGTTGTATGGAAATCAGCGTATGAGAGAGTTTAACTTACTTTATAATTATGTAAGTGCTAATCTCGACGCTGCTATGTCAGGTAATCTTGAGGACTTGGGAGGCTTTGAAAAGAAAGCCGACCGAGCATTAGACTTGGTTTGTACCCTAAAAAAGATTAAACCCGATGGCACAACTGCCGAATGGCTTCAAAGGAAATATGAAGTTTTGGTGGAAGCTAAAGAACGTATTATTGCTAAGCGCAGAAATACAAACACACGTTTTGCTCCAATTGGTTGGAGTTTGAGCGGTCCCACAGGGGTGGGTAAATCAACTCTCGCGAAGCTTACTATGTTGACTTCATTAAAAGCAATGGAATTTGCAGCTGATCCCTCTCGTATCATTACGTTAGATGAGGCTGACAAATACCAATCAACTTATACTTCAGATATTGAAGGAGTGTACATTGATGATTTTGCTAATATGATTGCACAATTTGCTGCTGGAAATGGTGATACGCCATGTGGAAAACTTATCAAATTTTTCAACAACATGGCTGCTCAAGCTATTAAAGCAGAAATTCAACAGAAAGGCGTTGTTTTCATTGATTTCAAATGTGGTGTTATTACTACTAATGTCAAAGATTTGGATGCACGAAAATTTTCGAATTGTCCTGAATCCGTTCTTCGGCGTTTTAACCATGTTTGTGTTGAAGTGAAACCAAAATTCCGCAAGCCAGGATCTGTTAGTCTGAATGAAAAACATCCTGACATAAAGAAGAGTAAAGACGGACTTTTAACCGATGTGTGGAACATATCCATCGAAGAGGTTACCGCTTTTACTTCGCGAGAAGGCAGAATACAGTATGCATTCAAACCTATGGAGACATTCATTAATGGAAAGAAGCAAAAGTGTAGAAACTTATCGCTTCGTGAATATCTTAAGGTTGTTGTTGAAACTTCTCAAGCACATAAGAAGTCACAGGAAGATGTTGTGGCTCGCTCGAAAGCTTTTGATAAACTTGAGTATTGTAAAGACTGTTGTATGCCGAAACCAATGTGCGAGTGCAAGGAAAAAGTTGAACCACACGGTTTCGAAGTACTTGGAGATGTTGTTGCTGATTCGATTAAGAAGGGAGTTCAAAGCTATGTTAAATCATGGCTTTCTCCTGTGTCGTTTCTCAATTCACTTATGGGCTACTCTCCCATTCGTAAATTGACGACTAATCAGTTGGCTAGTGAAATTAAACAAGATCTCAATACTTACGCTACCCCGTGGATAGCTGCACTCGCCCCAACCTGGTTCCACAAAACTAAGTACTTTCAAGGTGCTGTTGAAGGTTGGCAAACTTCCGCTGCTATGTATGACATGCGACGTCATCTGCAGCGGGCAGCGTTCCTCTCTTCAGCAAGCTTTGGTTATGCTGCTTACAAAAGAGATTGGACGATTGGAGCTGCGTCTGCTATAGGTAGTACTGCTGCTGGTTGTTTTCTTTATGCTGGTTATTGTGCCAGAAAGATGGTTATCAGACAGGAATATCTGCAAACGCGTGATGCTCTACCCGAGTATGTTAAGACCATTAGAGACGGATCTGTTCCAAAATTCGCTCTTATGTCGGCCACTTTAGTTATTGGTGTTAAGTTGATGGACATCTGGAATAAGAATCGCATAGCGACTCAAGCTCTGGATAATCCTGATGATATTGATCAATCTAAAGGCTGGTTTGAAAAATGGTTTGGTAGTATTGGCTTCGAATATAAAGCCGCTGCTGCCGTTAAACATACTTCTACTTCTCAAGCTGTCGCAACTTTAGACAAAAATCTATGGTGGTGTGTCTTTACACGATCGGATGGTTCTCGTACTGCGTGTAACATTGTTTCACTGCAGAACGGGATGATTCTGATGCCCGACCATATTTTTTATCCGAATGCTGATATGACTCAAACCCCATGCGATTGGGTAGAGGGTGTTGTCAGACGTTCGTCTAAAGGTGCTGGAGGAGTAATGAAGTTCAAAGCTGATCGCAACACTTATTCTTACAACTTTCAAGAATTGGATTTACGTCTTGTTTACGTACCAAATCTTGATAATGTTAAGAGTAACTGGCGCTATTTACCCCTAACTAAACCTGTTGGTAATAGTATGGCTACTTTCTTTGTGAAGGATGCTGATGCTATTATAGCCTCTGAATCTGTGAGTTGTTCTATGGGACAAGCTTACCATCGTTATAAGAACTTTTACGGTGGTACTTATCTCTCAACTCAGGCTAGGCATGGTTCATGTATGGGAATGCTAGTTGCTGATCGCTCTGAACCAGTAGTTCTTGGTTTTCACGTCGGTGGATCACCCGACGGTCAAGGCTATTGTCAAACGTTAACTGCGTCTCGTTACCTAGAAGGAGTTACATCTCTAGGCCGACAAGACGGTGTTGTCATTATGGCGCAATCCACAGAACTACCCAAACGTCAGTTAGGTCGTGATGTTCTTGTGTCAGACAAAATTCATCCCAGTAGTAAGTACATTGCTAATTTGGGTCCCGAAGCTGCTATTTCAGTTCTTGGATCCACTAAGCTACGTTCTACTCAGAAAAGTTGTGTACATAAGTCAGTTATTTCTGATGCGGTGGCAGAGGTGTGTGGAGTCCCTAACAAATGGGGCCCACCCAAACTCTCACCAAATTGGCAGGCTTATAACGCAACATTGGAGCACATAGTTAACCCAGCAGATCAATTTATTCCGAGCGATATCGAACGAGCTCGTAAAGATTGGTTAAAACCTTTAATGGAATTAATGAAAGGTTATGCTGAAACGGAAAAATTCTCCAAATTATCATGGAAGGAATCAATCATGGGAATTAGTGGGAAGCGTTTTGTCGACGCCCTTATTATGAAAACAAGTATGGGTTTTCCGGTTTTTGGCCCTAAGACGAAGCATTTCGAGGAAGTTCGACAAGGAGAAAAACTTGTTGACCGAATTGCATCCGTTGAAGTTAAGGAAGAATTTGCTCGCTTAATGAGCTGTTGGACTGATGGAAAACGTGGATACCCTGTGTGTTCCGCGACACTGAAAGATGAACCTACTCCTGTAGATAAATCTAAAGTGCGTGTTTTTCAAGCTGCTCCTATAGCTCTTTCGCTTGCTATCCGAATGTACTTTTTACCTATTGCGCGATTTTTGTCGTTGCATCCTTTGGTATCTGAAAGTGCAGTCGGTGTTAATTCATTCTCGACTGATTGGTGTGAACTTATGGGCCACGCTAAAAAGTTTGCTGCTGATAAGAAAGTTATCGCCTGGGACTATTCCAAGTACGATGTACGAATGAATTCTCAGATGACTACTGCCGTGTTGCGAAGTTATATTGACTTAGCACGCGCTGGTGGTTATTCTGAAGAGGATTTAAAGATCATGAACAATATGATCGCGGACATTGTGCACCCTCTCATTGATTGGAATGGAACCATGATAATGGCTTTCAACATGAACACATCTGGAAATAACATTACCGTGAATATCAATAGTACAGCTGGATCTTTCTATGTTCGCATGGGATTTTTCTCTGTCTATCCACACGCTCAAGACTTTCGCGAGTGTGTGGCCGCCATGACTTATGGCGATGATTTTCTTGGTTCTGTACGTCCTGATTATCGTAATTTTAACTTCGAAACATATCGAGTGTTTCTGGAAAAACATGGAGTTAAAATCACTTTACCTGATAAAGGTGATAATACATGTGATTTTATGAATGACGAAGACGCAGACTTTTTGAAGAGACAGTCAAATGATATTGAAGGTATTCCCGTTCCAATTGGACGGCTTACTGAAGATTCCATTTGGAAAGCTCTTCATAGCAATCTTAAATCCAAGAGTGAAACTGAACGAAATGTTTCTATTTCTTGCATTGAGACTGCTTTGCATGAATGGTTTGCTTACGGAAAAGACCATTATAACATGCGCCTGGAACAAATGAAGGAAGTTTGTGTTAAGGCTGATCTGCCTCAAACACCTGCATTCTGTTCTTATGAGGACCGTGTCGAACGCTGGCACGAGCATTACGGTTCCTCGGAGGAAAGTGCATTTCAAGAACAATTGAAGTTACCGTTTACTGGTAATGCATACACTCATCTCCTCGCTACTGATCCCGATCGTGCCAAACAATATTGGGATTTTTATCATGAAGGTGGACCTGGAGAGCCCCTTTGTGACTTAGATGTGTAATTGATTACCAATTACGTGAATTTAGGCTTTGCACATCTTTTATTCTCCATTTTATATTTTACATTTTTATATCACGTTTATTTATATGTTTATATATTTTTATGTCCTGTATCTAATAATAGTACCCCTTTGATGGGAAGCGGTCGTCCGAAAACCGATAATTCGGAGAGACAGCACGAATCTCAAAATCGTGCAGCCCTGGATGGGGCGCTCTATAGCATTTCAAGTTTTGCTCTTGTGATGTCACTTATCTCCTTTTTTAATTCGTTGCGAAGGAGAGATGTTGACCCACAGAGTTCTGAAATGTCTATGGATATGGGGGACTCTGGTCCCGAGACAGGAACACCAGCTATTTCTGAATCTCAACAGAATGTGGATTTCGCCGATTCACATCCTGGATTCGAAGATAGCCGAGCTAGCAGTGCCACCGATCCTCTTAGGACTTCGAGTGATAAAGATGATGCTTTATTGCAGAATTTCTTTTCTCGACCTATTAAGATCGCTGAGATTGAATGGCCAGTAGGTCCTGGTTTAACGCAAGATATCACTTTTAACCCTTGGGAATTATATTTCGAGGATAGAAGGGTTATCAACCGTATAGCCAATTTCAAGCTTATGCGCTCACAGCTCAAAATCAAAGTCATGTTAAATGGTAATTCATTTTACTATGGAAGGATGTTGATGTCATATCAACCGTTATTCAATTTGGATAACACCACATTAATCAGGCCAGGAGTTACGGCAGATTTTGTGGAAGCTACCCAGCGTCCTCACATTTATTTGAACCCTACGGAATCACAGGGTGGTGAATTGTTATTACCATTCTTTACACCGAAAAACATGATAGACATACCTAGTGGAGGTTGGTCTGATTTAGGCCGATGTCATCTATCTACCTTGCAAACTTTGAAACATGCTAACGGAGGAACTGATCCCGTTTCTATTTCGATTTTTGCTTGGGCAGAGGATGTTCATCTTTCTGTTCTTACTCAGGCAGATCCTGAATCTATTGTACCTCAATCTATGGAATACAAAGGTATTGTCTCGAAGCCAGCTTCTGTTATGGCGAAAGTAGCGGGTGCGTTATCCAATGTACCTATGATAAGTAATTTTGCTACTGCAACAGAAATAGGAGCTAGATCCATCGCGAAGATGGCTGCTCTTTTTGGTTTCTCAAAACCGTACCAACCCGAAACCACACCGTTTCAACCAGTGACAAGACAATCTATGGCTGATACTGATGGGTGTGAGAATATTCTCCGCCTAACTGTTGATACTAAGAATGAATTGACCATTGATCCTACTGTGGCAGGTGTTGATGCTAAGGATGAACTCGTCATCAACGAGATAGCGTCACGGGAATCTTATTTGACCACTTTCGATTGGGCTTTAGGATCTCCTGTGGAGAGCTTACTCTTTAATGTTGTTGTTGATCCTGGTATCATTCACACCGTTCCGGGTACCTTCCCTGAACTTCATATGCCTGCTTGTTCTTTTGCATGTCAGCCATTTGAGTTTTGGAGAGGATCCCTTAAGTACCGTTTTCAAGTTGTTGCTTCAGGTTTTCACAAAGGTCGTCTTAAATTCGTTTATGACCCTGTTGGAACTCCTGCAACTGGCATCGCTGAATACAATACGGCTTACACTCAAGTTGTGGATATCGCTGAACATAACGATTTCTGCATTGAGGTAGGTTGGGGTCAAACGACACCGTTTAGAACCCACTTGGGCCTAGGACAAGGCACCACTTCGTATAGTACTAGTACACTGGGATATCAGAGTTCGAATTTCAATTATGGTAATGGTACGTTGTCTGTTTACGTGGTAAATGAACTGACATCTCCGAACTCTACTGTGGATAACGATATCCAAATTAACTGTTTTGTTTCTGCTTGCGATAACTTCGAGCTTGCAGCACCTACAGACTATTACCTTTCTCGTTTAGGATTTCAACCTCCAACGCTCCCAGCGGGTGTTGATGTTTTACCTGAACCAGAACGTAATAATGCCGATCCAAAGGATCGCGTTTCTCCACAGTCTCTCGAAATTGATTCAGTAGCCATTGCTGATCCTCCCACAATAAATTCTATGGGACCTAAACAGTCCTCAGATTCATTGGTGAATAAAATTCACATGGGAGAAGCTGTAGCCTCTTTTAGAACGTTACTAAAGAGATACAACTTATCCGAAATTCTCCTTGTAGACGAGGATGAATTCAATGGTACAGCCGCAGTGATAGAGTTTACACGAAACATGTTTCCTCTCACTCCGGGATACACACAGGCTTTACCAGCCGATTCCAATGTAATAGAAAGTACAAGTTCTGGAAATTATGTGTATTCAAGAATGACGTTGATGAACTATCTCGTTCGAGCCTTCGGTGCTTGGCGAGGTGGCGTCAGATATACGTCTGATACGTCTTACAACGTGACCAATGACGCAAATATCACTTTCCCTTTGATATCTGACGCTACATGGTCTGTTTCTCGAGTTCCTTCGAACCTAGGAAATGGTAATTTTTCCGAGAATAAAAACGTTGTTAACTATCCGTCTACTTTCAGCCTAGCTGCCACGAAATACGATTTGTTGAACATAAATCGCTTTTCAAGTGGTATATCTGGTGCCACACGATGGACCACGAAAGTTAATCCCATCGCTTCTTATGAAATTCCCTACTATTCACAGTATCGCTTTGCTCCAGGAAAACGAGGAACAGTGTATACAGGGGCCGATATCTATCAGCCTTCTTATGAATTGTTAGGAACGTGTCTACCAGGGCTGTTACCCTACTACGTATACCAGTACGTAGCTGCAGGTGAAGATTTTTCCATGATGTTTTATTTGTCTCCACCAATCTTTTACGAACAGGGTTTGGCGCCCAGTTAAAACTCTCTTTCGAGAGTTATCATACCATACGGTGTTGTGGACCAGGTATGATAGTTTTTTCAGTTTTGTTTCAAAACTGACGTTTTAGTACACCGAGAGCCCGGTGTAGCGGAATAATCGACAGATTATTTCGTTGGCAACCCTACGAGTTGATTCAAGTGCGTGAATTTTTACTAGTGGTATTGCCACTAGGTTTTATATATGCGCTCAACTTGTGTAGGATTGCCAGTATCCACGTACTACAAGACTATATATGGCATAGGTTAGGAAAAACCCTTGGAACCATGTATAGCGTTACTGGCTTTATTCCC
>Ga0206691_1222010_pt1 | contig 9755 bp, 6 predicted proteins | sample M150012015metaT_FD_159697 | JGI IMG/M metagenome (GOLD analysis project Ga0206691, IMG submission 159697) | Metatranscriptome of ammonia-oxidizing marine archaeal communities from Monterey Bay, California, United States - M1 500m 12015... | ecosystem: Environmental > Aquatic > Marine > Intertidal...
CGGTTCGAGAGACTCTCTCTAATTTGTGTGGCGGAAGTAAAGTAACGGAGAAGTAAATGAGCGAGCAACAACAGCCTACTGACGTAGAACTAGACGGTGCCACCGTAGAGAACCCAGCCACAGACGCACCTGCTGATGCAGAAGTGTTGCAAGAAATTACAGTAGAGTCGGTGCAAGCCGAGCTTGAAGTAGCTTTGGCAAAAATTGAAGAGCAGCAGGCTGATGTATTGCGTGCTCAAGCCGAAGTGCAAAATATCCGCCGTCGTAGCGAGCAAGATGTAAGTAAAGCGCACAAGTTTGGTCAAGAGAAATTGATGACTGAAGTGGTTTCTTTGTTAGATAACTTGGGCCGTGCGGTAGAGGCTGGTAAAGCAGAGCAAGCGACTGTGGAAGGCTTGCTTGAAGGCGTTGAATTGAGCCAAAAAATGCTTTTGGATGGTTTGAAGAAGTTTAACGTTGAGCAACTGGACCCCCATGGCGAGCCCTTCAATCCAGAATTGCACGAGGCGATGACTGCCGTACCAAATCCAGACATGGAGCCAAACACCGTTATGGAAGTGTTTCAGAAAGGGTATACCTTAAATAGTCGCCTTATTCGCCCGGCCATGGTTGTGGTTTCCAAAGCCTAGAAAAAATAAGGTTTTTCACTTGAAGTTTGGACAATCGTCCTTACATAAGAACACAAGCAAACAGCGCCAAGCCTAGGGCCAGACAGAAGAGCCTAAGCCGCTAGCGTGGTTTGAACAGAATTGTAATTAAAGTCCTTCAAGGACATAAAGTATTGGAGTTTATGATGGGAAAGATCATCGGTATTGACTTGGGCACCACCAACTCATGTGTATCAGTTTTAGATGGCGGCAGCGCCAAAGTAATCGAGAACGCCGAAGGCGATCGTACTACCCCTTCCATCATCGCATTTGCTGATGATGGCGAGACTTTGGTAGGTCAGTCAGCCAAGCGTCAAGCTGTAACCAACCCAGAAAACACTTTATTCGCGATCAAACGTTTGATCGGGCGTAAGTTTAAAGACGACGTTGTACAAAAAGACATCAAAATGGTGCCTTACAAAATCGAAGCAGCCGACAATGGTGACGCTTGGGTTCATGTGAATGGCGAAACCAAAGCACCACCACAAATTTCTGCTGAAATCTTGAAGAAGATGAAGAAGACTGCAGAAGACTTTTTGGGCGAAAGCGTTTCTGAAGCCGTGATTACTGTACCGGCTTACTTTAACGACTCTCAACGTCAAGCGACTAAAGACGCTGGTCGCATTGCTGGCCTTGAAGTAAAACGTATCATTAACGAGCCTACCGCAGCTGCTTTGGCCTACGGCCTTGATAAAGCCCGTGGCGATTCTACCATTGCTGTATATGACCTTGGTGGTGGTACTTTTGATATCTCTATCATCGAAATTGCCGACGTAGATGGCGAAACTCAGTTTGAAGTATTGGCCACCAACGGCGATACCTTCCTAGGCGGCGAAGACTTTGACTTGCGTTTGATCGAGTTTTTGGCAGGCGAATTTAAGAAAGAAAGTGGTATTGATCTACATAACGATCCTATTGCACTTCAGCGTTTGAAAGAAGCGGGCGAGAAAGCGAAAGTTGAATTGTCTACATCTAACCAAACCGACGTTAACTTACCGTACATTACTGCAGACGCAACAGGTCCTAAGCACTTAAATGTTAAGATTTCCCGTGCTAAGTTGGAGTCATTGGTTGAAGATTTGGTTTCTAGTACTTTGAAGCCATGTGCTCAAGCCCTTAAGGATGCAGACCTAGACGCTAGCGAAATCGACGAAGTGATTTTAGTAGGCGGTCAGAGCCGTATGCCTTTAGTGCAAGCCGAAGTAACTAAGTTCTTTGGTAAAGAGCCACGTAAAGACGTAAACCCAGACGAAGCTGTAGCCATGGGCGCAGCCATTCAGGGCGGCGTATTGGCTGGCGACGTAACAGACGTACTATTGTTAGACGTAACACCGTTGACCCTTGGTATTGAGACCATGGGCGGCGTGATGACTTCGGTGATCGACAAAAACACCACGATCCCAACTAAGAAGTCGCAAGTCTTCTCTACTGCAGATGACAACCAAGCTGCCGTGACTATTCACGTATGCCAAGGTGAGCGTAAGCAAGCCACACAAAACAAGTCATTGGGCCGTTTTGATCTTAGCGACATTCCACCAGCGCCACGTGGCATGCCACAAATCGAAGTGAGCTTCGACATTGATGCTAACGGTATCTTAAACGTGTCTGCTAAAGACAAAGGTACTGGCAAAGAGCAGTCCATCATTATCAAGGCCTCTTCTGGCTTGAGCGATGAAGAAATTGAACAAATGGTACAAGATGCAGAAGCTAACGCAGCGGAAGACCAGAAGTTTGAAGAAATGGTACAGGCTCGAAACACGGCCGACGGCATGGTTCACTCAACTAAGAAGATGATTGAAGAAGCTGGCGAGAAAGCGACAGACGAAGAGAAAGCTGCCGTAACTACTGCTATCGAAGCCGTTGAGGAAGCGCTAAAGGGCGACGACAAAGAAGCCATCGAAGCCGCTACAGCTGTTTTGACTGAAGCTTCAGGTGCCATTGCTCAGAAGATGTACGCTGAAGATGCTGCTGCCCAAGGTGGCGAAGAAGCACAAGGTGATGCGGGCGCGGACGATGCAGTTGATGCAGAGTTTGAAGAAGTAAAAGACGACGACAAAAAGTAAGCCCTATACGCCTGTTAGCGCCCCTTTATAGGGCGCGAAATTACAACGCGGGGCTTGGCCCTGCGTTCTTGTATCTGCTTCTCACAAGAAGAAGCACAGTGGAATAATTATGTCTAAACGTGATTTTTACGAAGTTCTTGGTGTGGCCAAAGGGTCGGACAAGAAGGAAATTAAAAAGGCTTTTCGCCGTATGGCGATGAAGTACCATCCCGACCGTAACCCCGACGATAAAGCGGCAGAAGAGAGCTTTAAAGAAGTTAACGAAGCTTACGAAATTTTGGTCGACGAGCAAAAGAAAGCGGCTTACGACCAATATGGCCATGCGGGCGTTGATCCTAATGCCCGTGGTGGGGGTGCTGGTTTTTGCGACGTGTTTGGCGACATGTTTGGCGACATTTTTGGTGGCGCAGGTGGCGCTGGCGGGCGTTCTAGTGTGCAGCGTGGTTCTGACTTACGTTACACCATGGACTTAGATTTAGAGCGGGCCGTACGTGGTACCACCAAAGAAATTCGCATTCCAACTCAAGTAGAGTGTGGCCCTTGTGATGGTTCGGGCGCTAAGCCTGGTACCAGCAGCAAGAGTTGTGGCACTTGTCATGGTCAAGGCCAAGTACGCATGCAGCAAGGCTTTTTCTCGGTGCAGCAAACCTGCCCTACCTGTCACGGTAACGGCAAAGTCATTAGCGACCCTTGTGGTTCATGTCACGGGGAAGGCCGTGTTCAAGAATACAAAACCCTATCGGTTAAGATTCCGGCGGGTGTCGATACCGGCGACCGTATACGTTTAACTGGTGAAGGTGAAGCCGGTGTTAACGGTGGGCCAAGTGGCGACCTTTATGTACAAGTGTCGGTGCGCGAGCATAAAATCTTTACCCGCGATGGTAAAAACCTCTATTGCGAAGTGCCTATTAGCTTTACCGATGCAGCGCTAGGTGGAGAAATAGAAGTACCGACCTTAGATGGCCGTGTTAAGCTAAAAATCCCTGAAGGTGCTCAGAGCGGCAAAATGTTCCGTTTGCGCGGCAAGGGTGTGACGCAGGTGCGTGGTGGTGGACAAGGCGATCTTATGTGCCGCGTAGCCGTAGAAACACCAGTGCATTTAAGCAAAGAGCAAAAAGATCTATTGCGTAAGTTCCATGACACTTTGGAAGCCAGTAAAGGGAAGCATTCGCCGAAAAAGTCGTCTTGGTTTGATGGCGTTAAGAGCTTTTTTGAAGATACATAGATTGCGAACGAAGTGCGGCAATCAATAGAGGTATAACATGACACGAATTGCAGTAATGGGTGCCGCTGGGCGCATGGGCAAAGTTTTAATTGAGGCTGTGCATCAAGCTTCGGGTGTAACCCTAGGTGCTGCCATCGTGTCGCCTCTCAGTAGCTTAGTGGGTGCCGACGCTGGCGAACTGGCTGGGGTAGGTAAATTAGGTGTTTGCCTTAGTAATTCCCTCGCTGCAGTAGCCGACGACTTTGACGTGCTCATTGACTTCACCAATCCAGAATTATCCCTCGCTAATGTGCTCGAGTGTGGAAGGCTCAACAAAGCCATGGTCATAGGTACTACCGGCCTAAGTACTGGGCAAAAACAAATATTGTTAGATGCGTCGCAAAATGCGCCGGTGGTATTTGCACCCAACATGAGTGTGGGTATCAACTTGTTGCTAGATATTTTGCATCGTGCCGCCAGTGTGTTGCAGGAGGGCTACGACGTAGAAATTATCGAAACCCACCATCGCCATAAAGTCGACGCGCCCTCAGGTACTGCGTTACGTCTAGGCGAAGTGGTTGCCGATGCCATGGGTCGTAACCTCGACGAGTGTGCTGTATACGGCCGCGAAGGTATCACTGGGCCACGCAGCGCCACCGAAATTGGTTTTGAAACCATTCGTGCAGGCGACGTAGTGGGCGATCATACGGTGTTGTTTGCCAGCGAAGGCGAGCGCATTGAAATCACCCATAAAGCCAGCAGTCGTATGACCTTTGCTAAAGGCGCTGTGCGTGCTTGTGCATGGCTTGAAGGCCAGACAAATGGCTTGTACGACATGCAAGATGTGCTGAGTTTGAAAGATTAACTGATCCGCTTTGTTCCACAGAATCTGCTAGACAAACAGCCGCTTTATTCTGTATAATTTCGTCAGTTCAAAGGCGCAATAATTTAGCTGCCGGTCATAGCATTTATAAAAAGCGGGGCGTGTCTAACACACCTCGCTTTTTTGCGACTAGAGACCGCACTTTTTGTACCTGAAGAAAACATTTACCCGCATTACGTACACACCTGAGGAGGCCCCCATTGACTACTCCCGCCATTCTGGCTTTAGAAGACGGCAGCATATTTAGAGGGGTTGCTATTGGCGCCACTGGCCAAAGCACGGGTGAGGTGGTGTTTAACACTTCCATGACCGGCTACCAAGAAATCCTTACGGATCCTTCGTACGCACATCAAATTGTTACCCTTACCTACCCACACATTGGCAACACTGGCACCAACTCGGAAGACGAAGAGTCTGCCCATATATGGGCAGCCGGCTTGGTGATTCGAGACTTGCCGTTAATGGCGAGCAACTGGCGTAACATTCAGCCCCTTGATGAATACCTTATTGCCAACAACGTGGTGGCCATTGCTGACATCGACACCCGCCGTCTTACGCGTATTTTGCGCGAAAAGGGCGCTCAATCTGGCTGCATTATGGCTGGTGACGATATAGACGAAGCTGCAGCACTTGCCGCCGCTAAGGGTTTTGCCGGCCTAAAAGGCATGGACCTTGCCAAGCAAGTGACGGTTGCAGAAGCTTACGATTGGACCGGCTCTACTTGGGACTTAGTGGCAGGCAACACAGAAAAGACCGACGGCCAGCTTAAGGTTGTAGCCTACGACTACGGTGTTAAGCGCAACATCCTACGTATGTTGGTAGAGCGTGGTTGTGATTTAACGGTTGTGCCTGCACAAACACCAGCCAAAGACGTATTGGCTATGAATCCAGACGGTGTGTTTTTGTCTAACGGTCCTGGTGACCCGGAGCCATGTGACTATGCCATCGCCAACATCAAACAAATTTTAGCAACAGACACGCCGGTGTTTGGAATTTGCTTGGGCCATCAGCTACTGGCTTTGGCCTCAGGTGCTAAGACCGAGAAAATGAAGTTTGGTCACCACGGAGCTAACCACCCAGTACAAGATTTAGGCTCTAAAGTGGTGATGATCACCAGTCAAAACCACGGTTTTGCAGTTGCAGAAGACTCCATGCCAAACACCTTGCGGGCCACCCACAAGTCTTTGTTTGATGGTTCTTTACAAGGTATCGAACGTACCGATAAGCAGGCCTTTAGTTTTCAAGGCCACCCAGAAGCGAGCCCAGGCCCTCACGACGTGGCGCCATTGTTTGATCGTTTTATCGACACTATGGCTAGCAATAAAGCGAAAGCGTGTAAAGCGTAAGCCCCAGCAACAGACTATTGGATATCCGACATGCCTAAACGTTCCGACCTCGAAAGTATATTAATCCTTGGCGCTGGCCCTATCATCATTGGCCAAGCCTGTGAATTTGATTATTCAGGTGCACAAGCCTGTAAAGCCCTTCGTGAAGAAGGTTACCGTGTTATTTTGGTGAACTCTAACCCAGCCACCATCATGACCGACCCGAGCATGGCAGACGCCACTTACATTGAGCCTATTACTTGGCAAACAGTTGAGAAAATCATTGCCAAAGAGCGTCCTAGCGCGATTTTGCCAACCATGGGTGGTCAAACGGCATTAAACTGCGCCTTAGACCTTAACCGCATGGGTGTGCTGGAAAAGTACAATGTAGAAATGATTGGTGCCGACGCAGACACCATCGACAAAGCTGAAGATCGCAATCGTTTTGACAAAGCCATGAAGAACATTGGCCTAGAATGTCCGCGTGCAGAAATTGCCCATACTTTGGAAGAAGCCTTTGACGTGCAGTCACGTATTTGTTTTCCTGCCATCATTCGCCCGTCGTTCACCATGGGTGGTTCGGGTGGTGGTATCGCTTACAACCGCGAAGAGTTTGAAGAAATCTGTATCCGTGGTTTAGACCTTTCCCCCACCAGTGAGCTGTTAATCGACGAGTCACTGATTGGTTGGAAAGAGTATGAAATGGAAGTGGTGCGTGACACCAACGACAACTGCATTATCATTTGCTCCATTGAAAACTTTGATGCCATGGGTGTACACACCGGTGACTCCATTACCGTAGCGCCAGCACAAACCTTGACCGACAAAGAATACCAAATCATGCGTAACGCCTCGTTGGCGGTATTGCGTGAGATCGGTGTAGAAACAGGTGGTTCCAACGTACAATTTGGCGTTAACCCAGAAGACGGCCGCATGGTCGTGATTGAGATGAACCCGCGGGTATCTCGTTCATCTGCGTTAGCCTCTAAGGCCACGGGTTTCCCTATTGCCAAGGTAGCGGCTAAGTTGGCCATTGGTTATACGCTAGACGAATTGCAAAATGACATTACTGGCGGCGCAACCCCGGCTTCATTTGAGCCTGCTATCGACTATGTTGTGACTAAGATTCCTCGTTTTACGTTCGAGAAATTTGCCCAAGCCGATGACCGACTCACTACGCAGATGAAGTCAGTAGGCGAAGTGATGGCCATTGGCCGTACCTTCCAAGAGTCCCTACAAAAAGCCCTGCGTGGTTTAGAAACGGGTATCCATGGCTTAGACCCAATTCTCTCAGCTGATGAAGAAAATCCACGCAGCAAAGTTATTGCCGAGCTCAAGACGCCACGTGCAGATCGCATCCAATATGTGGGCGATGCCATGCGTATGGGCATGGACATGCAAGAGATCTACCAACACTCTGGTATCGACCCTTGGTTTTTAGTGCAGCTAGAAGACCTCATTAAAGAAGAAGCCAAGTTGGCCACCTTGGGTCTAGCAGACCTTAACTACGACATGGTCTATGGCCTCAAGCGTAAGGGTTTCTCCGACATCCGTTTAGCCACCTTGTTAGGCCTCACCGAAAAGGGCTTTCGCCAGCACCGTCAAAAGCTAGGTGTGCGTCCGGTATACAAGCGAGTTGATACCTGCGCCGCTGAGTTCGCTACGGATACGGCCTACATGTACTCGACCTATGAAGAAGAGTGCGAGTCACGCCCAAGTAACCGCGATAAGATCATGATCTTAGGTGGTGGGCCAAACCGCATCGGTCAAGGCATTGAGTTTGACTACTGTTGTGTTCATGCGGCGCTTACTATGCGTAATCAAGGTTACGAAACCATTATGGTTAACTGTAACCCAGAGACCGTATCGACCGATTACGACACGTCAGATCGTTTGTACTTTGAATCTGTGACGCTGGAAGATGTGTTAGAAATTGTGGCTATTGAACAGCCAAAAGGCGTTATTGTTCAATACGGCGGTCAAACTCCGCTGAAGTTGGCCGTAGACCTAGAGAATGCCGGCGTGCCTATTTTAGGTACCAGCCCTGAAGCCATTGACCGGGCCGAAGACCGTGAGCGTTTTCAGCAGATGATTCAGCGCCTAGGCTTGTTGCAGCCAGACAACGCGACTGTGCGTAGCCAAGAAGAAGCGGTACGTGCTGCAGAAAAAATTGGTTACCCGTTAGTGGTGCGCCCATCTTATGTGTTAGGTGGCCGGGCCATGGAAATCGTGCACAAAGAAGACGAACTAAAACGTTATATGAACGAAGCCGTACAGGTGTCTAACGACTCCCCAGTATTGCTAGACCGCTTTTTGAGCAACGCCATAGAAGTCGATATTGACGCGGTATGTGACGGCGAAGAGGTGGTGATTGGTGCCATCATGCAACACATTGAACAAGCCGGTGTTCACTCAGGCGACTCGGCGTGTTCCTTGCCGCCCTACGACTTGCCGCAAGACGTGCAAGACGCAATGCGTGATCAAGTTAAGCGTATGGCCTTAGAGCTGGGCGTGATTGGCTTAATGAACACCCAGTTGGCATGGCAAGACGGCGAAATTTACATCATCGAAGTTAACCCTCGTGCTTCGCGTACAGTGCCGTTTGTTTCTAAGTGTATTGGCGTGTCTTTGGCTGATATTGCAGCCCAAGTGATGGCGGGTAAGACGCTTGCAGAAGTGGGTTATACGCAAGAAATTATCCCTGGTTACTTTAATGTTAAGGAAGCGGTATTTCCATTCAACAAGTTCCCAGGTGTTGACCCTATTCTGAGTCCAGAAATGAAATCTACAGGTGAAGTGATGGGCATTGGTGACAGTTTTGCAGAAGCCTTTGCTAAGGCGCATATGGGTACTGGACAAGCCATGCCAGTGGCTGGCAAGGCATTTGTATCGGTACGCGAAGTGGATAAGCCAGCGTCGTTAAAGCTAGCAGCAGGGTTAATTAACCTTGGCTTCACCTTAGTGGCAACCAGTGGTACTCAAAAAACCTTAACCGATGCCGGCTTCGAATGTGAATTGGTTAACAAGGTGATGGAAGGTCGTCCTAATATTGTTGATAAAATCAAGAATGACGAGATCACTTTTGTTGTGAATACCACCGAAGGTCGCCAAGCGATTAACGACTCATCATTGATTCGTCGCTCGGCATTGCAGCATAAAGTAGCTTACTCTACGACCCTCACGGGTGGCCTGGCTGTGATGCAGGGTTTGGAGTTTGGCGAAGAAAAAGAAGTGCGTCGCTTGCAAGATATGCATGCCACGCTAACAGCGTAAGGAAACCAACATTATGGCGATTACTAAAGTCCCCATGACCGTACGTGGTGAGCAAATGTTACGTACGGAGCTAGTGGAATTAAAAACCGTAACGCGTCCGCGCATTATTCAAGACATTGCCACAGCCCGCGAGCATGGTGATTTGAAGGAAAATGCTGAGTACCATGCAGCACGTGAGCAGCAGAGCTTTTGTGAAGGTCGTATTCAAGAGGTTGAGGCTAAGTTGTCTTTGGTGCAGGTGATCGACGTGAGTCAGATAGCGCACACAGGTACGGTGATTTTTGGCACCACGGTGACTATTATTAACTTGGATACCGACGCAGAAAAGACCTACTGCATTGTTGGCGAAGACGAAGCGGA
>Ga0206691_1777995_pt1 | contig 9518 bp, 6 predicted proteins | sample M150012015metaT_FD_159697 | JGI IMG/M metagenome (GOLD analysis project Ga0206691, IMG submission 159697) | Metatranscriptome of ammonia-oxidizing marine archaeal communities from Monterey Bay, California, United States - M1 500m 12015... | ecosystem: Environmental > Aquatic > Marine > Intertidal...
ATATGCTCTATTTCTTGAAAAAGAACATTCAGCTGGATATTATCTTAATCACATAGACCATCAGCGGGATATTGATTTAATTGAGACAGAGCTACTTGAAGAACTTCAACGTGAAATTGGTGTATCAATTCCTCGTAAGTTTGAAACGGATCCTAGATTATTTTATAAGCATCTTGTTGAGTTTTATAGGTCGAGAGGTACACCAGCATCTATTACAGCATTTTTCAAATTAATACATCGCGACGAAGTTGAAGTATATTACCCATTAACTGATATACTAGCTCCAAGCCCAGAAGGTAATTGGAGAGATGATACTGTTCAAATTCAAGCAGATTTAGCAGCTGGAACACCAGTACCAACCTCGCATGTTTGGACATTAACTAGAACTAACCTAGCTTCAACATTTGACAGGAATAAACTGTTGAATGCTATATCCGTAGAATTCAGCCACATTAACAATTCAAGCAACCCCAGTGAGGACAGTGAACTTCTAGCTTTTCTTCAAGAGACTGTTTCAGGAAACGATCGAAGTGATTTAGATGAAGATGGAGATACAGACTTCAACGATCACTTAGTTGTTCTACGAGAGATTGCTGGAGATCAGCAAGACATTCCACCAAGTACTGCTCAGGTTAATTTAGAGGCTATAATAACTGATGCAAAAGCTGCATATATTGCAGATGGTTCTTTCAGTTCTTATGTCGCTACTAGTCTTCCTGTTATTGATTTCGCAGATGATGACGGAAATGATATTAAACTCAACAGTGACTTAATATATGTTAATGATGTTCATGCTCCAGACGCAGTAGAAAGATTAGTATACAACACAGCGACAAGTCAGAATGAGTGGCAACTATCATTTACAGATACTGTATTAGAAGCAGATGATGTGGTCAAGGCGTATCGTAGAGGTGAGTTCCAAAACCTAGATGGTTTTGCAGATCAACAGAAGAAGTTACAAGATTCATATTTCTACCAGAAATTCTCATATGTAATGAGAACTGGTGTCAATAATAAAGAGTGGAAGGCCAATTTTAATAAGTTAATCCATCCAGCAGGATTCATATTTTTTGGTGAGATATATATATTCACTGAGATACTTGATAAAGGAATACCAGTAATACAACCCGGATCACAAGTTGGTGGTCTTCCTGTACTAGTATTCATAGACCTAGTAGATTTTGGTATCAACAGCAGTTCGATATCAGAAAGTGTAGTTAAGGACCTCAAGTTTGAGTCCACTATACTGAATCACTGGGGCACAGCAGATCATTTCGAAGATAGAAAGTTTCAAAATCCTAGACCAATGAAGGATTACAGACAATATACCTTTGAAGATGTTATAAATAAAGTAATAGGGATCCAAATCGGATCACAAATAGAAATTTCTTAAACGGAGCACGTAAAAATGTCAGCAATTATTACACATGATTTTAGAGTAGATACAACTGAGAAGTTTGTTGACAGTTTATCCTCTAGCACATACTATATGGGGTTAGGCCACCCCGGATCTTGGCCAGTAGACGGTGGTGGCGTTGAACAACCACCTGCTGCATACGAAAATGATAAAGACATGAGAGATGTCTGGAACAATCTAGTAGCAGCTAAGATTTTAGCAGCGGACGATGGTATATTATCTGTCCCTAGACATACTTGGGCAACTGGTACCACTGATTATAAAGCATATGATGATGCAAATCAAAACCTAGAAGGCGATATATACCATGTTGTTGATCCAACAACATATAATGTTTACATTTGTCTAAAGGTAGGATTAGTAAGCGGTACATCTACTCAAGCTACTTCAACAGTAAATCCCAATACAATCGGTACACCAGCATCAGGCGTCTCTGAATTAGCAGATGGCTATATCTGGAAATACTTATACACGATTCCTGGGTCAGTTGCAAACAGCTTTTTAACTGTTAACTATATGCCTGTTCCAAGAGTAACCTCATCTACTCAAGATGGTGGTATATTTGTAAACCAATGGAATGTTCAACAAGCAGCGGTTGATGGAGCAATTTATAGAATTAAAGTAACGGCGGCTGGGTCTGGGTATTCATCAAGTCCTACAGTAACAGTTATCGGCGATGGTTCTAGTGCAACAGCAACAGCAGTCGTAGATAGCTCTGGTACTATAGTAGACATTGAAATGACAGCTAATGGATCTGGATACGTAAACGCTACTATTGAAATCACGGACTCAAGTGGTGCAGGTGCAGAAGCAGTTGCGGTACTTCCACCTCCTGGTGGTTTCGGATATAGAGCTGTTAAAGAATTAAGAGCACACTATGCGACATTTACTAAATCATTTGATGGCCACGAGAGCAATACAATTCCTGACGCATTTGACTTTAGACAAATATCGATAATAAAGGATCCGAATGACTCAAGTGGTGCAGCATCAACTACTACATATAATGGATGTAAGAAGTTTACTGTAGCAGGTTCATTTACTAGTGGAGAAGCAATTACTGGTGCAACTAGCGGAGCTAAGGGTACTATTGTTGAGTATACTGGTGGCGATTTATTCTATATTCAAGATGATAGCACTGGGTTTGAACCATTCGTCAGTGGTGAGACTGTAACCGGATCCACCGGCAATACGTCTAGCCTTGCTGATGGTGAGTTAGAACTTCATACAGGTAATGTTATATTCGTTGAGAATAGGGACCCAGTTACACGAGGTTCAGGTCAGATCGAAACAATTAGACTAGTTATAGAATTTTAAGGAAAATTAAAGATGGCAATCAACACAAACATTGATCCCTACTGGGATGACTACAACCAAGCAACTGCTGTTGATGGATTAACTCCTCAAGAAAAGTATAATCAAATACTTTTTAGACCTGGAGTATCAATTCAAGCCAGAGAGTTGACACAAATACAATCTATTCTGCAGAATCAAGTTAGCAGTTTAGGTGATCATATGTTTACTAACGGATCGATGGTAGTTCCTGGCGGGGTTACTGTTTCCGATAACATAGCATATGTAAAAATAGAACTAGCTAGTGGATACGCATACGACTTTGATACTCTTAAAGGGGCCACTATTACAGATGGCACAAGAAGCGCTATAATCATACATTGTGTTAATGAGTCTGCAGGCTTAAACGATCCAGTAACACTATACATCAACTACTCAGAAGGTAGTAGTGAGTTTGCTAGTGGAGCATTGACAATTGGCGGCACTACCGTTGGTACTATAGGTAACAACCATGATGCAACTGATAGTGAATTAACTGGATTTGGTATACTAGCTTCTGTTAATGCTGGAATATACTATATTAGAAAACACTTTGTTGTAGTAAAAGAAGACACAATAGTAGTGTCTAAGTATACTGCTGATGCTACAGTTAATCGTGATATTGGTTTCACAGTTACAGAGTCTATAGTAGGACCAGGTGAAGATGTTTCCTTGTATGATAATTCTCAAGGAACAGTAAATCAATCAGCACCAGGTGCACACAGATTACAGATAAAAACTGCACTAACCTCTTTAGATAGATCAGTAACTTCTAATACTACTGGAACCGACTTTTCATTACTAGCGAGGATTGAAAACGGTGTAGTAGTTTCAATTCTTGAGCACTCAACATATAATATACTATCTGACACAATGGCTCGTAGAACATATGACGAGTCAGGTAATTATGCTCTCAATCCATTTATAGGTCGTGTTGTAGATAATACAGCTACGCTTACGTATGAAGTAGAACCATCCAAAGGTTATGTAAAGGGATATGAAGTAGTAACTCATAGTAAAACTCATGTTCAAGTAGATAAAGCAAGAGACACAGAAATTAAAGAAGATCAGACAAGACAGTTGTCTTACCATAATGTTATTATTGTATCAGGTGAATTGGATGGAGCTCTTCCAACACGTGGTGATGAATTAACATTGAAAAACTCAGGAGGCAGTACTATCGGTACCGCTACTGTAGCGTCTGTTTCTCATTTCAATGCTATGTCCTCAGCAGCAACGGACTTATATCGAATAGATGTACATAATGTTGTTAGTTCTACATTAGGTGGTGCTCTGACAGGATTGGCTACTGGTAAGGTTTCTGTTAGTGGTGGAGCAGACCTCACCGTATACACTGGATGGGGTTCAGAAACTCCTGGATTTGGCTTTAACTCAGACAATTGGGTATACAAGTTACCACAGAATGTTGTAAAAACACTACAAAGTCCAACAAGTACTCCAGCATCACCAGATTATGATCATTCATATGAAGTGATTACACAAATTGGTGGTACTCAAACAGTATCAGGTTTAGGTGTGTCATTTTCCACTTCAGTTACTGGAGAGGCTTTTGTTGATAGTACGAGCAACAACTATGTTGTATATTCAGTAACCGACACTAAAGCATTTAGACGAGCAGATTATACAGTATCATTTAATTCATCCAGCGATACAGCAACGATCACATTTGCATCTGGTACAACAACTCCTGATGGTAATACGCTATCTGGTTCAACTTGTAAATTAGTTGCTCCAATGAGACGTACTGGTGGTAGTTCAACTGGTGGCCACGGAAGCAAAGTATTAACTAGTAAAACATTAGATGTATTCACTGTGAATTCAGGTAGTAATGTAGACTTTACTACTTTTAATGATGATACAAGATTGAGAGATACTGTTCCATCGACTCCAGTCAATTACCATGATATTATTGAAATTAATTCAGTTCAAGAGTGGAATGTTAGTGGCAACTCATTAATACGAGATGTAACTGAATACTTTACATTAGACAATGGTCAACGTGATTCAGTATATGATGTAGGTCGCATTAAAACTAAAGGCGATACTAACTACGTTGTAATAAATGATGCTAATGTAGCGTTAAGAGTTACATTCAATTATTGGAATCATACGAGTGCAAAGGATTACTTCACTGTAGATTCATACCCAGCGGCTGAATATGCTAAGATTGGATCATACGATGGAGTAGAGTTAAGTGATAGTATTGACTTTAGACAATTGATAGGAACTACTACTAAGAATCCTCCTAGACCTGATTCATCGTTCTCATCAGATATAACATACTACCTCAATAGAATTGATAAGGTGTTTATTGATGAAGGTGGAAATTTCTTAGTATCTGCAGGAACATCAGCTCTTGTTCCATCTGAACCAACTTACCCTGCAGGCACAATGCTGCTAGCAACATTATATATTCCAGCTTATACATTCAAGGCTAGTGATGTTTATATTAAACATGCTGATAATAAACGATACACAATGCGTGATATCGGCCGAATTGAAGAACGAATTAATCGCCTAGATTACTTCACATCATTAAGCATATTAGAAAGCCAAGCAAATAGCCAACAAATTTATGATAGCTCTTCTGGCTCTCATGCATTTAAAACTGGTATAATTGTTGACGCCTTTGGTGATGGAAAAGCATCTCATGTAGCTTCTCCAGAGTTTCGTGCAGGTATTGATAGAGTAAATGGAATATGCAGACCAATATTCACTGAAGACAATGTGAATCTTGTTCATAACACTTCTGCTAGTACAGGTACAAAAACAAATGCGTTAATTACTCAACCTAACACATCAACTCCTATAGTGAGTCAATTGCAGGCTTCAGGTAATATCAATATTAATCCTTTCTCAGTATTTAACTGGACTGGTTCAATGGCATTGAATCCGAGCTCGGATGAATGGAAAGAGACTGAAAGACGTCCAGACGTTGTTATTGATGATGATTCTACATACGATGCATTAGTCGCTCAACTAAAAGAAGAGAATGCTATTGGTACAGTTTGGGGTTCATGGAAAACTAACTGGACTGGCACAAACACTGTCAGGTCTGGTGGACAACCTGGCGCAGGCGGATTTAGGAATGATGTATGGAGAACAACGAAGAAGAAGCGTACAGGCACTCAAACATATATTAAAACATCTACAGTAATGGAAAATAGAGGTGACCGTGTAGTAGAAGTTAATCTTCTACCTTATATGAGGTCTCGTCAAGTAGAGGTTAATATCACTAGATGTAAGCCGAATGTTACACTTAGTGTATTCTTTGATGGTACTGATGTATCTGATTATGTTTCTACTAGCTCAGCACAAGCCACAGTTGGTGGTGTTGATGCTAAGACATATGCTAAGAACAACTCGACGTTCCCACACTCATCAGGTCCGACTGCAATCACAACAGATTCGAATGGTGCGAAGACATTCTACTTCTGGGTTCCTGAAGGAATGACAGCCGGTACTAAAGATATTTTAGTAACAGAGCTTTCTTCTGCAGCTCCTTCAGATGATATTACTAAGACTAGTGCGGTTGCTCCATACACATCTAAAGGTTTATTAGAAAGTGTAGAGAATGTTACAGCAGCTACACGAGTTCCTACAATAGTAAGAAGAAGTGTAAGCGATACTAAATCTAGTAAGAGATTGGTTAAAACATATTGGACGGATCCTCTAGCTCAATCATTCATGGTTGATTTAGAAGGTGGTTGTTATATTAAATCGATTGATTTATTCTTCAACAACGTTGCACCATCTGGTGGAGCTCCAGTATCAGTTCAAATTAGGGAAATGGAAAATGGAATGCCAACACAAAAAATGTTGCCATTCGCAGAAGCTACAATAAACGCAGGTAGCATTAGCACTACAGCAGCTACCAACTTTGCATTTGATGACCTAGTATATATCAACCCTCAGGTTGAATATTGTTTCGTGATTATGTCTAACTCTAATGAGTATACAGTAAAGTATGCAACAGTTGGTGAGAGAGATGAGAATGATGACATGATTCAAGAACAACCATATTCTGGTGTTATGTTCAAGTCAGCTAATAACTCAACATGGACTCCAGATCAAGCAAGTGATCTAAAATTTGTAATTAATAGAGCTAAATTTACATCATCTAGCGCTTCAGTTACTCTTGATGTTGACTCAGTATCTATTAAAGGATTGAAGAATGACCCTATAGGAACGACTGATGGTTCAAATATCATAACAGTATACCATCCTAACCACGGTTTAGCTGGAGGTGATGAAGTAACCATATACGGATCTGATGCGATAAATAATATTCCTGCTTCAGAGATTAATGTTACACACACTGTTAATGCTAGTCCTACACTAGACACATTTAGTGTTACATGTAGTACAAATGCAGATGCAGATGGAATCGGTGGTGGTAACGACATAGGTAGTACTCGAAATGTTATATGGAATACAATATATCCACAAATTCAAGAGATGGAAATTCCAGGAACATCTATTGCATGGGAGTTAACAGGAACACCACAGAATAATGGCACTTATGCTAATGGTAGTAGTAGTCCTTTAACATCTAATGGTGACTATACGTCAACTAAACCACAAGTTATATTGAATGATGAGAATTTAACCAATACATCAGGCATGACAACTTCGCTTAGATTGGTAGGAACATTAACCACAGATGGTGTTGCAAACCATTTGAGCCCAGCTGTAGATATGGATAGAACATCTATAATTACTATTTGTAATAGAGTAGATTATTCTAGCACATCAACTACAGATGAGTTACATTCATACAATGGTCCAGCATTAGCTAAGTATATAACAAAGAATGTAATGTTAGACGAAGAATCTAACTCTTTAAATATATGTATGGATATTCACAGACCTACAGACTCGCATGTAGACATATATGTTAAGACTGGAAATGATACTAGCACAATAGATACAGCATCTAGTTGGGTTCGGGTAGATCCAGAATTATCAGGCACATCTTCAAGCAATCAATACACTGGTACTGGTACAATTCCACATACAGATGAAGAGGGAGCGTTTATTGAATCTGGATTTGTATACTCAGCTACAGAAGCGTTTACAGTGTTCTCTGTCAAAGTAGTTATGCAAAGTACTAACACATCAAGACCTCCAATGATTAGAAACTTTAGGGCTATAACAGCGATATAATATGAAAGTGCAAGTTAAGGACAATTCAGATTTATATAGAGATTCGGAATCTAATGCTATTATAAATACTAATAGAGCTGGAGCTCGACTTGCGAGAGAAGCTAAGAAGAGAATACAACAAGAACGAGAGAGATTAGATAAATTAGAAAATGATGTCTCTGAAATTAAATCAATGTTAAGAGAGATTTTATGTCGATAGTAAATGTAACGCTACTCAATACTTTTGAAGAATGGCGAGTAAAAACAAATGAGATAGGAACAGCAATTGGTGACCTTACATCTCTTCCTTCATCCAGCGATGTTGTATCAGAATTAAGTACACTGAATACAGCTGTAGGAGATTGGGCAGGAGATTATGATGGATCATCAGCTGATATAGTGGCTGCAATTAATATATTAGAAATAGCTTCTGGCTCCGGTGTATCAGATTTAACAGCTTTAACTGCTAGAGTAACTACTGCTGAAGGTGACATTAATACTGCTGAGTCCAATATTGCGAGTAATGATACAGACATCACTAACTTAACTACTAGGATGAGTGATGCAGAAGGTGATATAGGCACATGGGCTAATTATACTGGTTCTGAGCATCATGATACTGAACCAGCTGATATAGTAACAGCTTTTAATGAGATTGAAGATAAGATAGGAGACATGACTAGATTAACGGTTCCTATTTTAGGTCACACAAACATTGTTGATGCTATAGAGTCTATATTCGATGGCTCTCATTCTAGTACGGTTACATTATATGACTCAACAGGAACACAAGTATTCCCATAAAGAATAAGGATTAAGATGGCAATATATGCTAATATTTCAATAGATCAAGGTTCAGATTTCTCTACTGAGGTAGTAGTATCTGACTCAGCTGGAAACGCAGCAGATTTAACCGGTTATCTAGTTACAGGACAACTGAGGAAAACTTATACCTCATCAACAGCAGTGTCCTTTGTGTGTACCATAACAAGTGCAATCAATGGAACGATATCGCTAGCGTTAAGCAATAGTACTACCAACGACCTAAAGGCTGGTAGATACGTATATGATGTTGAAATACAAAATGGAGCTGGTGGAGATATATCAAGAGTAATAGAAGGACAAGTAACTGTTAATCCAGGAGTAACACGATAATGGCATTAAAGGGAACACTACAAGCGGCGTCTAAATTGACTGCTGTTGTAAAAAGTAGTAATGAAGTACTACAAGCAAAATCAATTTCATATAAACCGTCGACAAAATTAGCGGAACTATCAGACATAGATGTGACTGATAGAGAAGAAGGCTCAATTATAGTTTGGGATGAGGCGACACACACCTTCAAGGTTAAGAGTAGGCTAGAAAATAGTAACACTCTTATCGTTGGTGGTAGTTTTTAAAATTAATACGGAGAATTAGACATGTCAGGAACAGTCATCATCACCAAATATTCCACGACCACGGGGACTCCTGCTACAGACGCGTTAGCAGTTGGTGAACAGGCATACTCATTTAGTTCGGATAAACTCTTTATAGGAGAGACGTCTGGATCAACAGTAGTAGCAAAAACAATAGGTGGTCAACACTTTACAGATATGATGGA
>Ga0206691_1377054_pt1 | contig 9341 bp, 2 predicted proteins | sample M150012015metaT_FD_159697 | JGI IMG/M metagenome (GOLD analysis project Ga0206691, IMG submission 159697) | Metatranscriptome of ammonia-oxidizing marine archaeal communities from Monterey Bay, California, United States - M1 500m 12015... | ecosystem: Environmental > Aquatic > Marine > Intertidal...
CTCCCTAATGTTTAGCTGTAAAGCAGAACAAAGTTCACTAGGGGATAGTGTCTAGTACAACATTAATAAGAGAGAGAGAAGAGGATTTACATTAAATCAACACTATACTTTTATTGCGACCAATTAAAATTTCATGAATCGTTATCAAAGGGCTGAACTCAGCCGTACAACGTCTAGAAAATTAATCCACCCCGTGGGTGGTTCATTTGTACTAGACAATACGGTCAAGACTCTGTAGTTGTAATACAGAGCGACCACCCAAAGGGTTGTTCTCTTGGTTAGAGATAGGGAAAGCTAACTTTCACCTGTTTAGATTAGGTTAGCTTGAAATTTAGGGGTTGTTGGTTCGCTCGAGAGTGGGAGCACCAACTAGGTATCCGAAGGAGAAATCGTCAGCGGCTGCCTCATAAAGAGTAAAGCCACCAAAGCAAGGTCTTTGACCTCCGGCACGATTAAGATTAACGCCTACATTCTGAGATGGAATTGTATTGACGTTAGCTTCATCGGAAAGGTATGAATAGATTGGTAGATCCATACCTCGGGGAAAATGGGAGCGACGAAGATGCACTAAAGCCCTTCTTACCAAAGGTCCATCAATGTTGCTCAGTTTTCCTTCACCAACAACAGAAATTGGAGTTTGACCATAATAGGGAACTTCAAATTCCAATACACCGTTGAGGTCCGGATACACGAGATGTTCAAAAATCGGATTTTGATCGAGTCCGGGGAATGCATCCAGAAAGGGTTTTCCCACATCGCCATTTTCCAAAATCTGCCAATCACGAACGGAAAAGATCGGTTCATTAGGTCTTTTACCCATTAATCTTGTCGAATCTTCCATTGTTGTATATTTATCTGCTGTGCCTGTTATGGCAGTTTCAGCTGCTCTAATACCAGTGGTAACAAATTGAAGGTCGTTCGTTGTTGGGTTTACGACCTTATATCTTTTGCCACCTCGGTAAAACCTATACAAATAGGAAATTCGGTGCAATGGGTTTGAAGTCCAGAGATAGCGCAAAGCGCGACATGGTTGTGGGTTTGGAACTCCTGTATCGGAGCGACCAACTGGTACATTAACGGTCTGTTCATCTATGGCAGAAGTGGTGTAGGCTCCAAAGAACGCTGGATCAATGGTAATTTGATTGTATAAATACAAATCATTGTTCAATGGAATAGGTCCGGGAATAGCCCACCTGTTGTCATCAAGTTCCATCTGGTAAGGCCAGGAACATCCAACAGTTGTGGGTGCGAATCGTTTGCACAATTGCCTCAAATTGGAAATTTTCTCTCCCATAGTAAGTTCTTCTGCAGTGGTGTGATTCATCGTTGATATAGGAAATACTTCCTGGGAATCGCCTTCCATCTGCTCATTGTGTTCAATTCCAGATTGTGTTAAATTAAACACTTGAGCTCGGAGTGGTTCATCCTCGTCGTCAATTGGTTCTTGCATAGTTGGGGGTGTAAGAACAAAGTAATTTCCAAAATCGGGAATCGCAAAGGAAATATCATCTGCACCAGAAATCCACATGTTAAATGGACAATTATTAGCAACACTGTCAGAAGCTCTTCGGAGAGGAGTTAAAACCTCTATGGTGAGCAAGCCAGTGCTAAATTCTTCATTCTTCCATACGGATTCCAGTGGAGCATCAAGAAGCGTTTCTTTCCATGGCACATTAGCTACATATGGAATCTTGAATTCTAATTCTGAAGAAACAGAAAGATCAAGAATCCAATTGTAAGCGTTTTCGCTAACAGATAAAGGATTCACTGCATATACACCGGGATGGTAAGTTATACGCAGACGTCCAGTATGAAAAGCTGTTTTAGCCACTGCAATTCGATAGTTAAGTCCTCCTCGCCAATATCTGAACATAGAAGCTAGATACGCGAGAGTGGTTGGTTTGAGAACTGATGCAGAACCTTCACACATTCCAGGGGAAACTGTATTGAAATGAAGGGTTGTGCCAGCAACATCTAAAAGGGTCCAAGGGATTGCCTGTCGATAAATGCAAGATTTACTAGCAACATACTTGATATCCATCTCATCAACATCAGTCGAAAATATGCCAGTGTCATAGGTTAAGCCATTGTCAGGCATAGCTCCGAGTTTTGTTGATAAATCAATACCATCAGCATGTGTGTATCCCTTTGCTGTAATGTTGGAATACGGGCAATTCTTGTCCAAATTGGTAGGTTTATTCCACCCAAAGGCAGAAGCAACAGAGCCAATTGCTCGAGAGACCCATTCAACGGGACGAACCCAAGGGCCTAAAATAGGAATGCTTCCAAGAGCACCTGAAGCAGAAGCAACAGCATTTGCCACTCCAGATATGGATGGGCCAGAAGTGGCTGCTTGTTCTTCAGATTTTCCAACTTGTGCTCGCAGAACAGTGTCAGGTACCGGGGGCATTGTGACTGGTAAGGAGGTTGGCATTGCAAGTTCAACGTCTTCAAACCATGCAAACATGGTATAAGCAGCTCCTTTTCCAGCTACAACAGGAGAAGTTCCTGTTTGGATGGCATTGATGGCGACCAAATAAAGTTCTCCCATGTTGGAATGAGTGTCAATCAAATTATAATGCGACAAAGGTGCGCAATATGGTATTTTGATCTCCACGGGAGCATTAGATGCCAAATCAACTTCGATTCCTGGATAGCCAGTGTTGTTTGGTAAATTGTCCGTAATAGCAGGACGATTTGAAACAACATCGAAAGGTGCGAAGAACATCCAATATTTGCCACTCATAAAGGGAGTGGCATTAAAAACTAGACGAATTTTGACATTCGCACGGAAATAGGTGAAATAATCTAGTTTCTTCACTACATTGACAGATTTTTGGAAAATAACATCCGGAAATTTTAGCGAAATAGGGGAAGAAGCAGTGTTTAATTCACCTTCGGCGACGATGACAGGACGTTTAAGAATGGCATGAATATCATGCAATTTCTTATCTTGGGCAATATTTGTCCAAGCCGATACTGAAGACATGAGTGGTTTCTCATAGGTCTCAAGATTGACATCGTCTACAAAAGTAGTAATTTGTTGGTTGTCTGTGTCGGGTCCGAGTTCCGACATTTCATTGTGTGAATTAGCAATCATGTGAGTTTTATAACTTCCAGCTGCATGATTAGACAAGTCTGGTTTAAATCACCGGATTGATAGCCTGGATTTTGAGTGGCACACTTCAATCAGTAGATTCTAAAACGAATCTCCACTTATTCTATTAAGAATAACCCCAGACCGGGATTTGCTGCTCTGCTCCTTGCGGTGATTAGAGAGAGCCCCTAGCTGAGGATTTAGGCCAGTGAGCAAGCCGCCAAGCGACCATACTTTCGAGCTTCGACTTCACGATATTCATCGTAGGTCAGAAAGAGTGGGCGCTCAGTGAACGAATGGCTCACGGTTCGGAATTTGTCAGTCCAGTATTCAAAGACTTCACGACCATGAAGCGAAAGTTCAAATGCACTTGTTTGCATATTTTCTTTCGTGGCTTCTTCTTGGTCAAAGTCTCCTCGTATCCAATTTATCATTTCCAATACTACTCCAAGTTCAAGTGGAGCAATAAATTGGTGTTCGTCGGTACTCCATACAAATGAACGCTTCAAATAAGCAATTTCTCCGATTGATCTGTACGGAATCATGTCTCCATTTTTGGCCTCGTCAGTATAAGTCATTCCAATAGTTGCATATCCTTCAGCAATGGTAATTTGATTGAAAACTTCAATTGTGGCATCAGAAATGTTTACACAATTGTCATCTCCATAAGAAACCATAGCAACATGTTCATTGAAGTCCTTCATTGTTCGTAAGTCAGAAGGAACAACAGTTAGCCACACATAACGCATGGAAACGGAATTGAAGATGGAATTCAGGATAGCTGTGATTGGACACCCAGACGGTTGTGAGTGAGTCCAAAGATAAACATTATCATCTGTAAGGTGGATTGAATTAACAATTTCTTTCCACAATACTCGACGAACCTGTGCATTCTCGGCTCCATCATCATAAAATTTGTTGATGATCTCAACAACATCAGCAAGGACTTGTAATACAAGAGTGCCATCGAAGTTGGAGAAGTCTCCAGCAATAACTTTGTGACCTTTGCTCATCAATCTCTTAGCAGTTCTTGTCCAATCGTAAGAATACACATTGGTGCCAATAGAGATCTCATTGTCTATGCGGTTTCTTGCACAATGAGCAGCAAAGCCCAGAAAGTACTTACGAAAAACCAGTGTGAAATCCATCGGTCCAGCCGAAAAGACACGGGTTTTTCCCATTAGCACTTTCTCTATGGGACGTCTTTCATCTTTTAGGGTATCACCCCAGATTGCAGGAGAACGTTCATTGTTAATGGCTCGGGCTATAATCTCATTCATCTGACGTTCTAGGTCGGAATCAAGTTTATACTCTTCAGTGCCAAGCCAATACATTTTGCCAGGAAATCCTTTCTTATAGCGAACCCAGGGAAAGCCAGGTGAAGATTTGCGGTTGATAGGGCCTACAAATTCATCTCCTTCATATCCAGTGACAGCTTCCATGTTTGACAAAACTCGTGCATGTTCAGCTGCGATGTTCGAATTCACAATGCGTTCAACGTCGTTAATAGCGGCGGCAAGTTTCTTTTCATCAAGATAGGGTGGAATGTTTCCTGCCTTCTTGAGTCCTTGATACATTGGATCCACTACTATTCCTTCGACCCTCACCCATCCAAGTGCAGCAGGAGCTGTATTTGGTTCGGTAACAAGGCCATGGACAGTACTAGGTCGAAGCTTAGTGCTTTTAGCTGAGCCAATAGGAAATGCAGATTGCCAGCAGGGACAAAATTTCCTTCGGGTAGCCGCACATTCTCTACTGGAGTAACTATATCTGTCAGATCAAGTTTGATTTGAGCACTAAGGCTAATCTCCTGTAAAGCTCGCGAAATGTCGGTGGCATTTAATGGGGTGGCAACACCAAGATTTCTAGTTCCTGCAACATGCATGCCGATGATTTTGCGTGCAAGGCCTGAACTAACTGCCATTAAAATAGAACCGCAATCACCATCTTTAGTCTCAAAGCCAGTGTATTCATAGCGGTCACGGATTTTGTATTGTTTGTCCGAATCCACATATGTGCGCTGGTCATCTCTTGCAAAAACTGCTCCGTAACGGGTTATTACAGTGTCGTCATAAGGTGTAATCAGACAAGCATGTGCCCGCTTAAAAGCAGTTAATTCGGAAGATGTTGCAACACTATTGAAGATAGTTGGGTGGTCGTGGATGGCGCGGGGAAATTCAACGAGTAATTGATCTTTCTCTTTACCACTTGCGTCCTTAACAGCAATAGTCTTGATTGACTCAATTGGCATTACGTGTCCATCTCGACATGTTTGACTCCAAATCCGAATCTTATCAGCGCGATCAATATATGGACGTAAATGAGCAGCTGTAATTGCTGTTCGTCCAATAATGAAACACATTTTCATGCGAGTTTGCCATCTGCCTTCTATTTCCAACTCAAGATTATATGTGTTGTTAATAATACGGCGTGACAATTGAAACGCATTGGGATCGGTTTGGAGCTGGGCTCGTGCGGTTTGTTCGTCAGAGACAGGATTGTAATCGTCATCTCCGTCATCATCAATTTCGACACGCAAACTTGATTTCTTCTTGGTTAGCTGATCTCCAGAAGAAGTGAGTTCCACTCGCAATGCTTCCTTCTTAGTGCTTTTAACATCTCCGGATGGACTAAGCTCCACATTTAGTGACTCTTTCTTCTTGGTTTTAGCGTCGCCAGATGAATTCAATTCGACGTTCAAAGTTGCCTCATGGTACTCAGCAGCAGAAACTTGCATAACAAACGGAACACGTTTAGTGTGAGTTCCATTATCCATAACAATCTCTTGAGTCTGAGCATCATAATAAGACACGGTTGGATTTGTTCTTGAGTCGCAACGAGCACACAATTGACCATAAGGAAGAGATTCTTCCACAGTTTTGATCACGTGACAATGCTCATAAACTTTACCGCACCACAAACAATTGTGTCGATGGTAAACTTTGGCACCCAGGGACAAGCCCAAATGATGATGATCCAATGGCGCTCCGGCAGCAATAATCTTGGTAGAACCAAAATAGGCACGAAGAGCCAAAAATAGGATCGGGAGTATGGCCAAACCAGTGGCAATCAATGGATGAGCTTCAACTAAAGCTTTCGCTTTTGCAAGCCATCCTCCAAATTTCTCTTTCCACTCAGTAGCTGCAGCGCAAAGGGTATTTAGGAGATTGGTATTACAAGTTTTAAGCTTATCCATAACACGATATACAATATCTCCAAGAGAATATAGTAGAAGTGCATCGTCTTTGGCCAATTTTCGCAAGCGTTCAACTGCATCTTTTGTCCAAAAACTTTCCAATTCGCCAACTGCCGTACTCCAAATTGTTTCATCACTGACCCAATCATCTCCAACAAAGGCAAGAACATTATCACACATGTGTTGAGCTTCAACAGTCATGCAAGTTCTCATCTTTTCAAAGATAGTGGCAAAGTGTAAAATCTGGAGTGCTGACCAGTTCTTAATGTCGGGCAGAGAAACGAGTTCAGCGTTTTTCATAGCATCCTCAGTCCAATCCATCAAATCCTTATATCCCACTTGAGCAAGAATTGGCAGGTCAGCATATTCTTGCAAAAAGTCAAACATAGCAGTGGATCTTTCGAATCTCTGACGATACTTGGCAATGCACATTTTGGCAAATTCCTCATAACCAATTGGTTTCGCTGTAGTAGTTAAACCGGTTATAGGGTCTACAGGCCAAATGTCGTACACTCCCATGTTGTGTGATTGCCCAGTCCTAAGTTTCACTTTTTCTGGGGAAAGATATCGTTTGCGGTCTCCACCAACAACGGTATACTCTGATTTGTTTGTAATCTTCACACAAAGAGTGAAACGACGCTTAATAGCATCGACACAATTGATTGATTCAGGCCGAATTTCTCGGGGTGACAAATTAGAAGTACAAAGGACAATTCGAGAAGTAAAATAGGTCTTATTCTTCTCTTCGATGGATGCCATATGTAGGGGGAATGGTGCCAAATTGCCAGTACGGATCAATTCCATAAATTCAGGATTTGGATTTCCGGCACTATCAACTTGTTGATAGGCGTCGTCATAAATGACAGCTCTCTGGTTCTTGTAACCGTCCCAATATTCTTGTTCTACATTTCTCATGTAAATTTCGCGAGTTGGGTCGGGTCTGCCATCTTCAGTCCGAGGAATTCCATCGATCTTGAGGAGTTCAGTTACAAGTGGATACATCAAACCGGATTTTCCAGTGCCAGATTCTCCACAAACAAGAATGACAATAGGCTCAACACGAGGTCCAGCTCTAAAGGCACCACTAGAAGCGGCCTTTTCATAAAGGTTCTTGAGCACATTCCAGTGCAATTGAAAAGGAGAAAGCAATGCTCTATCTGCTTTAGATTCAGCAGCTGTAACAGCAAATTGCGCTCCTTGTCGATACAGAGTTTCAATTCTAGCGCACAATTCGGAAGAACGAGCAATTTCATCGAGGGTATGGAAGCCGATCAAATCCTGTACTTGTGTAAACCAATTTGTGACGCCAGACATGAAAGATTCCAATTCGGAAATTTCACTGGGGCATCCAGTTTGCCACTCCACAATTTTCTTAAAGACGAGTATTACAAGTTTTTCCAAGCCTGACCAAGCAAAAGTCACACCACGTACAAGAGCTCCGAGTTTCGAAACAGATGTTATACAATCAGAAACTTCAGATTCACGAGGAATACGTTTCATGAGCATGGTGCCACACAGAATAGAAAATACAGTGGCCATAGAGGCATATACATCATTTCCAGCTTGGGCAGAGAGTTCTCCATTACGCTTAAACCATTGATATACATCTTTGATTTTTGGAGAGACCATTTCCCAAGCATTTTTAGCAAGGTCCATTGGAACTTCTCCAGCAATAAGAACATCAATAAGCAGCGCTCCAATAGTTATTGGGTCAAAGCGCGATCGAAATGCAATAACAATTTTGCACATAAGAGAAACAAGCTGTTGAATTACAGGTACAGAGCAATTCATTTTCTCTAGCATAAGAGTCATCTGAGCAACAAGTGGACTAAGTCCATCTGACATTTCGATCTTATGGTCAATTGTAAAAAGTCCTTGAGCTCGATAGGCTTCAACTAACTTAATACGTTGCCACAAAATTGAGAAATCTTTATCTTTCTTGTTTAAACACACATCAAGAGGACCATCAGCACAAATAATCTGAACGTCAAACATCGGCCCATCAGTGGCTGTAAAAAGGGGGACTCGTCGATGCGTGCCAAAAGATTTGGCAAGCTGGTAAAATTTTGAGCCAGATTCAGCAAAATTGCTTTCTTTGATCAGTTCTTTGAAAATCATGCGCTTATGTTTGTTGTCGCGCGCACGTTCCTCTAACTGAGAAAGTTGCATCTGTTCAAATCGAGTTCCGACTTGTGCATCCATTAAAAAGGTAACGGTGTCCTGTATTTTCCTTGTATAATGTCCTCCAAAATGAGTGCTCCATGCATGGTTGTTAGCGCTTTCTAAATTCTTAAAACGCTTAAGGGGGCATTTGGAGCAACCGAGGTCACCAAGGTATTTGCAGTATTTCTTGTGTAGTTCAGCATTGCTTTTATCTATTATTGCACGGCAATAACAAGCAGTACGACCATCGCATCTACTATTAATCAGATGTTGAATAACAGCTTTACGATTAGTATGTCGTTGAAAACAACAGTTACAGACAGTGGTGTTGGTATAAATTGTTTGAGTATGAGTGTCCATTCTAGCAGAGAGGTGATTCGTCTATTACTTAAATCGGAACCAATATTAGATATTCCTTTTCATAGATATACGAAAATATTTAATAAATTCACGCTGCTGAAGTTGCTAGTTTCAGTGAGAAATCCTATTATTAAATACTAACTTGTTTCACTAATTCCGTACTATATCTTTCGGGAATCTAAAACGCGTTCAAAGCAATCAAAATCAAAATCAAAATCAAAATCATATTCAACAATCGCAAATAATATTTAAAGATCTATAACATTGTAAAGAGGTTAATAAAAGGTCCGACTAAAGTAAAAATGTTCCCATTTCGGTACTAATAATACAAATAGGTCTAATTTAAATAAAATTTCAGGGTAAGGTAAAACTAAAAATCAGGCAAGGTCTTGATAAGGCTCACGCCGCGCTCCATCTAGTGGGGTAAATGCTCTCACAATTATATTGTGGGTGTACTATTTTACATATAGCTACGAATATTTCACGCATAATTGCGTCTACTCGAAGTGTGCATGTGTTTCATGC
>Ga0206691_1177854_pt1 | contig 9340 bp, 9 predicted proteins | sample M150012015metaT_FD_159697 | JGI IMG/M metagenome (GOLD analysis project Ga0206691, IMG submission 159697) | Metatranscriptome of ammonia-oxidizing marine archaeal communities from Monterey Bay, California, United States - M1 500m 12015... | ecosystem: Environmental > Aquatic > Marine > Intertidal...
AAAATATTTGTGTATTTTTGTTCTTTAATTCGCGAATTTAAAAAAACAATAATATGGCAACAGTAAATGTAACACTGTCTCTCTCTAGTACTGACTTGTTTGCAAAGCAAACTCTTAGTTTTACAGAGACAGACTCACTTTCTCCTGCAGGAGATCAACAACTTATAGGTAAGCTATATCTAACAGGAGACGGGACAGAAGATCAAATCTCATTAAAAGCTCTCGCAGGTACTGATAATAGAGCATATGTATATATGAAAAATTTAAGTACTACTACAGGAGAATTTGTAGAAGTATCAGCTAGGCGATCTGCTTGGGTAACTGACTCAACAGCAGATGATTGGTTTGCAGTACTAGGACCAGGAGAATTTTTATTTATCCCTGTCTGCGACATGTATAATATAGATTTAGAAGCAGGAGCTGGTAATCCTACAGTTGAGTACATTTTAATGGAAAAATCACAATAATTTATAAAATACTCAGGACATGGCAAACGCAACTTTAAAGGCAACTTTTAGTATAAGTAGTACAGATTTATTTGATAGTGTTAATTTATCAAAAACTGTAACAGATTCATTAACTATAGACGGTGATAATCGTCAAGGGTTAACAACAATGACAACTAGTACTTCCTACGCAGATATAAATATTGAAGCTTTAGCAGGTACTACTGGCGGGGGTAGAAAAGCATATGTATATGCAAAAAATTTAGATTCCACAATTGATTTGCTTTTTGCAGATGACGGTAATACCGCTTTTGCTAAATTAGCTCCAGGAGAATTTATGTTTTACCCTACAGCAGATAACACTAAAATCCAGGTAAAATCTGTTTCAGGTACACCTAGGGTAGAATTCTTATTATTAGAAGTAGACTAAAAATTACATATGGCCAATATAGAATTTCCTAGACAAAAACTGAGTCGAAGAAAAAAGACTCAGAAATGGGGAGAGGAATGTATTGAGGCTGCATTAGGTCTTATTGGTACCTATGATAGATCAAGAAGAAGTCCTAAAGCTAAGAAGCAGAGGAACTACGACTTATACAACGGAAAGTTTGATAAGGAAGATCTAGAACATGTAACAGACCCATTAGGATTAGGAGGGACAGCAGAAATGCCTGCCACCCTCCAATACTATGATGTAGTTTCCCCAATCTTTAACCTTTTATTCGGAGAAGAGTCAAAACGTAGATTTGATTATGTAGTCAGAGCTATGAATGAAGGTTCTATTTCCGCTAAAGAAGAGGAAATGAAGAAGCAGATTGTAGAGACTTTTAAAGGTCTTATCGGTCAGCATAGGGAACTTATGTCTAAAGAAATGCCAGACCCTAAATCTGAAGAAGAGCAGCAACAACAAGCTCAACAGATAGAAGGTAGTATCCCTGAGCATTTGAAACGTATGGAAAAGTACTTTAAGTATGACTTCCAGGATATGAATGAATCTACAGCTCACAAGCTGTTGAAGTTTTTAGAAAAAGATCAAGATTTAAAAACCCTATTTCAAAAGGGATGGGAAGACGCTTTATTAGCAGGAGAGGAGATTTACTGTATTGAGCAAGTAGCTCAAGAACCTACTGCTAGAAGAGTTAACCCTTTAGAGTTTTATTGCTTACTTACCAATAATTCAGATTATGTAGATGATGCAGATGCTATTGTTGAGGATACTTATATGTCTATCAACTCTATTATCGATTTCTACTATGAAGACCTTACACCTAAACAAGTCGACGACTTAGAAAAGGAGCAAGGAAATGAGTCTACGTTCGGAGATTCATTATTAAACCACGCTAACCCTCCTAAATTAACTGTCGAAAGTGTAGACAAGTTACCAGGAGAGGACCCAACACAGAACTTTAGAGATGAGGATGGTAACTTAAGAGTTACTAAAGTTGTATGGAAGTCTATGCGTAAGATTGGAAGACTATTCTATTTTGATGAGCAAGGTATGCCCCAAGAAGATATAGTTAATGAGTCCTACAAGATAGACGAAACTCTAGGGGAACGTATAGAATGGATGTGGATTAATGAATATTGGGAAGGTACTAAGTTAGGAGAGAATATTTATATTAATATCCGAGCTAGAAAGCAACAGTTTAGAAAAATGGATAACCTGTCTCACTGCAAATCAGGTTATGTAGGAACAGTATATAATGCTAACAACTCTCAGTCAGTATCTCTTATGGACCGTTTGGTTCCTTGGATTTATTTGTACATCACGATGTGGTACAGGCTAGAGTTAGCAATAGCGTCTAACCAAGGGAAAATTGCTCTTATAGATTTATCTCTAGTTCCAGATGGTTGGGATGTAGAGAAGTGGATGTATTACGCACAATCAATGAAGTTTGGTTTTGTAGATTCATTCAATGAAGGTAAGAAGGGACAATCCTCAGGTAAGCTTGCAGGTAATATCTCTACACAAAATAAGGTATTAGATATGGAGACGGGTAACTATATCCAGCAGCATATCCAATTATTACAATTTGTAGAAGAGAATTTACAAAGTCTTTCGGGGGTTACAAGACAGAGACTAGGAAGTATATCCTCTTCTGAACTTGTAGGAACTACTGAAAGAGCGGTTCAACAATCCTCTCATATTACAGAGAAGTGGTATGAGATTCACAATCATACAAAAACAAGAGTACTCTCTACACTAGTAGATGTAGCTAAAGACGTATACTCTGGTAAGACTAAGCGCTTCCAATATGTAACAGATGATTTAGCTACAATGTCTTTCAAATTAATGGGAGACGAATTTGGGTATTCTGAGTATGGTATATTCGTATCGAATGCTAATCAAGATTTACAAGCTTTAGAGGCTCTTAAATCTCTGACTCAAGCAGCGCTACAAAACGACAAAATGACTATATCAGATGTTATCGATGTATACAACTCTAGTTCGTTGGCTGACATCCGTATTAAGATTAAAGAATCTGAAGCGGCAAGACAGCAACAAGACTCGCAAATGCAGCAACAGCAAATGCAAATGCAGCAGCAAGCAGAACAAGCTAAACTCCAAACCGAGCAAGCCAAACTGCAAATCGAACAATCCAAGCTACAACTCGAAGTCGAAAAAGAGAATAGAGAGGATGCTAGAAATACTGAGGATAACAGTACGAAACTCCAGATAGCTAGAATGAGTGCTATGACTAAAATGGCAGGAGATGCAATAGACCCAGATGCCAATGATAACGGTATTAGAGATAGTATTGATATGGCTAAACTGGATCTTGATAAACAGAAGCATCAGGAGACTATGCGTAAAAATAAGGCTGACGAAGAGATAAAACGTAAGGCAGCTAATAAAAAAGCGAGTAGTTAAAAATATAACCTGAGAAATTAGGTTTTAGCTATAAAATTAGGACATTATTCCTAAAACCCCTATAAAAAGGGTTGTTTATATGGAAATGTATTTATATTTTTGTTAACCAGTAAATAATTTAGTATGGCATTTGAAGAAGATGATATTTTGGGAGGGCTAGATTTAAGCGTGCTTGACGGTATCGCATCAGCCCCTGAAGGAGACGCCACTAAGAAGGAAGAGGACGGACACCAGTCTGTCGAAGAAGAGCCTAGTATATTTCAACCAGGCTTAGCGATCAAGGAAGTCGAAGAGCTTCCCGAGGAAGATCCAATAGAAGCTAAAGCAGAAGATTCTGTAGAAGCTAAAAAAGAATCTGAAGAAACTGAGAGCACTGATGAAGGTGACCAGGAAGACGATAAAGAGGAAGACCTTTCTAAGGGCCCTGAAGCAAGCGATGACCAAGAAGAAGAGGTTAATGCGTTTAGGGTTTTTGCAGAGATGCAAAGAGAAAATGGTATCATTGATTTTGAAGATGATGAATTCGAAGAGTCGGACGAGTGGTTAATGACTAAACTCTCAGGTACAGTAGATAAGAAGGTAGAAGACTATAAAGATAGTATGCCTCTAGAGATTAAATACTTATTAGATAACTATGAAGAGGGAGTTCCTTTAACAGAGTTAATGAATATGCAAAGCCAAGAGCAGGTATTTGAATCTATTACTACTGATCAATTAGAATCTAACGAAGGTCTTCAGAAGAATTTAGTTAAGGAATTACTTACTAGATCTGGGTGGAGCAACGAAAGAATTCAAAAGAAACTTCAGCGTTACGAAGATACAGGAGTACTTCAAGAAGAAGCGGAAGATGCTTTAGCATCTTTAGTTGAGGGACAAAAAGCTCAGAAAGAGGCATATGTTCAGCAACAAAAGCAAGAGCAACAAAATAGAGTACAAGCACACGAAAAGTGGCTTACAGACCTTAAAGGTCATATAGGTGAGAAAGAAGAAATTATCCCAGGGTTTACCATGTCCCCGAAAGATAAAGAAGCTGTTTACAAAGGAATCACCAAATTAGATAAAAATGGTAAGAATGAGATAATGAGGGCTAGAGAAGTCGACCCTGAGTTTGATCTTAAAATAGCATATTTAGCAACAGTCCTTAAGTGGGATTTTTCAGCATTCGAACGCCAGTCAACGTCTAAGGCAACTAAGAAATTGGCGGGAGTTATAAAGAGTACGAAGAAAGCAGGGTCCAGGCCAAGCAGAGGTAACTCAAAGAATATTGATTTTGGTACGATGAGGAAATCTCTGCGATAGGAGCTGCTTAATATATATATAAACAATCAATTAATTAAATTAATTTACAATGGCAACAAACGCAATTAGTAATTTACAATTGTATGCTCCGAAGAGTTGGTCTGGTTTAACAACTGAAAACCACCTTGGTAGTGTATTCGCTCAAGAACCTACATTGGTATCAAATATCATTAGTAGAGTGTTCGGGCTAAACCAGTACGCTGGTATGGACTACTTCCTTTCAATTGGTGGTGGTGAACAAGAACTAGCTGACGATAACGACTTCGAGTGGTTATTGAAAGGTGATGATGAGAAAGCTCTACCTATCGTAGTTACTACTACAGGAGGTGCTTATGGTGCAGTAATAAACTTGAAGTTAGGAGAAAAGTATTTCGCTAAAACTGATAAACTTATCTTAGATGATGGTGAAACAGCTTTACGTGTTATGCAAGAACCTTATATGCAAGGTACTTACTGGGTATATCCTTGTCAAGCTATGGTACATTCTGCTACTGATGTTGCAGCTTCTTTATTAGTAGCTGGTGCGAAAGTAAGTAAAGAATATTCTCCGCAAGAAAGAACATTGAACAGAACTTATGGTGAAACAAGCTATACTTCTCCGTTCAAAATGCGTAATGCTATGTCTTTCATGTCTAAGACTTATACAGTGCCTGGAAACATGCACCAACGTCCGTTAGTTATTGAGATGTTAGATCCTAAGTCAAACAAGACTTCTAAGATCTGGACTCAATATGCTGAATGGGAATTCATTTGTCAATGGGCTAAGGAGAAAGAACGTATGTTATGGTTCTCTAAATCTAACAAACAAGCGAATGGTACTTACAACATGATGGGTGAGTCTGGTACTCCAATCATCGAGGGTGCAGGTATCCGTGAGCAAATTTCACCTTCTTACAAATTCAATTATAACGAGTTTACAATTGACTTCTTAGAAGATGTATTATTGAATTTATCTATTAACATTCTTCCAGAAGACCAACGTCACTTCGTTGCCTTTACAGGAGAGCGTGGTATGGTACAATTCCACAGAGCACTAGAAAATCATGCAGCTCGTTTCCAACCATTGGATTCTAAGCGTATTGGTGGTTCTGGTCAAAACTTATCATTCCAAGGTCAGTACAGAGAGTTTATGGGACCACAAGGTATCCGTTTCACTTTAGTTCACTTACCATTATATGATAACGAAGTTCGTAACCGTATCCCTCACCCAAAAGGTGGTTATACTGAGTCTTACCGTTATACTATCCTTAACATGGGTACTTCAGGTGGTGAGAAGAACATTAAAAGAGTTTACCCTAAAGGTCGTAAGGAATTGATGTGGCATGTTGCTGGTTCAACTTCACCGTTAGGACCAAACACGTCGTTCTCAAAAGGATCAGCGTCAGCGGTAGATGGATACCAATTGTTCGCACAAGCGCAACAAGGTGTATTGATCGCAAACCCTATGTCGTGTTGTGAATTAATTTACAACTCTACAATTTAAAAATAAATAACTAATTTAAAAACACAAATGATGGCGAAAGCAAAGAAGGCTAAAACGGAAGAAGTGTATACTTCGGACGCAGCGGTAATGGAGAGTGAAAGTGTTTCTAATGCAGTTTTAGATAGAGTTACGTTAAAACCTATAAAGAAGCACGGATGGCTTCCCGACGATCACGACGGGAGCATCCGTTATTCTAGGTGTTTTGAGAGACTGACAGTTCAGTCTCAGCGTGGCACAGGAATTCTGAATACTGGATTAACTGAAGATGACGAACGTCGTCTTGAGAAAAAAATGAACATGTCTTCAGGGACACTTTCTAGGTACAATAAAGACTATTGGAATAAATTCTATATAGACGTACCAAAAGACGGGAAGGAACTGAATATGTCTAATCCAGATGATGAGTTAATTTACTTTGTCCTTAAAGCGCACCAGCGCGTTGCAAACTCGGAGTTAGAGCGCTTTGACTCTCCGTTCGCAGAATACATAATGACCTCAGTTGAGCAAGAGGCCAAAGTAGAAAATAAAAAGTCTAAACTTAAGCGTAAAGCTTACAAGAGATTTAGTAACATGTCTACAACAGAGATGTCTAATGTTCTTAAGGTTATGGGTAAACGAGCAGGAGAAGATGCTTCTGTAGATTTCGTCGAGTCTCAACTTGATAAAATCGTTACTGATAGCCCTAAAGAATTCTTAGATACAGTTGATGACCCAACATTCGAAATGAGAGCATTCATTGATGATTGCTTAAAAGAAAGAGTGATGGTTAAAAGTGGTACTAAATACACTCTACCTGGTGGAGATGTTGTAGGATTTACATTAGAACAGGCGATTGAGTATTTACAAAACCCTGACAATCAGGAAGTGTATATTGATTTAAAAGGTAAACTTTCTATAAGCAAGTAGTATGACTATTACTAATATGCATAATGAATTTAAGTTACTAATGGATAAGGCGGACTCTGCAGGGAGTCCAAATTTCCTGTCTACAGAGATTGATATGTTTTTAAACGCAGCAATCGAAAGATTTGTAGCTAAACGTGCATTTGGTAATAATCCTAGGCGTACTGGGTTTGAGGAGGATCAGAAACGTAGAGATGACTTAAGAAATCTAATCACTACCGCTTCTTCTTTTAATTTAACGACTGAGGGGCCAAAACCTAACTCACTGCTCGTAAATTTACCCGATGATTATAGACATGCTATAAATGAGGAAACTCAGATAGTTTACGGAAATAATATCTCTAAAAGAGTGGGGGTTAAACCAATAACTCATGATAGATATAATAAAATTGTAGACGACCCTTTTAATAAGCCTAATAAAACGAATATTTATAGGCTAGACTCTGGTGAAAACACTGTGGAACTTATTTATGCAGAAGGTACTTCTATACTTAATTATTATCTTAGATACCTAAAGAATCCTGCAATAGTAAGTAAGACCAATTCTACTGATTGTGATTTAGCAGGACATACACACAGAGAGATTGTTAGAATGGCTGTTGTTGAAGCCCTTGAGAATATCGAGGACCCAAGATACCAGTCTAGTAAAATTGAACTTAACGAAATAGAATAAAATAAAATGGCAAGAACAGCAAAAATAACAAATGCTAACGTAGGCCCTGCTAAAAATAAAGTAGGATTAGTTGGTAATACTCCCGTTCGAGCGCAGGACTTTAACACCTTGATAGGAGATCATGTCAGTCAATCTGATGCAAGTGATCAAACTATTGTAGGTGATTTAGTTTCTCATAAGTCTTCAGGAGCAATTGGGAAATCAATTGCAAATGCGGCTTCTTCTGGCGTAGGAGTTCACGAAATGTACGAGGTAGTTAGTTTATCGGCATCTGATGATGACGACGTATCTGCATCTTTATCTAAAAAACTTCCTGCGGGATGTGTAGTAATTGAGGCAGGTTTAACTGTTGTAGAAATTGCAACTTCTGCTCACGGAGATGTAGCTCTTGAGGTGCACAGTGCAGCAGTAGCTGACGATGCTGCTTCAGCAGGTACAGAAATTGTAGGTGCAAATGTTGCAGGCGATGTTTCTAAACCAGATGCTGATTTAGATGCATCTAGCGCAGGAGTTGTTGGCGAATCTGTATTTGGTAATTTACCTGTAGACAGAGGAACAGATGCAACTTTTTTCCACGTATGTACTAAAGAAGATTGCTCTTCAATGACAGGAACACCTAAAGTAGGAGTTTATGTTAAGTGGATAGGCGGAGCAGCAATCACAATATAATTAATTTTTAAAATAGAAAACAAATGTTTAAAACAGATAATTCACTACATGTATTCGTAGCTAATACTATGGAACTTGTAGATGTACCAACAGCAGCTATTGGAGATTTACTAGTGGCTAATGAGGAGAATGGGCTTTTATGTGTATCTGGAGCAGAAGTAGCTTATGATGCAGGATCAGGAGCAGCGGCTTCAGGGTACTTTAAGATCGGCCAAAAATTAGCAGATAATGAAGTTAGATGGTCTCCTATTTTGAAGGCATCTAAAGTTGTTAAACGTACGCAAAAGCAGGCAGGGTCAATCTTAGGTACACCTAATGCTAGGGCTCAACAAGTAACAACTATTTCAGCAGTTTCTGATGTAGCTAATACTCGTTACACTTTAAGATTAAGTTTTAAAAATAACGTAGAGTTATTTTCAGAGCAATCTGATTTACACTTCTTTGAGTACACAACTGGAGACACAGTAACTGCAGGAGAGGTTGTAGATAAATTTATAGCTAAGATTGATAACGTTGACGGAGCTTTAACAGGTAAAGTAGATGCTACTAAAACTAGTAACACTGAATTTTATATTACAGGTTTAGCTCAAACGTGGTCTTTAGGTCTTCACACAGATACTGTTGTATCTTTTGATGCTACTTTAGATGGATTCGGAGCTGCCGTTGTAACTCTTACAACTGCTCCTTCTAAAGGGGTTAATGATGGTAAGAATATTGCAGAGCTAGAATGGTTTGCAGTAGGAGCTAACGGAGCTCCATACCGTAATAATGTTATGCCAAGTAATCAAGATTTGATTACTTTGTATGCAGATTCAAGTAAAGAGTATAATGTAGTTTCTTTAGACTGCGAATTAGCTGACCCAGGGCATGCAGTAGCAGGTTCAGGTTTAGGTAGATGTACTGTAGTTATCGCTTTTGAGGAAGGGGTAGCTAACGATCCTTTAGAGACTGTGCTTAAGACAGGCGGAGCTTTCTTCGAATAGCAGTTAACTTAC
>Ga0206691_1394740_pt1 | contig 9324 bp, 2 predicted proteins | sample M150012015metaT_FD_159697 | JGI IMG/M metagenome (GOLD analysis project Ga0206691, IMG submission 159697) | Metatranscriptome of ammonia-oxidizing marine archaeal communities from Monterey Bay, California, United States - M1 500m 12015... | ecosystem: Environmental > Aquatic > Marine > Intertidal...
CCGCATGGGTATTATACCCGTGCGGAGATCAATGAACTTTTATCAGTAGTAACAATTTGTTACTCAAGTCTATCGAATGACTTTTATTAGGTATTCGAAACTCTTTATAAACAACCATGTCTATTAGGGGTTTCACCCCCTATAGTTATTTGTTTGTATTTGAGTTTCAATGAATTGTTAGTAAAAGTAATTTAAGTATATACTTGTTTAATGTATTGAAAATTCTGCTGATTTAGTTTATGATCGAACCCAAGTTTTATATCTGTAGTCGTTTCATTATTCTTTATGAATTTTGTATAGCTGGCGATTACATTGCTCTTTTGAGCGCCAAGCTTAAATATTGAACCGATTTGGATTGCAATTGGATTATATGGCATTAGTCTCAGTTGTAGTTGTTCTTTAACATTTCGATTCCGGTGAACCCCGGAATTTGTTCAGGCCTTTTGGCCAATTAAAAACGCTCTCACTCATACATACAGAAGCGTTTTCAAAATATGTCTGTAGGATGTAATATTGTAATTAACATAACTCAATGAATGAGGAATTACCTGTATCATTGTTTCATCCTCCTCGTAATGCTTTGCGCTTGCGAGAAGAGCCCCCGTTTATTCGGCTAATAATAGAATAAGCCTAGTTTATCATCACGCTATGATCCTGTGATGTTCTTTAGGTAACCTATCTTTTGATATGGGGACCACACCTTAGACAAGACTCATTAGTCGGCGTATCGTCTAAGACTTTTAGTGAGGGTGTAATGAACCTTCATGTCCACTTGAGAATTCTCGTTGGACAGCTATTTAGTCGAAGCCTTACTAACCGATGTATTTAGTGTAGCGCCCTGCCTGCGGCGAATAATACATGTTTAAAATACGTAAGTAAGTCCATCCTCTTTACTGAGTGGTGGAGTAAAGCTTTTGTGTCGAAGCACAATTGGATTACCAATTTTGCGGGCTTCTCGTGAATTGGTTCCTCCGTGCTTGTCGTTTTTAATTTTAAATGAAAATGTCAAGCCAAGGAACTTCTGTCACATATAATAATAGTATCGTAAGTAATAATAAAGAGGCTTACGTTAGCTCTACGGAGAAATATTACTCTTATGTCCCTCAATCGGAAACTTTTGACCCGAAACAAGCTCGTTGCAAGAAATTTGCAAAAAACAAGCAAGCTCGTAGACAGGAAAAATTGAAGAATATGAGGAAGAATGGAAATCAAAATAGTGTTCCCAAGAATGCTCCCGAAAAGAGTGTTTTCGCAAAACCACGAGTTGATTACGTTCACCAGTCCCTAGTTGAAAAGCTATATCCTGCTAGTATCATCGATCTAGCTAAGGACAAGCTTTTGACGTTGAAAGCTGAAGCCCATACATCTAAGCTCATGGAAGTTTTGGAAGTTGTTGGTGCATTAGCTATCACTTTACCAGCAATGAAAACTCCTGCACAAGTTGCTGCCCAAATTGTTTTATCACTGAGGGCTTTAACAACTGGTAGTCTTTGCGAGCAAATTTTAGCTCAAGAAGATACTATCAAGTGGTGTAAGGATTTGTTCGGATATAATATATTTGAACAACAAGCTGCAATTTTTGGGGATACAATGCCTTCTGGTGTTGAATGGCTTAGCAAAGTTCCTGATCTTCGGGAAAATTGGGACGCTGTTCGCAATGCACCTATGTTTGGAAAGATTTCTGCTTTAATTTCTGTGGCAGCTTCTGTTGGATTATGTTCTGTAACTAACCTTAAGTGGTCTGTGCAGGGCGTAGATCTTTTCAGAGTTGGCACTGTATCGAAGCACAGTACTGCCATTGATTTGGTTGGTGCTGTTTTAGACACCGTCGTATATTTTATCGAGGGTGGTTATGAATGCTTTAAGCAAAAATCTTTCAACCCCTTGTTTTTTACGAACGATGATAGTAAAACTCTAGATGAGTTGTATTTTCCTCTATTGGAATTACATGAACATGCTATGGTTTTTAATTTACATGCCAAGAAAGTAACTATCAAGGGAGAACTTAAAACTATCAGTGACATTGAATATAGTCAACTGTTAGATGAAGCTCTTGAATTATCAGAGAGATTATTTAAGTCTGCTAAAGGTACCTGGCAACAAGGGTATCTAGAGAAACGTATTTATGTTCTTCGAAAAAATCGTGCTGCTTATCAAGCTAAACGAATTGATGGTTCTATGCGTTTTGCCCCATTTACAGTTTATGTGTGGGGTGACTCTGGTCGTGGTAAGACCACTATTGCCCAAGTTGTAATGGCTGATTGTTTATCAGCTGCGGGTGTTGATCCTGATACTAAAAATACAGCTATTATTAAGGAATCTGATAAGTTTGATTCTTCTTTGAAGGGACATACTACAGGTATCTTTTTTGATGACTTAGGGAATACCAAATCTGATTTTTTAGATAAGGCTCCTACTGAACGTATCATAGATATCAACAATAATATGGTTACTTACGCAAATAAGGCTGATCTTCATGAAAAAGGAAAGATTGAAATCAGACCTCGTGTATTTGTAATCACATCAAACGCTCCTTTGGCAAAACATGCGAATGTTGGATCTATTTGTCCTTATTCAATTGTTCGTCGTGCTGATGTACATTTAGAAGTGGAAGTTAAGAAGGAATTCGCTCTACAAGACGGACGTCTTGATAGTGCTAAAGCTTTATCCACTTTTCCTGGAGATTCATTAGTAAATGATATTTGGGATGTGCAAATTTACACACCTTTGGAGAAGAGACATGGTGGGGATAGTTCCCATTTGCGTCACATTGATGGTGTTCAGAAATTACAACCTCGAACCATTAATCAAACTCTTATGTTCTTGACTAACAAGTGCAAACAGCATTTTGAAAATCAACGTAGATTGATTACGAAGGGGGAGAGTTTAGTGTCTTCTCGTAGATATTGTCCTCATTGCAAATTGGCCCACACTTTATGTGATTGTGAGGCTATAGCAGAGATAAATCAATTTTGCGCAGAAGTACGTGATTTTATGGGAGATGTAGATAGTGATGATGAAGATGAACAACAAGCTTCTATGGAGGAATCCTTTGATTTTATCAAGGATCAATTTGAATCTATGGGACCTCGTGTATCTAACTTTGTTGGAAAATTTCCGACTTGGTTATTCACCAATAGGTTAGTTTCTAGTGCTTATATGCTTTGCAATGCTCGCAAATTTTTAAATTTCGAGAAAAGAGCTAGGCGAGGAATTAGTGTTTCTCTATTATCATCTTTGACAGCTTGCTCCATGTTTGAACAAATAAATTCACTTATGTGTGGTGGAATCATATTAGGTTTACATGCACTTGTATATGGTGGATTGTTAGCCAAATGGAGAAATGACCGTATGAATGAATTGTTGGCTCGTAAAGATGCAACTATTGATGTTTTTAGGTCGATTCGGGAGAGTAAGACTAAGGCTTTTATTAGCATGTGTGCTATTGCTGGTGTTATTTACAAGTTTACTGGTTTGTTCCGAACGGCTGTCGCTTTACAGCAATCTGCTCTTGTTCCTGAGAATGTTGAGGAAATTGAGAAGAGAGATGCTGAAGTAAATCCTTGGGCAACTGCTGTTGCAGCTGAACTTCACGTTACAGACAAGTCTGCTACTATGACCTTTGATCAATTATTGAGTAAAGTGGAAGCAAATTTGTGTCATGGTGTCTTTGTTGAAAATGGATTCCAACAGAAATGTGATGTTTTAGCCCTTGGGGGCAATACTTTTATGATGCCTTTGCATGTGTTCAAAAATCGTAGTGATATGAGAGCACTTATCACACGCAAGGATCCATCTGAATTGAATTCCACTTTTAAAGCTATTGTGAGTTCTAATTATATGATTCCTATTTTAGGAAAGGACTTATGTTTGGTCAACATTGCTTCAGGAGGAGTTTTTTCTGATATTCGTCATTTGTTCCCAGATAAAATTACAGCTTCCGGTTCCGGCCATTTCTTATATAAGAATGGTGATGGATCTGTGAGGTCTGACCCTGTTCGTATCACGTATACTAAGGATTCTAAATCTGGTGGAGCAGGTTATGATTATTCATTGCCTTACAACACTTTTACAGGACTATGCATGGGTGTTGTAGTTGCCAATTTTGCACGAAAATGCATAGGAGGTGTACATTTGCGTGGAATTCCTGATTCTCCAAAAGGAAAAGCTTTAATTGTTACTCAACAAGAGATTCAAGAAGCTTGGGACCAAGCACATAAGAAGTGGAAAGGTGCTTTTCCCTCTACTGTAAATGGTGATTTTCCCACTGTTCGTTATGAGAAACAAGTTTTAGTTACTCAGGATATTCATGAGAAGTCTCCTATTAACTATCTTCCCACTGGCAGTAATGTCGAATATGTGGGACAGGATGGGAGGAGAGTTACTCATACAAAGAGTAAAGTGCGTAAAACACCCATCTCAGATACCGTTGCTGAAGTTACTGGAGTTGAGAACCAACATGGTGCTCCAAAGTTTCACAGAACCAGGATGTGGCAAGCATCCTTGGCTCATTCAGCCAATCCTAGTGCAGGGATTGAAGGTAGTCTCGTAGAGACAGCATATAAAGATTATGTGAATGATCTTATTGGTGTTTTCAAACGCGACAAATTTAAGTTATGGGTTCTTTCAGAATTAACTCCCATGACTGATATGGAAACTCTATGTGGTAAAGATGGCAAGCGTTTTATTGATGCTATGCCCAAAGGTACCTCTAAGGGTTATCCGTTATCTGGTCCTAAAAGAGAAATGCTTGAACTCTTGGACCCGGTGGACTATCCGGATTTTCAATGTCCAGCTGAAGCACATCCTATGATTGTTGCGGAAATGAGAAAGATGGAACAAATCTTACTTTCAGGAAAGAGATGTTATTCCATTTTCAAAGCCTGTGTTAAGGATGAACCTACTAAAGTCACTAAGGACAAAGTTAGGGTTTTTCAAGCTGCTGATTGGGCTACACAAATGATGGTCCGTAAATATTTTCTGCCCCTTGCTCGTATTTTGTCATTATTTCCACTCGATTCAGAGTGTGCAGTAGGTGTGAATGCCCAAGGTCCTGAATGGGATCAATTAGCAAACCATATGAAGAAACACGGTGCAGATCGTATTTTGGCGGGAGATTATAGTAAGTATGATCTCCGTATGCCAGCACAACTTATTAACGCCGCTTTTGCTGCTTTAATTGAGATTGCAGAGAAGTGTGGTAGGTACACTGAAGATGACCTCACTATTATGAGGGGTGTTGCAACTGAAATTGCTTATTCTTGTGTAGCTTACAATGGAGATATTATCATTCATAAAGGATCTAATCCTTCTGGACAAAATTTGACTGTGTACATTAATTGTATTGTCAACTCCTTGCAACTAAGATGTGCATATTTCCACCTCTGGCCTTCTCACTTAGGCAAGCCCAAACCTTTCCGCGAGGTATGTGCTATTATGACTTATGGTGATGATGTGAAAGGTTCTGTGAAGACAGGATATGATTGGTTTAATCATATTACTTATGCTGACTTCCTGAAAGAACGTGATATGGTTTTTACCATGCCAGATAAAGAATCGGAACCTACTCCTTACATGAACGATCTCGAAGCTGATTTTTTGAAGCGTGAGAATAAATTCAATGAGGATACTGGTATGATTCATGGAGCTCTAGCTGAAGAATCTATCTTCAAGAGTCTTCATACCGTCCTTGAGTCCAAGGTTGTTTCTCTTGAGGATCAATCTGCTGGAAATATTGACGGGGCCTTACGCGAATGGTGGCAACACGGTAAGGAAGTCTATGAATTGCGTAGAAAGCAAATGAAAGAAGTGGCTTTCAAATGTGGAATGTCTGATTCTTGCAACATGTTAACTGAATCTTATGAGGACAGGCTTAAACATTTCCAGATTAGATATCTTGGACGTGAACCTGATGAAATTGATGAAGTTACTGATGAAGATGCATTTGTTTCTACAGTAGGCGATGAGTGGGATTTCTCAGAATAAATCTCAAATGCCTTGGAGAGGCGTAAAATCTAACCACTCCGGAACTATTCGTAGTCTAAGTTTAAAATAGTTGTGTATATATGGATACTACATATTTTATGATTTACATGTTTATATATTTTATGGAAGCTTTGTACATATAGACATCCTACCCTTAGGATACCGGTTTTTACTGGAGGTTTCGTCAACCAATAAAACATTGTCCCACACTTGAGCAGCAGGCATTGCCTTGATGTGTTGTATAATAAATTTGCCTACTTCAATTAATAATAATAATACAAAGAGTCTCGGGGCTGACTCAAATAGTCCCTCTATCGGTGCTTATAGTGTCTCAAAAGCGCCTGATAATGTATCAACACAAAATGTACATTTTGTCGATGGAGACACACCATGGTCTTATGACATTTCATCATCACCTGATGTTACTACCAAGCTTTCAGGATTTTCAGATGCTGAGCTTGGTTCCTTCCTCAGTCGTCCTGTCAAGATTAAGGAATTCTCGTGGACTCCGGAAAGTACTCGCTTATTTGAGGTATTTAATCCGTGGACTGAGTTTTTCACTAATATTGATGTGATGGAAAAAATCAATCGTTTTAGGAATTTACGATGCCATTTGCGCATGAAGATTCTATTGAATGGTAATTCTTTCTATTATGGACGTGCTTTGGTGTCATATAATCCTTTTTTAGCTAATGATAGTGTAACTATGAATCGTGCATTTTTCTCGCAAGATTTAATTGGTGCTTCCCAGAAGCCACACTTTATGCTTGATCCTACTACTTCTCAAGGTGGTGAAATGCTTTTACCATTTATTTGGCCAGAAAATTTTGTGGATATAACTGCGACAGATTGGCACGCTGAATTAGGAAGAGTCACAATCCATGATTTCGATATACTCCACCATGCTAATGGTGGGTCTGATCCTATTACTGTTTCAGTATTTGTTTGGGCAGAAGATGTTAATCTTTCTGTTCCTACCACTAAACTTGTGGATGGTTTGGCTCAAGGTGTCACACAGTCAGGTGTGGCGGATCGAGAACTTGACGAATTTGGTTTTCCCACTTACCAAGAACAAGCTGCAAGTAAAAAGAAGAAGAATGGTGTTTCTAGAAAAGTCAATAATACTTCATCTCATGATGAATTTACCAAAGATGGACTTATTAGTAAACCAGCTTCTGCTATTGCAAATGCTGCTAATGTTCTTTCTCAAATCCCAGTTATTGCGCCATACGCAAAAGCTACCTCTATGGTTGCTACACGTATTGGACAAGTTGCTAAGATTTTTGGCTATTCTAGGCCGCAGAATCTTGAAGATATTCATCCATACGTACCACGCTATATGGGCAATTTATGTAACACCGACACTCCAGAAACTTTGTTTAAGCTTTCACTTGATTCAAAGAATGAGTTGTCTATCGATACAAGGGTTATGGGATTGGGTGGTGAGGATGAACTTGCTATTAGTGCAATTGCACAGAGACCAAGTTTTTGGCAACAGTTTGATTGGGCCGAATCGGCAACTGCTGATGATTTACTAGCTTCCATACTAGTAACTCCTGGTTTAGTTCAAACTTTGCCGCATCCTACTGGTACTGAAATTCATCCAACTGCTTTGGCGTTTGCCTCAGCACCTTTTGAGGCTTGGCAAGGATCTATTAAATTTCGTTTCAATGTTGTTTGTTCGGAATATCATAGAGGACGACTTAGGTTAGTCTATAATCCTTTGTCCAATAACTCTGGGGCTGTTGCTTATAATCAAGTATATTCTACTACTATCGACATTTCTGAAGATCGTGATTTTGAATATGAGGTGAAATGGGCCGATATTCGTGCTTGGAATATTCTTTACGGTGCAGATTTCTATCCACTCATGACTACTTTTGACACTGTTGCTAATGTATCTGCTGGAACTGTTTTTGATAATGGAAGTTTGTCAGTTTACGTTGTTAACGAGTTGGCAACTCCTAGTACTACTGCAGCTGATGTTAAGATTCAAGTTTGGGTAAGTGGAGGAGAAGATCTGGCGTTTGCTGTTCCCTCAACTACGGGTTTGAAAAATACCTCGTATTTTGTTGAGCAGTCAGAAGTTTACGAACCACAGGCTGAAGAAATGCCAGATACTTTAGCCACTTCTAATGATGCATCTAATGCTCCAGATTGTTCTAATGAGATCCAAACCTTTGGGGATGGATCTGGAATGGTCCCTGACGATAATCAATATTTAGTGTATCAAGGTGAGAGAATCGTTAGTTTTCGCGATATGTTGCGGAGATATACTTATCACTCATCCTGGTGGCCTAGTGAAGTTGGTACAGGAATTCGACTCGTAACCACTGATTTGACGGATTTTCCGTACTATAGGGGTTGGGATCCGAATGCAGATGATGCAGGGTTTCCATTTGTAGGAAGTGGAAGTCAACCATATAATTTCTGTACTCAGACTTTACTTAATTGGTTAACACCTGCATTTGTATGTAGACGTGGTGGATTGCGTCATAAAGCAATTCTTACCGGGAGTTTCACAAATACTCTTGGTAGTTTTGGCGTAGCTAGACACAATATCCAAGGCATTTCTAATGGTCAATCGTCACATTCTTTGGATAATGCAAATATTGGCGATAGGAGAAAGAAAATGCAGGAAACACTTCGTGCCTCCACTGGAGGAACGGGTCTCACACCTGTAGCTAATAATCCTTGTCTGGAGTATGAAACTGCTTTCTACACCGCTGGTCAACGTTTTGTGCCAGCACGCGATACCAATTATTATGGTAGCGCTCATTCTGGACATGAACTTTCAAATGAAGTATTTGACGATAGAGTGGGTCAAAGAATAGATAAATATATTGCAACCGCAGAAGATTTCCAACTTGGTCTCTTCATAGGTGCACCTGTTTACTATTCTTATAACAACCCCATTCCAGCGTAGACTAATTTGGGTTCGGTCTAGACTATTTGTATGCAATTTTGTTTATATTTTTATATTTTTATGTTTATATGTTTGCATATGGGGATGACGACAGTCACTAAAATGTCATAAGAGGCTTTCTCATGGGAGAAAGTCAGGATACTGCTCGGCGGCTGAGCAGGGGTAATGAATTACAACATTCATTTCCTGGATGAGATGTTTACACATCTTACGTTGTGCTATTTGTAGCTCAAAGGTTTATATACAAAACCCTAGTAAGATGTTCGCATCTTGCCTGGGTTTTGGATTTTTACTTTGAGTCGCAAATTTCTATAGCGTATGTCCGAAATTGTATATTTTAGACGTGTAGTGTTCTTTTGAGGTTAACAATTCCTCGCGTGACTACATGAACTAAATTTGGGCCGCTCACGCAA
>Ga0206691_1149473_pt1 | contig 9281 bp, 8 predicted proteins | sample M150012015metaT_FD_159697 | JGI IMG/M metagenome (GOLD analysis project Ga0206691, IMG submission 159697) | Metatranscriptome of ammonia-oxidizing marine archaeal communities from Monterey Bay, California, United States - M1 500m 12015... | ecosystem: Environmental > Aquatic > Marine > Intertidal...
GGCTGTATAAGATTGGTGATAAGGAGTGAAAGATTTTGTAAGTGTTTTTTACTAGGTTCATTATTTATATTTAACCTCTTAGCTGTACTGCTTCGAATAATCTCAGACAGTACAAAGTTTTTACTTAACCTCATATTAGTTTATTATTAAATTTAATGCAGCTCCCGTACCGGTATTAGTTAATTTTAAAGTATGCGTGTCTACATTAAATGATATAGGATGATCTAGTAATAACGAAACATTACCTGGAATTACTATTGCATTAACTATGTAGTATCTAATAGAAGCATCATCGTTATTTACTATGAGCAAAGAAACAGTAGCATCACTAGCAGAATTGTTTGTTATATAAATAGAAGATACTTTAGCATTCACGGAACCCCTCTTATTAGTGGCACTGTATACCGAGTAGCTAGTCTTATCTAAGAGAACAACATTTGTTCCAGCCCCGGATTGTATTTTAAATGTAGACATATATATTTATTTAAACTCCTATTACTTTATCTATACTTGCTGTTGCCACTCCTATTACCTTGCCAATACTACCAGTTGCCACACCTATTACATCATTAGCATAACCCGTGATTACTGTGTAATCTACTGTTACATATAACTCATATAATGTTATACCTTGAGTATTTGGATCTATTTTAACGCTACAATTATTTATATACGCAAATGTTAAAGCGCTTGACCCATCTTGTTGGGTTGTGAACGCAGTTGTTGTTTGTGTATTTTGAGTACCAGTCCAACTTTCGTTTTCTGAAGCAAATGATCCATCAGAAGAATGTACTAACATTAATGCGCATGTTGATGCTCCTGCTCTACCAGCTTTTCCATTGGCTGATATAGTAAAACTATTTATTGTAGCTCCACTAAGTCCTGAATCTAAATCTGCTAATACTGCTGTCCAATTACAAGTTGTACTATTTTGTTCTACACTTGTTGATGTATTATCATCAGCAGAGTTTGGGTATGGATCAGCTGTCCATCCTGTTTGAGATGTTGTTGATGTCGGTCTTAATATTACTGTTGCCATATCTTATGCTATCTCTACCCAAGTGTTATCAGGATTGAAATATATTTGGTCATCTGTATCCATAACATACCCAATTACCCTAACAAAGTCTCCCGTACCAGAAGGTACAGTAATTGTTGCCGCCCCTGTAGTTACTCCGTCTATGTATAAGGGATTACCAACAGCTTCTGTTCCTGCTATTTCTTGAGATAAAGTAACCATACCTCTTATTAACATACCGTCTGAATCAGGATCTGTTCCTAAAGCTACAGCTAAAAACCCTGTAGAAGCGCTAGAATCTGCGTCTGTTAAAGCCCAAGAGCCGTCTGTTCTTAAATAATATATTTTCCCCAATACCGTAGAGCCAGAGCCGACAAATATAACGTCCCCCATAAATGCGCCATCTGTAGAACTTGTAACATCAAATCTTCTAATGTTAATTGTTTTCCTTCCAGTCATTGTTTGGGCAACAGATAAATGCGAAGTATCTGCGTCTAAGTAAGTACTAGCTATAGCTGTGCCTTGCCATGTTCCTGTACCTATAGTACCTAGTGTAGTAACGTTTGCACTTCCTTGGTAACCATCTTTTAAACTGTCGGGTGTCACAGCTCTATATGTATCAGTACCTGTTGTTGTTTCAGCGGTTGTAGCTAACTCAACTATACCTCTACTCGTTACACTAGCAGTATCAACGTTAATAGTTAATGTCGACCCAGTAGCTTCTGTATCTACACTTGCCCCACCAGTAATAGTTATATCTAAATTACCACTAGTATCCGTAGCTGTACCAGCATCATCAGCTGTTATAGTTATACCGGTAACGTCAGAACTAGATGAAGCTCCACCAATATCAGATAACACCTCTGTTCCAGTTCTATAAGTAACCTTACCAGTAGAACTATCTATAGTTAGAAATCTATCAGGGTCAGAGCCATGATCAGCCACACTTTCTAGGTACACATCGCTGCGAAATCTAGATATGAAACTCCATATATGTTGACCTATCCACTTCATTAATTATCTTTTATATTCGTGAACGAAATAGCAAATAACTCTACCACAGATTAACGATCCAACTATTAATAATATCCAATCCATTCTACCAAAATATTAGTTTAACAATATATCCTATGATCGCTGCATATAAACCCCATAGAGCTTTAGATACGGTACTCTTCCATCTTTGTAACTCTTTAAACTCCTCTATGATACCATTATACATAGGCATAGACTCGTCATGAGACTCACGGAACGATGTGTTCTTATTAACTCTTACTACAAACCCATCATCAGGGTCTAGTAATTTCTTAGTTAAAGCATCTAGCTTATCATCTAGACTATCTAACTTATCTTCCATAGATTTTATCTGATGTTTCATTAAGGCTATTTCTTGAGCTGTTGTTGCCATGAGTTATAATTTTATATCCAAAGAATCTACCCACTCCAATAAGTGAATGTCTCTAACGTCTTCCATTATCTATCGTCTGCAGAATTCTTAGATGACATAACTAACATATGAAGAAAAGCTCTAAGCTTCTCTGCTGTGAAATGACCTGCTGGATCATCAAATAATTCCTCAACCATATCTAACAACTCAGCACGAGTTCTTTTATCATCTGAGGTCACAGATACTTTAGAGTCTCTATTTGTTTTAATAAGAGTCCTATAACCAGACTTCCTTGTAGAACTTTTATAATCTCCTTTTGCCATTTTATTTTATTCTTTATTTATTCTTAATTAAAACTATTTGAGAAAGAATTACTGAAAGATGATACGCCACCTATTATTAATGCTGGATTACCATTTACTTCTTTTACTGATACATTGTCTATGTAAATATTACCATGAGAACTTTCTGAAAATGTAAAATTAACATTATCTGCTCTAATGCAACCACTATATGTAGTCCAATCTGCTGGCACGTCTTCTATTTGTCTCCATGTTGCAGAAGCACCTGATATATGTAAATGACCTAAACCTACTTCATTACCACTTTTAGCTATGAAAGTATAATAATAAGATTTATCTACTTCAAGAATACCTGCTTGAGATAAAGTCTCTGTGTCGACTTTTGATATATACCCATAACCTCCAGTGGTCTCACCTATATTAGTAGAGGTCGCTGCAGTCCAACCAACCCCTGCTCCAGATGCAATAGCAAAATCTCCATTAACAACTAACTCAGCTCCAAGCCCAGGATTAACCTGGTCGTGAACTACTGATATATTGTCAAATGCACCATCACCCATTCTCCACCAAGCTACAAGGTTTGCTTGAGCCGTATAATCACCTTTAGCTGAGGTTAACTCTGTTGGATTACCGTCATTGTATAAAGCTATTACAGCGGTGGCAGGTAGAGCTGAGTTCCATATTGCAGCTTCATCCAAAGTGATTGCACTAAAACTAATGTTTTCTCTACCAAAATATAAATCACCATCATTATTTATATTTGTAATACTACCACTTCCAGTTGTACCTACAACTTTATCTACATATATCTTTAAACCATCCGATTCAGACCTGTCACATGTTACAACAACATGATGCCACTCATCTTCCGATAATGCATCACCAGAGTACGATACATCCATTATGGTAGAACTACCAACGATCGCCATGAATTGTACCTTATCAGTACCTTGTGTTCTTATAAGCCAACGGTCATTTGCGGTTTCAAACTTACTTAATAAATTTTGGTTTGTAGCCTCTGAAAGCTTAACCCAAAAGGAAATACTAAAATCGCCAGTACCTAAATCTATACCAGCACCGCAATCTGCGTGGTCATTACTCCCATCAAGGGATAACGACTTAGTAGAGCTAAATGGTATATAGCTAGAAGATGAAAAAGCGTTTGACAGCCCTAGCATGCTAATATCCTATATAAGCTATACACTTACCAGAGTTGAGATCGATTTGAGTCCATCTTCCATAAATAGTAAGTCCTTTTGGAAACACAACGGTATCTGTTACCAACCCGCCGTTAGAATCAATACCTGCTGAAGTTCCCTCTGTACTAGGATAATGTTTTACATTTGCAGCAACAAGACCATTACTACTCTCGAAGACAGAATCCTCTATGAATGTTATCGATACAAAAACAGCACCTAATGGTACTACATCGTGAGTTACTGCATCTGCGGAATTGTAACTACTAGTGTCGGCTGTTATAGCATCATCACCACTAACGTGGAATATACTACCCATTTGTCCGAAGCCATATGCGACTTCTGTTGAATTTGCTCCCATAATTTATTATTATTATTATCTATTATATAATATTACATGCTTAACTAAACAGTTAGGTCGTTCCCAAATACTTTTCAAGAGCTACTCTAATCTTTTCTGCATCATGAGAACCATAATCTGCTATGAGGTCTGAATGATATTTTGAAATTAATAACCCGTAATCTCTCATCCCCTTACATTTACCTTTATTAAGTTCTATAGACTGTTGAGCTCTTATTGCACCAGCTTTACTAAAACAACTCATACCACCATGGTAACCCCACCTATTAATGTTATGGCTATCATAATCATCACCAAAAGTATAAGCCGACATCCCCGCTGCAAAACCTTCATCAATCCTCTTTGGGTTATTGGTCAAACCCGGAACATGAGCATCCTGACTCAGGAGAGTACGACCCAAGTAATTATAACTACATACATACCTACCTTTATATTCAGGTATAGGTATCATTCTATTATAATTCATAGCATTACACAACTGCCCAGGGCCTAACGGATTACCTTTCCACATTTTACCGTTTAAAGGGTTATCCCAGGGGGTTTGCAACCGTTCGTGTTTATAATCATCACTCAGTATAGCAGTGCTAATAGGAGGTAGTGGTGGATTTTCAAAATTAGTAATTGACCGGTATGGAGGTGTATACCCATAATCCCCAGCACCCCATTTAGGGCTTCCGTCAGAAAACGTTGGGGAAAATATATTAGGCTTATCGATACCATACCACTCCTGAGGACTTATAGTACCTCCTTTTGCATTTTTTAAGTCTAACTTAAATGGGTTGTAAAAATAATCATCAGGATCTGTGGAGCCGGTAAAGAACCTTATAACAAGAGGTAACATCTGTTGGTCATAACCAGTCCCCCAAGTTAATTCCCTAATATTATCGTTTGTATAAGTGTCATATATATTAGATGCAGGATCGAGAAGAATGCCCAGTGTATCTTCATAGACCTTCAAGGTCATATTAGATATATAATCTGATGGTGGAGATGTTCTAGGACCAAACCCATAAAAACCAAAATCTGGCATATAACCGTTTTTATGTGTAGAAGTTGCATATACATTAAAATCAATAGCTTCTTCCAACCCATTAGAATAACCTTTTTCATAAGCTTTTACAGCTCCAAGGTTATTATTAGCTATTTTAGAACCGCCATCATAGGGTGCTATATAATGATTACCATAAACGTTTTTACTTTCATGCCAATATTCATTATTAACCTCCATTGGAGTAGGTAGATAAGTTGAGCTTTGGTCGTATGAAAAAGAGTATCCCGTTCCTATACTATAAGAGGTATAATAATTTTGTGAACCCATTGCAAAAGTACTCCAATCCATTAAATGTGAAGAACGTCCGAAACTATCTGCAAAGAAATCTTGTCCATCAAGGGGATGAAAATTTGACATATCATGCTGGGAGGCATTACCAGTGTGGTGACTATCCCCATAAAAATCATATGCTGGAAAACCATAATCCTCGTTAGTGGCATATACATGGCTATAGTCATCTCTGTCAACAAAAAATTTCCAAAGTGTGTATCCAAAATCTCTTTTACTTTCCTGTATAGCCACATCACTCATTCCTTTAGTAGCAGGTCTCAAAACTTTATTACCATTAACACCATCTACAATGAGATCAGATGCTTGTATAGTCGTGCTTGGTACCCAAGTATTAGAGTATGTTTGATCTGCATATAGACATGGGCACAGCGGTGTACTACCATCGTCTTCATATTGATCATATATATTATTGGTAGGCCAATCATCTGGGTACGGTGGGTAGTCAGGGTTTAACCAATTCATGTTATACATCCACATCTCGTCAAAATCCTCAGACGGCGTACCATCAAGGTTTGGTATACAAAAGGGAATTCTTGTTCTAACATCAACTATTAAATTACCATTACCGTCCGTCTTATTTACAACTAACTGTTTACCTCCACCCAAAGGAGTTTGTACCACACCACTACCTAAACTATTAACAGCTTGTTCATTGTGGTATTCATAGAATCTAAAATAACCTAATAAATTACTCACAGCTGTACTACTATAATTCGAAATACTACTGCTAGCTAAGTCTATTGGAGTACCAGAATTCCATATTGCTGCTACCTCTATATCTGTTAAGGTTTTATTCCACATAGCTAATTCCGTTAAGCTACCATCAAAAACCTCACCAGCTCCATTTAAACTAAAATCCCAAAAATTGTAACTAGCCCAATCTTGTCCTACCAGCCAACCTGGATTATTAACACTAGGTGCATTAACCTCTTCATCTGGAATTCCATGTTGAGATATTCTTCTATACTTAGCTGAACTATAAGTATCATCATCCCCAAATAAGTAACCGTTAATATTAACGTTTGTGCCGTTTAGATACATAAAAGCTTTCGTATCATCCTCACCATCATTTGTAGCTGGCTCAAGCGTTATAATAACGTGGTTCCAATCTGTTGATGTCCACTCATCACCCATACATACTCGACCCAGTTCGTAATCTGTTTCATTAGAACCTTTTAAAAGCACACTAATCTTATATTTATTACTATCAGTAGTGTCTGTAAACAAACCAATTTTCATATGGTCAGCCCGCAAGAATGGTAAAGAAGCGGCAGGTTTGCTTAATATTACTTGATTAGTACTAACGTCGTCAAACTTAACCCAAAAAGCAACACTCATGGAATTACTTTCTGCGTTATCATAAATCCGCTCACCTGAATTACCATCGTTAAAAGGGAACATACCTGCATCAAGTAGCATATACTCACCGCTATAATCAGTACCAGCCGTATTATCGAAGTTATACCCACCTATTGCTCCACTTGGAAGTCCGGATGTTAATACACCTGTTGCATCTTTTACATTACCAATATTCCCGTAACCAGCATTCTCGTAAAATTTTCCGCTAACGCCAGAGACTGGGACAGCATTATTAGAGTTGTGATCAGGGGCTACTATAGTGTCGTGATAACTACCTGTCCACCAAAAAGGTAACTCTTGAGCAGCATTATAACCAGCATCTAATCTCTTACATGCAGCTCCAAAACCTTGGGGACCATACTTTGTAATTATTTCGTCAAAATCTGTTATACCACTAACGCTCCAATCAAAGTGTTTAATGCTATTAACAGCTGTATTTATAGATTTAACTATAGTAGTAGACCCATCCCCAGCCGTATAAGTTGTTCTTGGTAATCTAACGTGAGTCGTAAAATCTTTTGTATGGTCTACTAATTCGTCATGATAAACACCTCTAGTGTACGAAGGTAAAAATTTATTATAGAAATATTCTATAAATGTTTTCTCATCAGCATCTAATGTATTGAATCTCTCAACATTAAACACTGTGTCATTAAGTAGTTGTGAGTTTTCAGCTAGAACAGAACCAGATGGTGAGGAGTTATATGTATCAGCCCCTTGAACCACGGTATTAATAGCCGGCGTCTCTATAGGTGGTTGTATCGTCTCTCTAACCCCTAGCACTTCTACTATAGGGGAATAATTTATCGTTTGACCTCCCTCGAAGGAGTGACGTAACCCTAGGCAATGCCCAATTTCATGTAAAAGAGTTGAAGCCATTTTTTCTCTTTTAATATAATAGGCATCATCAATTGGATTAACTAACTCAGGGAAGGAACCTTGCATCCAAATAGTACCAGTATCCGCCATGTCTGGAAATTGAGCATTCCCAAGAGCTTTATAATCAAGATCACCTCCCGAATCATATATCCATAGAACTAAACCTGGAAAACTATTTGTTACATGATTACCGCAAGGTTGGTGGTCACTCGAATCATGGTAATTAAAAGAATTATTTGCTAATTCTGAGTGTAACCTAACGAATGGATCAAGCTCAAGGCACGCACCAGGGTCAGAGCCATCTATAGCTGTTCTATTAGCCCTCAGTGTTGAAGGGTCGTAAAACTCTTCTATGTCATAAAAAAATATACCATTAGTTTTAACTAAACCACCATAGTTTTTTATGTCTAATAAATCTTGTCCGCCATGAGTAGCATAAGCCGTATCAGCAGTAGCACCAGCGGTTTTAAGATTATTCTTAGCTGCATCAAATATCATCTGATGATTACTATTACCACCAGATTCAATTTGTGCAACATCAAAGCTTATATTGGTCTTAGTACCTGTAGATATACTCGTTGGAGTTTTTACTGGATTGTCGTGTCTATATAACCAGTAGTTAAAGTAATTAGCTGGTATAAATTCCGCTAATTTTATACCATAATTTAACCCCAAACCATGGTATGGATTATCAACTATAGGTGTCATACCACCAACATTAATTTGATTAGATTTATTCCTATAAGTACCCTCCATCATCTCACCAACATCTGAGATCATCTCCTCTATAAGCTCAGTTGTTATAGCACCCGAATCAGGGTGTAATACTCTATTGCCGGAACTATCTGTTTCGTATTTTTGAATTACATTTACTAGTATAGGTAGGTGGTCTTTAGAATATTGCAAGCTGTCATCCCAATGTGTTTTTGACGGATCATCATGAGGAGTATATGGGTCTTGAGAGGGCTCGTCACTATAAGGAGCAGTGTTACTTAATGAATTTCTATTACCTAATTTCATATTTTCTTATTGGTGTGCGTAGCACTTCTTGTTAGTATTCTCTGTTCTATTCTTACACCTGCTCCCTGAGCCGGTTAGTGATTTACATTGGTATTCTTTAACACCATCATTATCTCTATCACTACCTTCATTTGGTTTATAAGCTTTATGGTAAGTACACTTAGCTGTTTTAGCTTTAGTCTCTATAGTTATATTACATCTACTACCATTTGATTTAATACCAGAACATCTAACTTGTTTGAAACCTTCGTCTTTCTTTTTTTGTTCCTCAGCTTTCTTCTCTTCTTCTTTAACCTTCTTCTCTTCAGCTTTCTTAGCTTTCTTTTCTTCGGCTTTCTTTTCTTTACGTTCTACCTTAACCTCTGCTTTAGCTTCTTCTACGTCTTCATCTTTAATACCGATACTCCAAGTATTCCA
>Ga0206691_1339326_pt1 | contig 9119 bp, 2 predicted proteins | sample M150012015metaT_FD_159697 | JGI IMG/M metagenome (GOLD analysis project Ga0206691, IMG submission 159697) | Metatranscriptome of ammonia-oxidizing marine archaeal communities from Monterey Bay, California, United States - M1 500m 12015... | ecosystem: Environmental > Aquatic > Marine > Intertidal...
GTTCCATGGGACGAACCCATGGAACTCTCCGAAGAGATGATGTTGTGTACTTTGACCGGTACACCCGGCATCATCTTATTCACGAAATTTTTGCATTTCGTTTCAAAGACTTTATAGTTTATATTGTGCTTGGGCGAAATGCCCAGGACTTATGATCTATTATATAAGTTAGTAAACGTGTGTATTACTATATTAATTTATGGTTTGCATATTGTAGAATTTTAGTTGAGTATAAATTTGACCACCAGGAAATTAAACTTGGTCACCAATAGCCATAGAACGCCGTTGAGTAGTATGTTGTGGTCACATACTGCGGTACAACCGCTTTTATGCAGGAACGTATCCTTAAATACAAACCCCTTTAGGGGGAGCTTTCTAGCAATAATTTAATCTGAAAGATTATATTGTAGAATACTTCTTTAAATACGCTATTTAGGCTTAGTCGCCTTTATTCGTAAACCTCTTCAAGAAAGTTTGCGTAGTCGTGTGAGACTTGAGAACTCAGACTAGCGAGAAATTATTTCTCTCATAAATCGATAATGACGATTATTATTTGAACGCTCTCCCGCAGAGCCGTTAATATTAAGTTGACATCTAGCGGAGATATATAAACTGTTAAAACAGTATAGATATTGTCAACAAAATCTGCCGACGATAAAGCAAGTAATTGCCTAAGTTTTGTGCTTTAGCAGAGCACTCAGAGCCTCGTACTCCCTTTCATCAGGGCAGGGGTGGAAACCCATCGCTTCTAATACTCTTTTTAGTAACGCTGTTCTCAACCAGAAACTAGTAGTTGAGAGTGTCTTCGCGCACATCGCGAATATCACGACAGGAGATATCTGTCACGTTATGATCTGCTTTGTCATGCTTTCCCTCGGTTTTGCCGTCGGATATCATTGGACAATTAAAGAGTTGGCCTTGCCAGCTCAATCCGGAAAAGCTTATGCTGCCCAGAAATGGGCTAACAAGCAAGCTAATAAGGATAAGAAGGAGAAGAAGGACGCTTGGAAATCGAGTAAGAACAAACTCGAGAAGACCAAGCAGGACCGCAAGAAGAAGAATATGAAGAACCAGAAGCTCCAGTCTCAGGCTGGATTTGCTGATGTTTTGAATTATACCCTTTCTTTTAGCGATGAATTTTGGGCCATGTTTGGAGGAATTTACTTCAAGGCCCGTGGACTTTTGGAAGAGTTCCACATCTCTCTGCCAAGCATGCCTGATTATGGGCCAGCTATCGATTTTGTATCGAAACACTGGGCTAATATGAAGAATGCTGCTATTATTACTGATTTGGTTTACATTATTCAGTTATTGGTAGCGCTAGGATGGATTAAGAAGATTGACTTCGCCATCTCAGGAGTGAGCCTTTTCGTTAGTGAACCCCTTCGCAAGAAGGTCACAGTAGTTGAACTTATGGAATGCATCTTTAGTTATGTTAAGATGTTCCTGAGTAAGCTGTGGGTGGTTGTCGAGACCCAAGATGTTACATCTCTTTGGGCCGATGCCATTAAGAACACTTATGACGATGAGTATACTTTTCTCAAATCTCAGAAGGTCTGTATTGACCTTGGCCGTAAGGCCGCAATTGATGATGAAACCTTTGATCGCCGTGTGAGTGAGTGTATTGACACTACTCTCAGCATGTTGAATACATGTAAGGACGGTCAGCGTACCGAATTGACTCGTCGTCTCGCGTTATTGCGGGACATGCAGACGAGCAGGACTTTGTCTAAGAAGGAGCACATTCGTGTTAAGCCTTACGGCTTCCTTCTCTTCGGTGGTTCATCTGTTGGTAAATCAGCCATTGTTAACGCTTTATTGCGCTTCATTTTGAAGGTCAATGGTAAGGATTCATCTCCACGTGCAATTGTCACACTCAATCAACAGGACAAGTTCCAGAGCGAGTTTATGACACACCACAAAGGAGTGATTCTTGATGATATTTGTAATACCAACGAGTCTAAGCAGGAAGGTTCACCTGTTGAGTCTGTCATCATGTTTTTGAACCAAGTGCCTATGGCCGCCCTTAATCCGAATGCGGAAATGAAGGGTAAGGTCATGATTGAGCCCGATGTTGTGGCTGGAACTACGAATGTTAAGGATTTACAATCCAATGTCTATTCCAATGAGCCACTTTCGATCAATCGTCGCTTTGAGTGTACTATCACACAGGTTGTTAAACCTAAGTACCGAAAGGAAGGCACAGAGATGCTTGACACGAACAAGATCCAGCACATGGCTGGATTACAGTTCCCTACTTTCGCTAATTTCACCGTTGAAGAGCCGCGCTATCCAGTGCGTGCCGCTTCGGATGCAAAGAAGACGAAAACTGGTAAGACTCAATGTGTAGAGTATGTCCCCATTGTTTGGAGGGGCAAGGCTCTCGTTGACATTGAGATTGAGGAACTTTTGGAGTTTTTGTCAGAAGATTCTAAGCATCATTTTGCTAAGCAAGAGGCCTTTGTTGAAGGTCAACGTACACTCGTTGATATGCCTCTTTGTGAATGCGGCATGCCTTCTGGCATGTGCAAGAATTGTGCACTTGAATCCCAAGCTGGTATCCCCAACCTTTCAGAGGTTGCTGCGTGGTACTTGGAGCTTGAGGAACGCATGTGTGCTATGCTGTCCGATTTTATTCGTGGATTTTTGATTTCGAAGAACGGAAGCATGATTCTTGCTTACTTTAACAAACAGTTCATTTATGGAGTTTTCGACACCATTTGGGCGCCATTTTTGCAAGTGTTTGCTTGCCTTCTCCTGATGGAATTTGGAGGAATGCGCTTTGGAATTTTGAGACTTCTATTTGTTGTTGCTGCCTATGTTGGCTTCGTGTGCTGGAAAATTAACCGCGCACGAAAGGCTTTGATTGATCGCCTTAGCAACGTCCCCCGCCCCTCCGTCGTTTGGAGAGATATGGATTGGGGAACGAAAAAGAAAATCATTGGCTTTATTGCCGCTTTAGGACTTTGGAAGATCCTATCGTATGCTGCTAGACAGTGGGCCAAGTTGCCTACCGCTCAAGCTGCAGCACCCATCACTTTCACTAAGAATGCCAAGAGGTATCAACAGGAGAATGAATTTTGGGATGTAGCTGCACGCGAGCGTCAGTATCTTTTCGGAGATGCTGGTGTCACCAGTCAAGCTAAGACTGGTACCCATGAAGACATGGATAAGCGCATCCGCCCACGTTTGGTTCGGCTGAGTAAGCCGGATGGTGAATTTGTGCAGGGACTGCTCCTTAGGAGCAATGTTGTGTTAGTCCCTAATCATTATGTGCCTAAAGTCAGTGAGTATATTCGCATTGATTATATTACAGGTATGTACATCAAGGATGTTGCGATGGGTCGCAGCAATTGTGTGAAGGTCCGTGGGACCGATCTCGCAGTTTGGTACGCGCCAGCTGTGGGACCTCAACGTGATATGTTACAGTACTATCCCGAGGACATTAATGAGTTGAAGAAGCTCGAATGTTACTTGTTGCAGAATGATGAGGGGAAATTCCTCAAATCTGCCAAGTTTACTGCCATGCGTGGTCGTGTGATTACGACCGAAGGCGGTACCTTTCAAGGATTGAAGTACACCTACCCTGGAGTTACTAAGGGAGGTATGTGCATGTCAGCGTTGATTGGAAACGCGAAAGGAACACCTTTTATTGCCGGCCATCATGTCGCCGGAAAGGGTTCCGTTGCAGCAGCTGCATTTGTTACACGCAGTCAGTTGCTTGAGGCTTGCGCTGAGCTTGATACTAAGCCGGGAATTTTACTTTCCCATTCAGCCATGCCTCTTAACACTGAAATCATGGGAGTTGATGTTGGTCCTTTAGTGGCCCCCCATGAGAAGTGTCCTTCTCGTGCTATGCCTGAGGGATCCAAGATGCGGATCCATGGACAGCACAACCAACCTAGGTCTTCGCCTAGTTCTGCAGTGGTTACATCCGTAATTTCGAAAGCTGTGAGTGAAATTATGAACATCGAAAAACAACACGGAAAGCCCTATGAGCTTGGATCGCAAGATCATAAGATTTTGGATATGAGTGGAAAGGTTGATACCGCCACCAAGTTTAATCCAGAATTAGTTCAGAAAGCTTACGTCGATTTGTCGGAGCAAGTTTTGACTGGACTATCGGAGCAGGAGCTTCGACAGGTTGGAAAAGTTTCGGATGATGCCAATTTGGCAGGCCTTGACGGAGTTCTTGGAGTGAATGCAATGAATTTTAGCACCTCCATGGGCTTCCCATTCAAGGGTCCGAAGACACAGGTCGTTGAGAAGACCGACCGCGTCGTTGAGGGTATTTCGTGCCCCCGCGATGTTGATTCCTCTATTTTGGAGGAGGTAGCACGATTGGAGAGAATGTTGCTCTCCGGAAAGTCGATTAACACGGTTTTTAAGGCATCTTTGAAGGATGAGCCCACCAAGCTCACCAAGAAGAAGTCGCGCGTTTTCGCGGCAGCCAATATGCCTTTCATCATGCTAGTACGCAAGTATTATCTTTCGCTAGCTGCACTATTCCAGAGGAATAAGAACCTCACGGAGTTCGCTGTTGGAACTGTTGTACAATCGCCAGAGTGGACCGAACTCTTTGAACACATCGGTAAGTACGGTTGGGACCGTGCGATCGCTGGAGATTACGCAAAGTTTGACGGCAGAATGAGCCCAGAATTTATGCTCGCTGCTTTCAAGTTGCTAATCGCCATCGCGGAGAAATCCGGCAATTATGATGCCGATGACTTAGTCATCATGAGAGGCATTGCGTCGGAAATTTCTTATCCTACCTATGATTACTTTGGAACTGTTGTCCAATTCTTCGGGTCTAACCCGAGTGGACATCCACTTACTGTTGTTATCAATTCGATCGTGAATTCGCTTTACATGCGTTATGTCTATTTTAAGATCGCGAAAGATGATGGCTGGTGGAGAGTTCCCAAGTTCGCCGAAGTGGTTGCGCTTATGACGTATGGCGATGATAATATCATGACCGTCAAGCAGGGCTATGATGCCTATAACCACACCCGGATTGCGCAGGAGTTTGCTGAGGTTGGAATTACCTACACTATGGCTGAAAAGGAAGCTGAGAGCGTACCCTTCATTAAATTGTCGAACGCATCTTTTCTCAAGCACTTTGCCGTAATGGACCCTGAATTCGGATTGTACCGAGCTGTAATTGAGGACGGGAGTATCGCTAAGATGCTTCACGCTCACCTCAAGTCAAAAGTTTTGTCAATGGAACAGTCTAGCGCTGAAGCCATTAGCAATGTAGCACTTAAGTACTTTGAGTTTGGTCGGGATGTCTATTCCGAGAAAGTCGCTCAATTGGAGCAGGTGGCAGAAGCCGCTGGAATTAAGGGCTATTTGGGCCCCATTCCCTCCTATGACGAGCGCAAGGACTGGTATGCTGAAAAGTATGATGTTGTCCTTAACTCCCAGTCGGGCAAGCCTGAAAAGGCAATGAACCCTACTGAGGAAGACACCCTTCAGGAGCGGGTAATTGAGCTCCTCGGTCAACCGACCGCACAGGAATATTCTGTGATTGCCGATAATTATGGCAAGGGCGATCTCATGTACACTGAGGAGAATGATTTTTTCCTTGTGATCGAAACCAAATCGTTGGTTGATCGCAAGCCTCAGCGCTGCAAGGTTCGCAAACAGGCCAGGAAATATGCTCAAGTTATGAGTATCCTGCAACCTGAAGCAACTGTAGTAGCAATGATTTATTCGGAGTACGGATTTGAGATTGTTGAAGTCTTTGGTAAGAGAACTATGGATGTCCCACAACAGTGGGCTGACATGTTAGGTTTTCTTCAATACCATGACAATTTGCCAAAGGAGTAATCCTGCGGCTCCGGTTGGGCACTTACCGTTAAAATGTGTCATTGCGTTCCCTCATGCAATTAAAACCAAATCGGGGCTGTACCACTGTATAACGGTAGCTTATTAGGAGCTGGATTGCCTAGTATGTTATGACAGCGTGGTGTAGAAGACTTAGGGACCAGAGCCCTCTCGTTATCTAGCGAGGCATTTAGTCAATGCAAAAAGTTAGCACTCCTGTGACGGATTAATCAACCTGATCAGTGATGTAAATAAATTGATTTCTAATTTTGATACTATTTTTGAACAGACCCCTGCTGTACCTCAGGGGAAGGATTTTGATTGGGACGCGCCTTTGAAAAGAGCCCCAACTTTTGATATGAGCTTCATAATGCATGAAAATGCGGAGTTGTCGCAGCTCAATAAACATTTGCGACGTAAACTCTCCAAAAAATATCAGCATATTGCTGCTTTGCAGCGCAAGGTCAATGAACTTGAAGGAATGCTTGAGTCAGTTTGTTTAGACTCGCAATCCTCTGCGACCGGCGCTTTGCAGCCGCCACCAGGAATGGACGTTGCCGAATCTGGACCTATGTCCCAACAGCAGATTACCGCTTTTGCGGATCAAGATGCTGGATGGACTACGGACATTAAGAGCGGTTACGACGAGACCATGGATTTGGCGAATAACAACGATTCCAATTTGGGCGAATTTCTTAACCGCCCTATCCGCCAGAGTGTGCAGAACTGGGCTGTTGGACAGCCCTTTTTCTATGCGTTTAATCCCTGGGAGGAATTTTTGTCTAATCCGTTTGTTGCTGAGAAAATTAAAAACTACGAGCTGATTCGAATGAAGATGCATTGCAAGATGGTTATCTCGGGTACTAAGTTCCATTATGGACGTGCCCTTGCGAGTTATAATCCACTTGCCGGTACTAACTATGACCAGATCACTGTTGAGAGGAATTTCCTCCAGCAAGACTTGATCCAGGCTAGTCAGAAGCCGCACTTCTTTCTTAATCCCACCAAGAATACTGGTGGAGAGCTTTGTATGCCTTTTTTTTGGACTAAGAATTATTTGTCCATCACAGATGATGACGCGCAAGATATGGGTGAAATTGTTGTCAAATCTTTTGACAACCTCCTCCATGCTAATGGAGGTAATGACCCCGTAACTATTACGATTTATCTGTGGGCCGAGGACGTTGTCCTCACTATGCCAACCAGTACTGCACTGCTTACTTCGCAGGCTGGTAAGAAGGGCAAGAAGTCGCTCGGAGCTAAGAATAAAAGCAATGACATTACTGCACGAGATGAATATGGTTCGGGAATTATTTCCAAACCAGCAGCAGCCATTGCAAAAGCCGCGGGGATACTCGCGGACTTGCCACTTATTCGGCCTTACGCGATGGCGACCCAAATGGTCGCCGGTAAGGTGGGGGAAGTTGCGAAAATCTTCGGATACTCGCGCCCCGCTGTGGTCACTGATATACAATTGTTCAAGCCTAATCCAACAGGTAATTTCACTAATGTGGACGCAGCTGATGCTGTGCAAAAACTTACTATGGATTCTAAGGCTGAACTTACCCTGGATACCCGGACTGCGGGTCTTGATGGTGTTGACCAGATGGGCATTAATGATATTGCCCAGCGTGAATCTTATCTTACTAGTTTCACTTGGACACCAGATGAAGGACCTGACACATTGTTGTGGAACTCACATGTGACACCAATGTTGTTCGATATTCTCCAGGACGAAATTCATCCCACCCCCATGAGCATGATTGGATCATGTTTTGAATCATGGCAGGGTAGTTTAAAGTTTCGCTTTCAGATTGTTAAATCTGACTTTCACAAAGGAAGAATGTTGGTTCGGTATGATCCGAATTCTCACAGTCAAGCTGTTGAGTATAATACCAACTATTCCCGCGTGATCGATATTGCGGAACAGGATGATTTTGAGGTCGTTGTAGGTTGGGCACAGTCAGAGCCATGGTTAACATGTGGAGCTCTGAGTTCTACTGCCGTGAATTTTTCGGACAGTGTTCGCCTACCTAAGACTCAGGGAATTTTTAACGGTATCCTTGAGCTTAATATTTTGAACGATCTCGTGTGTCCCTCAGTGGATGCACCAATTAGTGTTAACGTTTTTGTTAGTATGTGTGAGGATGCGAAGTTCGCTGCGCCCTCTAACCGCCTTCTAAACAATTTCCACGTTTTCCCTCCGCAGACGCCTGCGCTTGAGAGCCAGAGCGGAATGCCTGATTCTACGGAAAACCCTTCGGTCAGTGAAACTGATAAACCGATGGGATCCACAGAAATTCAGACTATTGCTAAGGAATCGGTGGAAGCGGACCATACTTACAGTGTGTTTTATGGAGATCCTCCCACGACATTGAGGGAGTTGATGAAGCGTTATCAGCAAACGAGAGTTTGGGTGCCGGAAACTCCACCAGAGGGTATTGTGCGTATTAATCGCCTTTTGAATAAGGACACGCCATACCAAAGTGGATGGGACCCTAAGGGTATTGATGTATCTAATGTAGATGATACTACCCCTCTTAATGTTGTTAACAAGGACTTCGCATCGTGGTGGACCCCTTGTTATGCAGGTTTCCGCGGTGCTCGCCGTAAGAAGTATTTGTTTGGCGGCGGGGGTCAATCTAACCCCAACGTCACGCGCGGCGATTTTGCAGCCACTGGAAACGGTGTTAATACTCAGCAGAGTTTGAACTTTACTACTGAGTCTGCAGCTCGTCTGCAGAAGTGGGCAACGACCCGCGTAGCACCCAACAGTGGAGGTGGCTCGGCTGCAACCAATTTGGGAGTTAATAACACCATTGAGGTTGAACTGCCGTTCTACCAGAAGACCAGGTTTTCACCTGCTCGTGTTGTCCAAGGGCAAGATCTGCCGACCAACAGTCATAGAGTTACGACTGTGTCGTCGACGTCTGATCCCAATGCACCCGCTTTTGGAAAGCAAACGTTCAACACAACCATTCAGCAGTGGGATGCTGTTGGTGAAGACTTTACTTTGATGTTCTTCACTGGTTGCCCGATCCTGTATAATTACACGGTTCGGGAATTTTCCTAAATATGTGTTTTAGGTAACACAAAATAGACGAGTTTCGTAAGAGTTGCTCTCGTCATAAAAAGTATATGCAACTCAATTTAAAACAGACAATTAAGTCTGTGGAAATCCATTCGGTGGCCGAATGGTGTGGCACTAGCGTGTCATGAGACGAATCTCGCCCTAAAAGGCGTGATCAGGATTTATCCTTGAGATTCGTCTCAAGGGCTTTGCCTGGTCACAA